>Ga0180433_10001947_pt1 | contig 33370 bp, 33 predicted proteins | sample SS_ome_8_FD_132980 | JGI IMG/M metagenome (GOLD analysis project Ga0180433, IMG submission 132980) | Hypersaline lake sediment archaeal communities from the Salton Sea, California, USA - SS_1_D_1 metaG | ecosystem: Environmental > Aquatic > Non-marine Saline and Alkaline > Hypersaline >...
AGAGACGAGTGACGAGAGACGAGTGACGAGAGACGAGTGACGAGAGACGAGTGACAGGAGACGAGTGACAAGAGGCGAGTGGTTTGTAGGGGCAGACCCCTGTGTCTGCCCGTGGTGGGTGATGAAATCCGGGCAGCAGGGTGAATATATGGGGAGGCAGGAGACCGCGGAAGAGGGACGAGTGACAAGAGAGCAGGGGGTGTTTTTTTCCAGTCATTCCCGTGCCTGACACGGGAATCCATTCTTCAGCCTGATCATTTTTGTGGATGCCGGATCAAGTCCGGCATGACATTTTCCCTTATGGCTTGCCTTATCTCGGGACACGGTATCTTCCGGTAATTCCTTTGGGTGTCAGAAGGAGCTGCCATATCTGAAGATGTCTTGCGCGGAAAGCGCCGGCGCAGCTGAGCAGATAGTATTCCCACATTCTGAAAAACCTTTCGCAGTAGTCGGCCTCAAGGTTCTTCCGGTTATTCAGCACATTCTGATGCCATGATTTAAGCGTAAGGTAATAGTCGTAGGCGAATACATGCCAGTCTTCAAGGACCAACTTCCCCTCATAAGCGGAAGTTATCTGGCTTGCTGACGGAATCATCGAATTAGGAAAAATATACCTGCTTATCCATGGGTCCGTGCAGGTCGAGGGTTCGTTTCCCCCGATAGTATGTAGCAGGCAACGCCCGTCAGTTGAAATACATCGGTCGATTACGTCAAAGAAGTGGCGGTAATTTTTGTAGCCTACATGTTCAAACATGCCGATTGAATAGATCCGGTCGTAGGTTCCTTGGAGTTTACGGTAGTCGCAAAGTTGTATCGAAACAGGCAGACTCTCGCAGTATTTCTTCGCGTAATCGGCCTGCTTTTGCGAAATCGTAACTCCTGTGACCTCCACGCCATAGTTCTCGGCGGCATATCGGGCAGCGCCTCCCCAGCCACATCCGATATCAAGTACCTTCATGCCTGGCTGCAAGGTCAGTTTTTCGAAAACAAGTCGCAGTTTCCTGTTCTGGGCTTCTTCGAGATTGTCGCAGTTTTCCCAGTAGCCGCAACTATAGTTCATACCGGAGTCAAGCATCGCGGCAAAAAGGTCGTTACCGGTGTTGTAGTGTTTTTCGCCTACAATAAATGATCTTGATGGATTCTGAAAGTTGCGTATATGCCCGATAAGAGCGTGCGCCAAATGATTGAGAACGCCTACTTTTCTGCTTATGCGGTTGCGAAGGATCCTGTAGAACAGCTCGTCAAGTGCATCACAATCCCAGCAACCGTCCATATAGGTTTCCCCGAAACCCAGGTTGCCGTTCACGACAATGCATGGGTACAGACTGTGGTCATGTACCGTGATGTCCCAGGGATTTGAACCGTTGACACGGATGCCTGCACTGTCAAAAAGCTTTTCAACCTGATATTTGCAGTATTGGTCAAACATTTTCAAGGCTGATAAACGGTTACCTGTAGCCTGACGTCACCTGTAGTAAAGCTGTTATAGAAAAAGTATAAAAACTGCTGTTTCCATGTTACTCTTCAGAGGTTGTGAAACGGTTTTTTGAGCAATGCGGCAAGGTGCTGCTGCTCTGGAGAACTTTCGTTCTGAAGGCCGAGAGTCAGATTCCTGATATCAATGTTGCTTTTGAAGCTCCCGAAAAATCTGTCCCAGAAAGAGAGCATGCTGCCATAATTGGAGTCATGTTCTTCTCTGACGACGGAATGATGCACGCGATGCATCATGGGGGTGGGTATGACCGTGCGCAGCAGCCTGTCGGTCGATGAGGAGATGGAGATGTTGCTGTGGTGAAATTCGATGACGGGGGTCATCAGCATCGAGTAGATCAGAATCTCCTGTATACCCGCACCGATCAGTATGAAAACAGGGAGCCGAAGCATTTCGGAAAAGAGGATTTCCACATAGTGAAACCGCCAGGCGGTAGTGACATCCATCGATGGGTCACTGTGATGAACAGCGTGGAATCTCCAGAGGAAATCAACGGTATGGTTCATTCTGTGCCAGCTATACATCCAGAGGTCTATGAGGAGAATGATCACTATGGTCTGGACAAATACCGGCAGATCAAGTGATCGAATACCCGGCCAGAAGGATTTTGACTGTTCGAGTATTCCTGCCATCAGTATTCCCGCTGGCAGGAGGATAAGAAGATTTATGCCTGCGATCGAGAGATTTCCTGCGGCGTGAGTACCGCGGGCTTTTCTGTTGGCGAAAAAAGGAATAACTCCTTCAAGAATCCAGAGCAGAATACCTCCGGTGACGGTGGTAATATAGGAGAGGGGCAGAAGATAGTCCATACATGACGGTTTTTTTTCTATAAGCGGTATTTACCGCAAATCGTTCACACCGGTTTCAAGCGATTGAGCAGGTTTTTCCTGTTGCACGCAGCAGGTTGACCGGGTTCATGCGGGATGGAAAAGCGTTTGCGATGAGATATCGTGGTGATCAGCTTTTCGCGGCTTGAGACGGGAAGGGGTTCTCTCCGTCGCTATTGTTCAGGGGTTGGTGAAACGGGGGTTTTTCTGGGTCTTCCTCTTTTTTTCTGAGGTTGTTGGGGTGACAAGGATTGATTATCAACGTCCGCTTCATCAATAATCTCCTCTTCGATCAAGTTTGCTGATGCAGCGTGATGTTCAAGTTCGCTTTCTTCGTTACTCCTGTTCCTGGTTGCTGATTTTGAAGAAGAACTGTTTTTCGAGCCCTTTTTTCCTTTTCCAGGAGTTTCTATCAGGGTCATGACTTCATTCAGGGAAGTGAAGATATAGAGTTGTTTATCCAGACCGGAAAGCTTCAGGAGATCTTTTATCTGCTTACAGAGAGAGACAAATATTGCGATCCCCTCTGACTGGTTGGCTTTCTGATGAGCGAGCAGCATGGAGCTTATTCCGCTTGAATCGATAGCTTTAACCGGAGAAAAATCGAAAATCATGTTCTGCCTACTTTCTTTTTGCAGAATTTTTTCGATTGACAGACAAAACTTCTGCGCATGGCGGACATCAAAGATTGTCTCTTCAATTTTAATGATGGTGCAATCTTTGCGTTTTGATACGGAATGTTTCATACAACATGTGACTCTTGAACCAGTGCCAGGGTACTCATGACTACAGCTTTGCTGACGTGCTTGTATCGATGCAGAAGTATTACTCTGGTCAAGTCCCTTTAAAGAAAGGTATTACGTTTTGGAATACAGCGTAATGAGCTGCTCTTTCTGTGCATGTAGCTCTTTCAGGTTTTCAGGTGCCGCCAACCACTGAACATTAAGTCTATTTTTGAAAAAAGTCAACTGGCGTTTTGCATAATTTCTTGTGTGCTGTTGTATGAGTTCTACTGCACGAAGAAGACTGTGTATGCCGTCAAAGTACTGAAACAGTTCTTTGTATCCCACAGTCTCCAGTGCATTGATCGTTGCTCTGTTTTCTGCCGACAGATAGCGCTCATAGAGCTGTTCAGCTTCTTTAAGCAGTCCGGATGCCATCATTGCGTCCGTTCTTGTATTGATTCTTTCATAGAGCCTGTTTCTTTGAAGAGAGAGGCCGAAGGGAATGAATGTGACCGAAGAGAGGCGGGATTGTTCGGCGGCTCGCAGCCCGGTAACGGTTTTTCCTGTTATCGCTATGATTTCAAGGCTTCTGACAAGACGCTGTGTTTTCGAGGGGTCGAGTGTTCGTGCATGCTCAGGATCAAGGGAGGTAAGGCGTGCATAGAGCTTTTCGGCTCCCCCGGTGTCGAGCTCTTCCTGGAGCCTGCGCCGTATGTCAGCATTCTTTTTCGGCAGTTGTGAAAAACCGTGAAGAAGGCCCTCGATATAGAGGGTCGAACCACCTGCGACTATAACGTCATGGCCTTTTTCATGGATAGAGCGGATTCTCGCCATTGCGTCGGACGTGAAATCCCCTGCGTTGTACTCCTCGTCGATCTCTTTTTCGTTGATAAAGTGATAGGGTACTTCAGCGAGCATTTCTCTTGATGGCTTCGCTGTTCCGATATCCATTCCACGGTAGATCTGACGGGAATCCGCCGAAAGAATTTCAGCGTTCATGGCTTGTGCCAGAGCGTGAGCCAGGGCGGATTTTCCTGAAGCCGTAGGGCCTGTTATCAACACGACGGGCCTGCTGCAGGTGTGCTGTTCCGCGCTACTCATTACAAGAGCGTAAGGTGGCGTAAAACCGAGTATATGCGTGACAGGGGGAGCCCTACCACGTTATAGTAACAGCCTTCGATGCGCTGAATGAAACAGGACATGAAAGGGTCCTGAATGCCGTATGACCCGGCTTTGTCGACGGGCTTATGCTCGCTGACGTACTGCTGTATTTCCTGTTCGCTCATCGGAGCTATGGTGACGCGTGTTGTCTCGAAGCCTTTCCGGCAGCTCTCTCCGTGCAGAATGGCAAAACCTGTCATAACTTCATGTGTCGTTCCCTGAAGCGTTTCGAGCATTCCGTACGCGGCTTCAGAGTCCGGAGGTTTGCCCAGCGGCATCTCTCCATAGACAACGGTAGTGTCTGCCCCGATCACTACCGTGCCGTCAGAGAGTTTTGTGTATTTACTCGCGACAGCTCGAGCTTTTTGTTCCGCGATGCTCATGATGTTTTCGGTGATCGAGAGCTCCGGGTCGAACGTTTCATCGATATGAGCAGGAACCGTCGTAAACGGTATCTGCATCAGTTCCAGAAGCTCCCTGCGGCGAGGCGACTGCGAAGCAAGCACTATATTCAGGTTGGACATTTCTATGGTATGCGTATTATTAGACCGCTGCTGTTTTTTGCCTCTTGACTTTTTACTTTTGACTTCATTCAGCTCAGTTGGTTCCACCCCCTGCGACTCAGGTCAGTATAGATGAATATGCCGGCAAGCAGGGCAGCTCCGTAGTACATTATGGCTTCCATCGGCTCTCCGAAAATAATTTTTCCCGTGCCGAAGAGTATCGAATAGACAAGAATAATGCCTGAGATCCAGTCGAGAAAAAGTCTGAAGAAACCTTTATCAGATACTACGTCCGGCATCTGGTCGGATATTTTTTTCCAGAAAAATCCTCCGACCCTGGTGACCGAGTAGAAGCTCTGAAGCTGTTTCTCGTCCGTAGCCGGGGTTGCATAGGTGACAAGCAGCGTTGCTGCTATGGTAAAGAGAACGATAAGGTAGATAGAGCCCGGGAAAGTGATGTCGGTATACAGAACAAGCCAGGCGTATGCGACAAACGGCGCGATCATGGAAACGATCTCCGACCATGCGTTGAGTCTCCACCAGTACCAGCGGAGGATGAGTACGAATCCTGTGCCGGCTCCGCACTGGATAATGAATTCCCAGGCGCCGGTGATGGTTTCCAGCACAAAGAAGGTTATGAATAGAGAAAAAACCGCAACGCATGCGGTAAACACCTTTGCAATGGTAACGTAGTGAGCCGAAGAGGCTTCCGTTTTGATAAAGCGTTTATAGAAATCATTGACCAGATAGCTTGTCCCCCAGTTGAGGTGCGTTGAGAGGGTGGACATATACGCGGCCAGAAAAGCGGCTATCAGCAGCCCTTTGAGGCCCGGCGGAAGAAGGGACTGCATGACATAGACAAAACCGTCTTCTTTCTGGTCGGCAGGCAGGTCAGGGAAAAGCACCAGACTCGCGAGTCCAATAATGATCCATGGCCAGGGTCTCAGACAGTAGTGCGCGATAATGAACCATAGCGTGGCAAGCAGAGAATGCTTTTCGTCTTTGGCGCTCATCATGCGCTGAGCGATGTAGCCCCCGCCCCCCGGTTCCGAGCCGGGATACCAGGAAGCCCACCACTGTATGAAAGCGAATGCGGCAAACGCGGCAAAGGTAAGTTCAAGAGTGCCTCCTGATCCTTCGGCGGACGGGTTTGCGGTGATCGAGGGGAAAAAGCTGAACATCCATTCCGGCAGGGCGTTTGTTATGCCCCCCGCCTGTGTGATTTCCGGAGCCTGAAGCGCCAGGATGGCCAGAATAATACATCCCGTCATGGATATGACGAATTGTACCATGTCTGTTATGGTTACGCCCCAGAGGCCTGAAAGACCTGAATAAAGGGTCGTCAGCATAACGCAGGCGACAATGGATATTTCAGGATTCAGTTCCGGAAGCATGATTCTGATGATCTTGTACATGGCCAGGTTCACCCAGCCGATGATCACCGCATTGATAAAGAGCCCGAAGTAGAGAGCCTTGAAGCCCCGGAGAAACTGTGCGGGTTTGCCGCTGTAACGCAGCTCGATAAATTCAAGGTCGGTGAGAATGTTTGCCCTTCGCCATAGTCGTGCAAAGAAAAACACGGTGAGCATTCCTCCTGATACAAACGTCCACCAGAGCCAGTTTCCCGCAATGCCGTGTTTGGCCACAAGGCCTGTAACGGCAAGCGGCGTATCGGCGGCGAAAGTAGTGGCGACCATACCGGTTCCGGCAATCCACCAGGGCAGCTTACGTCCCGAAAGAAAGAACTCGCCGACGTTCTGAGAAGCCCTTTTTGAAAAAAAGAGCCCGATAAGCAGGGTCAGCACCAGATAGCCGGCGATGATGCTGAAATCAAGAGAGGTAAGCTGCTCCATAGTCCTGAATCCTGATCAATAAGAGATCATTCACTGATACGTGAGAGATCGAGAAAGCTTTGATAACGGTCTTCGATTTCGAGAAGGTTCAGGCTTGCGAGTTTTTCCGTTCCGAATTTTTCAACACAGAAACTTGCCATTGCGCTTCCATAGAGAACGGCCTTTCTCAGTTCGCTGTCATTGATCTCTTCAGCTCTCGAGAGGTGACCGAGAAATCCTCCTGCAAAGCTGTCTCCGGCGCCGGTCGGATCGTAAATTGATTCAAGAGGAAAGGCGGGCGCGGCAAAGATTCCGGTCTCTGTAAAAAGCAGAGCGCCATGTTCGCCTTTTTTTATGATGAGCGTCCGGGGACCCATTTCCCTGATGATGCGTGCCGATTTTACAAGGTTCGGGTCACCGCTCAGGAGACGTGCTTCGCTGTCGTTAAGAATGAAGATGTCGACTCTTGCAAGAGTTTTTTTGAGTTCTTCCGGTTTACCTTCAATCCAGAAGTTCATCGTGTCAAGAATGACAAGTTCAGGATTGGAAATCTGGTCGAGCACCTTCATCTGAAGTTCAGGGTCGATGTTGCCCAGACAGACATATTTTGCTTCACGGTACTGTGCGGGGATATGCGGCTTGAAGTCCGCAAACACGTTTAACTGCGTGTCGAGAGTGTCTCTTGTGTTCATATCATAATGGTATCGCCCGCTCCAGCGGAAAGTTTTTCCGTCCTCGATTACCTGAATGCCTTTGGTATCAATACCATTCTCGTGAAGCAGATTGAAGTGCGACTCTTCAAAATCATTGCCGACGACGCCGACAAGTTTGATCTCATCTGAAAAGTAACTGCTTGAGAGGGCGATGTATGTCGATGAACCGCCAAGGGTGTCGAGAGAACTGCCGAAAGGGGTTTCGATGTCATCAAATGCAAGAGAACCAACGACAAGAATAGACATAATGATAGTTGCTTGATTTATTGGAGTAGTACAGGTGATTCAGTTACGAGGGGCCAGGGGCACCTCAAATACAAGACACTGTCCGGGCCCGGCTTCAACTTCAAGGTTGTGGTCGTTTACCTGAAAAACCTTTTCGGACACCATATCTGTTAGCCTAAAGTTTTTCTGGTGAAATTCCATAGAACCCCGGACATTTTTTTCCGCATTACTGTTTCCGATAAAGAGGATGTTTTTGTCCTTGCCCTTGCGCATGATTGCCAGAAGGTCAGGTGAGGAGATATACGGCAAGGAGAGGAATCCGGGTTCGCCATGTTCAATGATGTCAGGATATCTGCTGCGGATATGCAACAGCTTCCTGATATATCCGGTAAGCGGTTCGATCCCGTTGCAGGCTGACCAGTCATAACTGCACGCACTGAATAGCGGCAGTGTATCGTCAGACCATTTTTTTCTGTCTTCTTCGGGAAAGTTCAGCCCGAGGTTGACCGGTTTTGATTCACAGATTTCCATTCCTGAGTGAATGAACGGTATGGCCGGAAGAACAGACGCGAGGCCGAATATGAACCGTGAACGGTTTCTTCCCGACTCCTTTCCGTCAAGGTTGTGACAGACTCTCGGGGTATTATGATTTTCTCCGGTTCCGAAAAATGGAACGACCACTCCGGTTTTATTCAGATAGTTCAGCAGCCCCCTGATATATATCGGGTCCTGGATGACAAAGGGCAGGGAGCCGAACACGGCGTTGAAGCCTTCGTCCCGTATGGATGGTGATGGATCGAAGTTTTCATCCCAGAATGCGAAATGAGGGTTTTGCTTTCGCGCATTCTCTACTATGGCGGTTTTCAGAGAGGATGGAAGAGCGTGGCCCATGTCAATCATCGCGCCATTGATGGCATAGTGCTTCTGGAAGTAGGGGATAATGCCCGCAATGGTATTCCACAGCTCCATGTTGCTATGTTCCGGGCGGTCGAGGTCAGTGTCGTACATCCGTATCGTATTGTATGCGATATAGTTGAACGATTCGTGCCGGTGCAGCTTCAGATAGGCGACATCCGTCCAGGGCGGTTGTTTATCGTCAGGGGGCCAGTCTGAGAAAGCGCTTGCGACAACGCATGTTGAGCCGTCAGGGGATATGCCCCTGACTTCCCGGTCGGAAATGATGACCTGCCGGGGAGCTGTGGTGAACTGTTCTCTGAAATCAGCTGACGGTTCAGGCAGATCTGACAGGTCGTGCTTATCGACCTTCTCGTAGATTGTATTGAGCGTTTCCTGATCAAAAAGCGGCGGAGCGTATGAGGCGGGCACAGATCCTTCCGGAGAGGCCCGCAGCCAGTAGTACCAGTCCGGATGTTTTTCAACCCAGTCGCTGTCAACCGATGATGTTCTGAAAACAAATTCAAAAACCACCTTCATTCCCATGAGATGCGCGGCTTCCATAAACGCCTTTAATTCCGTGTCCGGAGAGAGGCCGAGCGCCGGTTCAGCAAGAAGAGGGTCTATCTCATAAGGATTTTTTACGGCGTAAGGGGAACCGAGGTTGCCTTTGCTGTTTACTTTTCCGGGTAGTGTTACCGGCAGCAGATAGATGGTATTGATGCCGAGACGCGCGAGGTAAGGCAGCAGGGCGATTGATTTGAGAAACGTTCCGGTTTCACGAAACCCGCAGACGAGGGGAGCGGTTGATACGGCTCCGTCACCGTTGTGATCAAATGCAGTGGTAAGACGCACAAACAGGTTATAGACAACGCTTTTCCGTGTCCACTCATCAGCTGAAACGCTTTTCCCGGATGGCGGCTCAGGCGTTGTGGAGAGCAGCTGCTCAATACTTTCTTTATAGTATTTTACAGGATCGACTTCTCGAATTCCGATACTCTCTTCCTGCCAGATTTTCGGAATGAAGTAAGACGAACAGGGAGCGCTTGTCTTCATCCTGTCAAGCGCGTTGTGTAGAATTTCGAGGTAGTGTAAACTCAAGTAAGGATTTCTGTCGTTGTGCGAAACACTCATTTTAGGTACCAGTAACGTAACATAATGTACATAAAGCTAAATTAGTCCCCAATGAGGAATATTTCCATGACCATAGAGTATGACGGTACCGATTTTTCAGGCTGGCAGAAGCAGCCGGAAGGGGTGGTGACTGTTCAGGGTGTTCTTGAAACGACGTTGAGCCGGATTGTTCAGGAAGAGGTGGTGATGACCGCCGCGGGCAGAACCGACCGTGGGGTTCATGCAAGAGGACAGGTCGCGAATTTCAGGACGGCCTCCTGTTTGTCAACCGGCAGACTGCTTCATTCTCTCAACGCTCTCCTGCCTTCAACGGTGTGTATCAGGGATATGCAGGAAGTTCCTGATTCATTTCATGCCCGTTACAGCGCGCTTTTCAGGGAGTATCGTTACTTTTTTCTCGAAAAACCGTCAGCCTTAGGCAAGCGATATGCCGGTGTTTATGGGGGAAGGCTTGATGTGGATAGACTGAACCGTTGCGCCGGAGAGCTGGTCGGCAGGCATGATTTTTCGGCGTATGCAAAGGAGGACGCGCAGAATGGAAGCACTTTCTGTACTGTCTTTGGCGCGTCCTGGGGGCGTCAGGACGAGAAGGTCGTTTTCAGGATCGCGGCCAACAGGTTTCTCAGGACCATGGTTCGTTTTCTGGTTTCGGCTCAGCTTGAAGCCGGTCCGGGTGAACTGACTGAACGCCTCAGGAGAGGAAACGTTCTGAAAAACATTGTCCCTGCAGATCCTGCCGGTCTTTTTTTGTGGAAGGTGCTTTATTAGGGCACCGCTCAACGACGCAATTGCATCGAGGAATAATTCATGGAGGAGCCCATCAGAAGGGAGGCCGGAGAGGGTACAGTCTTCTCCGGTTGTATTAAAGGGAATGGATATGTATGTTTTTCATGATGCAGGTGAATAGAAGCTGATTATTGTCAATTTCCCAAACGAGACGCTGCTTGTGAGAGTTTCGCATGTTTATAGAGTTCCACTGCTCCTGTTTGTTTTGTTGACGGCGGTATATTCCAATGGATTTGCTGCACGTGATGACAGAGTGCCGGACGATACGAAGGTAGCTGAAATACTTGACCGTCTTGTGACATCTGAATATTTCAGCGACAGCCATTTCAAGGAGTGGAAAGATGGCGGCGTCAATGGTTATCCTTCGCTTTTTATTCCACAGTTCGACGATCAAACCTATTCGCAGCGAATAGCACAGCTGAACAGCAGGACACAGCTCAAACTGGTCTATAACAGCCATGTTAAAAGCTTTATCAGGCTGTATTCGGTGGATAAACGGAGGCTCACCGCGAAGATTCTGGGCCTTACAGAGTTGTATTTTCCACTATTCGAGGAGAAACTGCGGCAGTACCGTATTCCTCTTGAGCTGAAATACCTTGCCATTGTCGAATCCGCTCTCAATCCTTCCGCCGTATCAAGCGCCAACGCGAAAGGTCTGTGGCAGTTCATTTACGGAACCGGCAAAATGTACGGGCTAGAGTCCTCTCCATTTGTCGAGGATCGTTTTGATCCTGAACAAGCAACCGTCGCCGCATGCCGGCACATGAGGGACCTGTATAACATATATGGTGACTGGTTTCTGGTGCTTGCCGCCTATAACTCGGGGGCGGGTAATGTCAACAAGGCTATTCGCCGTTCGGGCGGAGCAAGAGACTACTGGAAGATCTGGTCGAACCTTCCTTCTGAAACCAGAGGGTACGTACCGGCATTTATTGCGGTTACCTATATCATGAACTACTATAACGAGCATAATATCCGGCCTCTGGAGCCTGTTTATTCTTATCGCGATATCGGTTCAGTGAAAGTTTCAGACGTGATCGCGTTTGATCAGGTCAGTGAAATGATCGGGATTTCCGTTGAGGATCTTCAGTTTCTCAATCCTCAGTTCAAGCTGAACCTTGTGCCTGCGAATGCCCGGAATACCTACTATCTGAGGCTGCCCAAAAAATATCTCGACAAGTTCGCGCGGAATGAAAAAAAAATCTATGCAAAAAAGAGCAGGCAGGGACTTGACGGTGCGGCTCTACTGGCAAGAATCCGTGAAACAAAGAAAGAGCCCAGAGCAGGAAAACAGAATATCCATGTCGTCAGGCGTGGCGAGACCCTCGCCTCCATAGCACGTTCCTACCGCTGTTATGTCAGTCAGCTCATCCAGTGGAATTCTCTGAAGGACTTCAGGATCTATCCCGGCCAGAAAATCAGGGTTTTCGGTGCACCGGCATCTTCTGTCCGGGTCGGCAATAAAGCTTCTTCGATGGCTTATCATAAGGTTCGTCGGGGAGAAAGCCTTGGGTTGATCGCTAAAAAGTATGGCGTTTCGATGAGCAAGCTGGTTTCATGGAACAACCTCGGCAGAAAGCGCACGATCTATCCCGGCCAGAAGCTCAAGGTCTACGGTGTATCATCTTCCACATCATCAGCATCCACAGCAAAGGCGACATACCACAAGGTTCGTCGTGGAGAAAGCCTTGGGTTGATCGCTAAAAAGTATGGCGTTTCGACGAGCAAGCTGGCTGCATGGAACAATCTTGGCAGCAAGCGTACGATCTATCCGGGGCAGCGTCTCAGGTTGTCCCCCGCGACGAAAATTCACAAGGTTCGTCGGGGAGAAAGTCTGGGACTGATCGCTAAAAAATACGGTGTCACGATCGGCAAGCTGGCTTCATGGAACAATCTCGGCAGAAAGCGCACGATCTATCCCGGTCAGAAGCTGAAAATTCGGACAAACTGACTGTTGACGGGTTCGGACACCGCTGAAAACAGGCTGTTCGACGTAAAAAAAGGTTTTTCCCCTAATTGTGTGATCCATGGATTCTGTTTGTATGTAAAAAGGATAATTTTATTATCTTTAGCCTTCAATTAAACGGTGTGGTGGAAATAGAACTTCACGTCAGCCCGGTTTGTGCTTGCGATACGGCTTTTCAATTTCCAATAAATGAGAACCAATATTACGTATGCGAAATATTATTTTTACAGGTAAGGGAGGCGTTGGTAAAACCTCTGTTGCCGCTGCAACGGCATTGAAAGCCGCTGAAATGGGTTACAAGACGTTGATCATGTCAACTGATCCAGCTCACAGTCTTGGCGATTCACTGGACATTACCCTTGGCCCATCACCGGTCATGATTGCCGAAAATCTCTGGGGTCAGGAAGTCAGTGTTTTCGGTGACCTCAATCTGAATTGGGATGTCGTCCGTGAGCACTTCGCCCAGTTGATGGAGTCTCGTGGAGTCGAAGGCATCTATGCTGAAGAGATGGGCGTTCTGCCTGGCATGGAGGAGCTTTTTTCACTCTCCTATATCAAGAGGTACAACGAAGAACAGAAAGACTATGATCTTCTTGTCGTTGACTGTGCTCCGACAGGTGAAACGCTTAGGCTTCTTTCGCTGCCCGAAACATTCGGCTGGTTCATCAAGCTGATCCGCAACGTCGAGAAATATATGGTCAAGCCGGTTATCAGACCGCTTTCGAAAAAGGTGAAAAGGATCGATGCGATGGTTGCTCCACAGGAAGTCTACGATAAAGTAGACAACCTTTTCGCTTCAACTGAAGGCATTATCGATCTTCTTGCAGACGGCTCGAAAACAACCGTTCGTCTGGTCATGAATCCGGAGAAGATGGTTATCAAGGAGTCCATGAGAGCGCTTACCTATCTGAACCTTTACGGGATCACCGTGGACAGCATTACCATCAACAGGGTTATGCCTGATCATACGGAAGATCCATACTTCAAGAAGTGGAGAAGCATTCAGCAGAACTATATTTCTCAGATAGAAGGTGCTTTTGCGCCTATTCCTATCGGCCAGGTGCCTTTGCTCGAGCAGGAAGTTGTTGGCCTTGATATGTTGAGGCAGGTAGGTGAAAAAGTTTATGGGGACAAAAACCCGATGGATATTTTCTTCACAGAGAATCCTATCGATATTCAGAAGGTTCATGAAGGGCATTATAAGGTAAGAATACGGCTGCCGTTTATGGAAGATATGGGCGTGGAGCCCAAGATTCTCAAGATGGGTGACGATCTGACCATCAGAATCGGTGATTATCAGAAGATTGTCGCACTGCCGATCTTTATCGCAGGACTTGAGTCCAGCGGTGCCAGTTTCGATGAGGGATGGCTTACTGTGGACTTTACAAAGGAAGAGGAGGCATAGCAGGTAGTTCCCATCGATAGAGGAATAAAAAACCTGCTCTCATGGGCAGGTTTTTTTGTTAGGAATTTATTGTTCCTGCAGGTGATTAATTATTATTATTGACTTTTTATATCTTCTTTGCTATCCAGAGAAAACGATTGATTTTATTTGCTCATGCAGCGGTTACAGGATATACGTGTATCAAATATTGAGCGGTTGACAACTCCCCGCAGTTTAAAGGAGAAACTACCGGTAACGCAAGGGGTTGCCGATGTAGTGTGTCAGGGGCGTGAGGAAGTCGAGGGTATTTTATCTGGTCGTGATTCAAGGCTTCTTGTTGTTGTCGGGCCCTGTTCCATCCATGACATCAACGCGGCGATGGAGTATGCTCGCCGGTTGAAAGCGCTTCGTGATGAATTGAAGGATGATCTCTGTATCATCATGCGGGTTTATTTTGAAAAGCCGAGGACGACCATCGGCTGGAAAGGATTTATCAATGATCCACACCTTGACGGGACGTTTGACATTGAGCACGGTCTCTATTATGCCCGTAAGCTGCTTCTGGACATCAACGCTCTTGGACTGCCTGCCGCAACCGAGTTTCTCGATCCGTTTACGCCGCAATATGTGGCCGATCTTGTCAGCTGGGCTGCGATTGGTGCAAGGACAATAGAATCTCAGACCCATCGTCAGATGGCCAGCGGCCTGTCGATGCCGGTCGGGTTTAAAAATTCTACCGACGGGAGGGTACAGGCTGCCATTGACGCGATACGTTCGGCAATGCACTCGCACAGTTTCCTGGGGATCGATGCTGACGGGCACAGCAGTGTTATTACAACAACCGGCAATCCGTATGGTCATATGGTGCTTCGCGGTGGATCAGGACGCCCTAATTATGACGCGGAAAATATCGCGGATGCTGAAAGACGTCTTGAAAAAGAGGGGCTTGATAAAAACCTTCTGGTCGACTGCAGCCATGCCAATTCAGGGAAAAACTATGAACGTCAGTCAACAGTATGGAACAGCATCATCGAGCAGCGGGTGACCGGGACCGAGAGTATTCTCGGCGTTATGCTTGAAAGTAATCTTCTTTGCGGGAAACAGTCTGTTTCGACTGATCCGTCATCATTGCAGTATGGCGTATCGATTACAGATGCCTGTATTTCATGGGAAGAGACCGCCACGCTGCTGCGAGACGGAGCGATGAAACTTCATCATTTTCTGTCCAGGGCGGAAGTGTAAACAACCTGTTGCTCAGACAGGTATTGTTCATTTTTAATACAGTAAAGAGAATAACGTTATGAATATTGATCGAATGGTGTTTGCTTTTGCCGGTTTTTTTGTGCTGGCAAGTCTTCTTCTTGCTCATTTTGTAAGCCTGAACTGGTTGTGGTTTACCGCTTTTGTAGGACTTAACCTTTTCCAGGCGGCTTTTACCGGGTTTTGTCCGCTTGCGAAAATACTCAAGGCAGCCGGAGTAGAGCCGGGCACGGCATTTAAATAGCATAACCCCATATACCATCATTATGTCTGTTGAGATCAGGCGTGTTCAAGGCAGAAAAGAAACCAGGCGGTTTATAAAATTTGCATGGAAGGTATACAGGAAGGATCCCGAGCTGAACAGGTATTGGGTTCCGCCTGTGATTGCAGATTACATGAAAACGCTTGATAAAGAGCGTTATCCGCTCTACGATCACGCTGATATCGTTTTGTTTTCCGCCTGGAAAAACGGGCGGATGGTCGGGACTATTGCAGCGATTGAAAACAGAAGACATAACCAGATTCATGGTGACAAGGTTGGTTTCTGGGGATTTTTCTAGTGCAGTAATGATCAGTCGGTGGCCAACGCTCTGTTTGATGCCGCTTCACAGTGGCTGAAGGCAAAAGGTCTCGACACCATGAGGGGACCGGTCAGTCCATCCATGAACGACCAGTGCGGTATGCTCGTGAAAGGCTATGACAGCCCACCGGTGTTCTTAATGCTTTATAATCCTCCATACTACAATAACCTTGCGCTCAACGCCGGACACCATGTCGGTCAGGAGCTTCTTGCATGGTATATAGATCAGGACAAGATCGATATCAGGCGTCTCAGCAGGATTGCCCGGCATGTTCTGAAAAGGGAACAGCTTACGATCAGGACGATCAATATGAAGGATTTTGATAATGAAGTGGAAAAGATAAGGGATATCTACAACAAGGCGTGGGAAAAGAACTGGGGGTTCGTGCCGTTTACCGACAGAGAGTTCGATTTTATGGCAAAAAGCATGAAGCCTGTCGCAAAAGAACACTTTATTTACTTTGTTGAGGATAAAGAGGGCAAGCCTATCGGCTTTTCATTGACCCTCCCCGATATGAACGTCGCATTGAAGCACGTTAACGGTAATCCTTTCACTCCCTGGGGACTGGTGAAGTATCTCTGGTATGGTAGAAATATTTCCGCCTTCAGAACTATAACCATGGGCGTTCTGCCGGAATACCGCAACAAAGGCATCGACAGTATTCTGAACGCGCATATTTCTGAATATGGCGGAAAGCACGGTCTCTACTCAAGCGAAATGAGCTGGGTGCTTAAATCCAACGAAGCCATGAGCAAGCTCGCGAAGGTTATCGGGGGGATTCCGTACAAGGAGTACGTGATCTACGAGAAAGAGATTTGAACATACCGAGTGGATTTCCGTGTAAGACCTGTGAAATACATGCTCATATTTCACGGGTCAGGCACGGGAATGACTGAAAGGAAAGGAGTTACGCTGATTATTCCTGAGAGTCATGCCGCCCCGTGTAATTACAAAGAATATTACACAGGGTGATCCGGCATCCATTTGAAGTGCCATTATACAGAGAGGATTCCCGTGTAAGACCTGTGAAATAGATGCTCAGATTTCACGGGTCAGGCACGGGAATGACTGAAAGGCAATGGGTCCAGCCGGTTGTTCGAGAGGCTGTAGCGGCTGTGGCATACCCGGTCGAGAAACTCCATGTCGTGTGAAGAGACAAGCATGGTGCCGCTGAAACTGTCGAGAAAGTCGAGTAGTATCCCGGTCACCTGGTCGTCCACTCCTGCGGTAGGTTCGTCGAGCAGAAGCAGTTCCGGATCCAGGACCAGCACACCCGCCAGTGATACCAGCCGTTTCTGTCCCCATGAGAGATGAAAGGGTACCCTTTTTTTCAGGTGGCTGATGCGTAGCCTGTCGCATAGAGCGTCAACTTTCTTTCCGGCTTCGGTTCTTTCCATTCCCCTGTTGAGCAGTCCGAACGCAATGTCCTCTTCAACGGTCGGACAGAAAAGCTGGTCGTCAGGGTCCTGAAAGAGAAAGCCTGTTTTCACGCGGGCTGTTCTGAAATCATGTTCGGTTTTCAGTAGAGTATCCCTCAGCATGATAGTGCCTGATTCCGGTTTGAGCAATCCCATCAGCAACAGGAACAACGTGCTTTTTCCACTGCCGTTCGCACCGGAAATCCCGGCTTTTTCTCCGGATCCGATGCTCATGTTGAGATTCCCGAACACCTCGACGTTTCCCGGATAGGAAAAACCAAGATTGCGTACCGTGATGCTGTTCATAGCAGAGTGATTATCAAGACAAAGCCGCCCATGCACCAGGCAAAAACCAGATCTTGCTTGCGAAGGTTAAAATGAGCGAGAAGAGGAATTTGCCCGTCAAATCCTCTCATAAGCAGTGCATTATAGACTCTTTCAGAGCGTTCGTAGCTTTTTATGAAGAGCATGCCGGTAAAGTATGCATAGACCCTTACAGTGTGCATGCTCGTTTTTGAACGGAAGCCTCTCGCATGAAGCATCCGAAGCATTTTCTCGTATTCGTCTGTGATGACGCCTGTATACCGGTAAAAAAAGTAGAACATCGTGACAAGTTTTTTAGGGACACGCAGATGAAGCATCGCATGAGAAAGAGACGCTATGGTGCTTGTACCAGGGAGTGAAACGGTGTACAGCGCTATAGCGTTTGCCTTGATGGTTATAAGCAGGCAAAGAATGACTCCTGCTTTTGAAAGAGCCAGAGGTCCTTCATCCCAGAGCGGCTCTCCTGAAACTGAAAACGGCAGGGTCAGCCAGAGAAAAATCATAAAGACATTGACAACGGCAAGTCTTTTCAGGAGAAGGCGGTTATAGAAGCCTGCAATGCCCGAAAGACCTATCCCGCCTGCAAGTGATACGGAGGTCTGGCGAATGTCATCACTCAGTGCCGTCAGTATAATCACCGGCAGATAAGCAAGCAGCTTTACCCTTGGATCGAGAGTATGCAACGGACTGTTGCCTGTGGAGAAAGCATCAAGCAGCATGGCCTCTTTTCCACAGGTAGAGGAATCCGAAGAGCAACGCTATGACAGTCAGTCCTGCCGCTATCGCAGGGAGAGTGTTTTCAGATTCAGTTTCGCGATGATCAGGCGGTTTTTCTTTTTCACGCGTCCCATTCCAGGTCCAGGAGGCCCGGTGTCCCTGACCGGCATCCAGAATGACCTGGAATGGGACGGCTTGATCGAGAGAAAGCGTGAATGTTCCTGCCCCGGAAGTCAGGGTTTCGGCAAGAACGTTTTTCTCCATACGATCAATAACGCTGACCCTGCTGTTTTTTACCGGATCTCCTCCTGCGAAGTACCCTTCTCCATGGAGAGTGTCTCCTTCAAACCAGCAGAACAAACGTATGCCGTGGGCTGAAAGATGGGTCGGTGTCAGCAGTACGGAAACCCCTATGGTCAAGAGAAGCAAGAGTTTCATGAGAGCAGCATTTCAGGTTTGACTTTCATGATAAACTGAAGCGCCAATGCGGTAATCAGCCCGTCAATGAGCATGAGCGGGGTATTTGCGGCAAATACAAGACGGGCTGCCGGAAAAAAAGATTCTCCTGTGGTGGCAAGTGAAAGGCTCAGGAGCAGGGCACTGAGAAAAACCGAGGTGAATCCGCAAAGAAAGCCGGTCATGACGACTGGTATTTTTTTGCTGGATAGCAGCGGTGAAAAAAAGAGAAAGCAGATGATGGCAGGGAGCGACATGATGAGCGTGTTGATCCCGAGAGTCGTGATGCCGCCGAACTGGAAAAGCAGTGCCTGCAGAAGCAGCGCTATACCAATGGCGATAAAGCATGACCAGCCGGCAAGAAGTCCGACGAACCCGTTCAGGACAAGATGTATGTTTGTCGGCCCGAGCGGGATATGGATGAGCGAGGCGACGAAGAACGCTGATGAGAGCATGGCGGTTCTGACCATCTCGTCGTTACGGATTTTTCTGAGACCGACGCCGACTCCCAGCGCGCTTATTGCATAACCGGCGCCAAGTGTCGTCAGTGGAAGAATACCTTCGGAAATATGCATCAGCGGAAATCCTCCGCTTTGATCCAAAGGACGGCACCGATTTCCACCGGTTTGGGCTTGCCATCCCGCAGAATGGTTCTGCTGTCCGTCGAGAGAGCGGCGAAGCCCCACCAGCCGGCCTTTGGCAAGGCACAGGTGAAAACGCCGTTGGCATCGGCTTTGACGACCTGGGTGACAAAGGGCCCCGCAGGGGCTTTGCTTTTGCCTCCACGGTTGAAATATTCGATTTCCACCTCGGTAAACGGTGCCGGTTTTCCGTCGACGTTGACCACTCCCTGGAAGACATTTCCAGCATAGAGGGCGTAAGGGCGGGTCAGGGGAATGATTTCTGTTTTCATGCCGACCTCTTCATCCCACCCGATCTCTTTTCCGAAAGCGTTTACGATGACCTTCGTATAATGAACGATATAGCTGTCTTCAGCAGGCTCCCAGTAAGGTTTCGGTTCCATGAAAAAAATATGGTCTCCTGGACGTGCGATAGTGTAGTGGCCACGCCATGCTCTGGATGGCTTCGTATCGGCGTACATCCTGAGGTCGAGGGGCTTCAGTTCATCCGTGAAGAGGATTTTTTTTCCGTTGCTCAGAACCCCTGCCCGCACAGGCTTTTCCATGTTCATCGACTGGCCCTCAAAAGGGTGGGCGAACATGATATTCACGAACAGCGACGCGTCTTCCTGTTTTTCGACAATGTCGTGTGACGGGATAACCATCCCGAAATGGGCGTAACTGCCTGCCGGAATGAGCGATAGTGCGACAAGCAGCGCGATTGTCAGTGATTTTTGTGGTGATGTTACGCTTCTCATATTTTTATGCTTCTGAAGAACGGATGCAGAATGGTCATCCTGACACGCTCATGACAAGTTCCCCATGGATGATACCTTTGAGGGCCATCAATTTGTCAGACAGTTCCTCCAGTGCAGCAGCTTTCCCCTTGAGCGTTATGGTTTCCATACAGTTGTCATGATCGAGATGGACGTGCTGGCTGCAGAGAACCAGGTGATGATACTCGTGTTGTATGCCTGTCAGCTTGTGCTGCAGGTCTGACTTGTGATGGTCGTAAACAAGAACAAGGCAGGCGCTGACTTCCCGGTTGTTTTTCCACCGTTCTTCTGTAAGATGTTTTCGGATCAGAAAACGTATTGCCTGAGATCTGTTCGGAAATGCACGACTTGCAACAAGTTCGTCCAGTTTTTCCAGAAGATCATCTTCAAGTGATACACCGAATCGTTTCATGGATCAGGACTGTTGATGTGTTCACTATTCAATAGTTGTTCTGTTTCTTGCTGGTCTCAGGACAAGGTAGCACTATTTTTTATAATGTGCTACTGTATTAACAATTGTTATTGTTTTGAGCAAGAGAAAACGGGACTGTGCCCGTTTTCTCTTCTGGAAAAAGCCTGTCAGGAGCGTCAGAAAATAGCAACACTAACGGAGAAAAGTGAGCTCCGACAGGCGTATAGTGTTCCTTAAGGCTGCAGGGTAACGCCTACAACAAGGAAAGATGTCTCCAGATCGGGATTGATGATGTAGGATGCGGAGAAAATATCTTTTGAAACCGTGAGCCCGACATTGACGATATCGAATTCACCATCGGTTGTATAGACTTCATCACCACCGCCCACGAATACAGAGGCACTGTAGTCGTCCTTGTCATAGAAGCTGTAGCCGGCTTCAAAATACTTGGAGTTTTCCGTGTCATTACCGAGAACATTGATGGCAGCGAGGAGGCTGAAGTTTGCAGCTTCAAACCCGGCACTGAGTTCAATGGTATGGCTTCCGTCTTCATCCCAGTTAAAGTAATCGTCAAAACCACCGGATGGGAAGAAGTAGTCGGTAATGGTAAAGCTGAAATTGTCGCCAAGCGGGACGGTTACATAAAGATCCGCTTCACTTGCGTCGTCATCGCTTAAATCGTATGATCCCCAGGCGCCGACCTCAACCCCGATGCCGGGGAAGGAGTAGCTCAGCCATGGCTGTACGGCAATGCCATCTCCAAACTGTGTGCCTCTCCATACATACCGGCTAACGACGTCCGCTCCGATATCGAACCCTTCGGCTTTGGCGACTCCAGAGAACATGACGACAACGCCGACGAGGAGGGTAAAAAATTTTGCTGCTTTTTTCATTGTTGAACTTCCTTTTTTCAAGTGTTGATTATGTGTTGCTTGTTGCTGTTTGTGGTTCCCCGGAGGAGTCTCCGGGGTTCCGTTGTTATTAACCGATCGCATCGTTTCCTGTTTCTTCCGTACGTATCCTGATGCATTTCGGCAGATCGAAGACAAAGATTTTCCCGTCTCCGATTTCCCCTGTTTTAGCTCCCTTGACAATCGCCTCAACGGTTTTTGTCTCGAACTCGTCATTAACGCCGATCTCGAGCTTTAATTTTTTCAAAAGGTTGATCTCCTTGGGAACTCCTCTGTAAATCTCTGTGTAACCGCCCTGAGCTCCGCAGCCCAGAACATTGGTTACCGTCATTTTATAGATCCCTGCTTCAGCAAGAGCGGCCTTTACGTCCGTCAGCTTGTGAGGCTGGATCATTGCGACAATGTATTTCATGGTTTTTGCTCCTGTTTAGGCTTTACTGGTTTGAAAAGATCTGGAATCCGTGATAGGCTTCTTCTTCATGCTCGGAAATATCGAGGCCTTTCATTTCATCGTCTCTTGACACTCTCAAAATACCTGCAGCCTTAAGAATGAGGAAAAGTACCAGCATTGTTACAAATCCCCAAACCGGAATTGCGATGGAGCCGATGATCTGCGCAACCATAGGATGACCGCCGAAGATGCCTGTGGCAAGGCCTCCCCAGATACCGTTCAGACCATGTACGGGCCAGGCACCGACCGGGTCATCGATCTTGAGCATATCAAGCATTTTGATACCGACAACAACCAGGATACCGGCAACCGCACCGATAATAAGTGCTTCGTTGAAGGTGACCGAGTCACAGTTCGCCGTGATTCCGACAAGACCGCCGAGCAGACCATTCAAAGCCATAGTCAGGTCAGGTTTTTTAAAGAGTATCCAGGCGAAGATCATGGCAACAACCGCACCGGCTGCAGCGGCAAGCATGGTGTTGGTCGCGATAACCATAACGATGCTGGTGTTGTCAGCTCCGGCAATTGCAAGCTGACTTCCGGGGTTGAAACCGAACCATCCGATCAGAAGGATGAACACGCCAAGTGAACTCATTGCAAGATTGTGACCGGGAAGCGCGTTAGGCGATCCGTCTGCATTGAACCTGCCGATACGTGGCCCGAGAACAATCGCCGCGGCAAGTCCTGCAAAACCTCCGAGAGCATGGACAACGAGAGAACCGGCAAAATCATAGAAGCCGAGTGCGTCCAGCCATCCTCCGCCCCATTTCCACATACCGCTGATCGGGTAGATGAAAGCGGTGATGATTACCGTATAGATCAGGTAGGCCTCAAACTTCATTCTTCCTGCAACAGCACCGGAAACGATGGTTGCCGCAGTTGCCGCGAACGCTACCTGAAAAAGAAAGTCGACAGCAGGATGGAGATTTCCTCCCACTGCATCAGGTGCATCCATACTGACACCGAAACCGGAGAACCCGAACCATCCACCGGAAAAGGCATCTCCGGGATACATCAGACCATAGCCGATGAAATAGAAAAGGATAACGCCGAGTGACAGATCGATAAGATTCTTGAACAGGATGTTAACCGTGTTCTTTGCTGAGTTCAGACCTGTTTCAACCATGGCAAAACCGGCCTGCATAAACAGAACGAGGACCGCCGCAATGAAGAGAAACATGTTATCAATGGCATACGCATTGACAGCTCCCACATCAACGCTCTCAGCTGCAAGCAACGGTGGTCCGGGAATAACTCCCGTCGCAAGCAGACCGCATAAGAGCAGGCCGAATGTTTTTGCAATTTTTTTCATACGAATAGTTTTTGTGTTACTGAAATATTCAGGTTGTTTGATTGTTGAACATAAATTTCTTGCATGAAATTCTGGTATCAATATAAAAATTTAAATAATTAATACAAATCCGTAAGAATATTTTATCTGATGTCTGATTTTGCCCTTAATAAATAAGGTTTGCTGTGAGCAGGGACGCTTTCTTCAGCATGTTTTTGTTGAAACGTATGGGTTCCTCTATGTATTGTCGTGAGAAGCCTGAGGACAAGGCGGACGGAGCGGAAAAACCGGAGTGTACACGGCGTACATGAGGATTTCGAGCACCGCCCATCGCAGTGATCTGGCTTCGGAACAAATACATAGAGGTGCTCTTATCAGCGGATATGGAAAGACTGTTGCCGGAAATGCCTGCATGAGATGTATATTTTCCATTATGCCAGTCTATGACCTAAAACTTGCAAGCAGTTTTGACGAATGCAGGAAGCTTCGAGACTATCTCGCGGTGATGGCTGATCGGGAGGGATTCAGTCAGGCATTTTTCGAGGAACTTGAGCTTGTTGTAAAGGAGGCCTTTGTGAATGCCGTAAGGCATGGCAATGGAGCGGACAACGAGGATGTGCCTGTTATGTTGCATTTTGACAGTTTCACGGATGAGAGCGGCAGCATTCTGTTGATCGAAGTTGCTGATTGCGGTAACGGTTTCGCGATGTATGAGATCGAGAATCCAGCACTTTCTTCTCATGACATGAAATTGTCAGGCAGGGGAGTATTCCTGATCGGCTGTTTTGCCGAGTTCATGGATCAGGTGTGCGATGAAACCGGGTGCAGGCTGACGCTGAGGATGAGGCCGTATTAGATTGTATAGTGACCAGTGACCAGTGACCAGTGACGAGAGACGAGAGACGAGAGTCTAAGGCAAAAGGGAAAAGGCAAAAGGGAAAAGGCAAAAGGGAAAAGGCAAAAGGGAAAAGGCAAAAGGGAAAAGGCAAAAGAGACAAGAAGATGAGAGGCGGGAGATTTGTAGGGGCAGACCCCTGTGTCTGCCAGTGGTGGGTGATGCGCACGGGATGTTTCAGGTGTGACGTTTCAGGGCGTAGGGGCGAAAAATCTTTCGCCCGTTCTGATCAGTTTCGGGTTTGACGGGAACCTCGTTTTTTTGATCTTTGACAATTATTTTTGGCTCAACAGCTCAACAGCTCAATAGCTCAATAGCTCAATAGCTCAATAGCTCAACAGCTCAATAGCTCAATAGCTGAATAGCTCAACGGCTGGATAGCTCAACAGCTCAATGGCTCAATAGCTGAATGGCTCGACGGCTCAACAGTTCAACAACTCAACAATTCAACAACTCAACATATTTATTCTATGACCATACAAGACGGCGCGGCCTGGAAGGCATTGGAGAAGCACAGGCAGGAGATTGAGGAACTGCATATGAGAGAACTCTTTGCCGGGGACGCAGAGCGGTTCGAGCGGTTCTCGGTTCGAATGGGTGATTTGTTTCTTGATTACTCGAAAAACAGAATCAACGAAAAAACCATCGGGTTGTTGACTGCTCTTGCAGAGGAAGCAGGCGTTGCGGGATATCGGGAACAGATGTTCGATGGAAGCAAGATTAATTTTACCGAGGAGAGGGCTGTACTGCATACGGCGCTTCGCCAGCCTGAAGGCTTTCGAATGGAGCTTGACGGACAGACGGTCGGCTGTGACGTCAGAGAGGTGCTTGCACAGATGCAGAATTTCTGCGCGCGTGTTCTTTCCGGGGAGTGGAAAGGGTACAGCGGAGAGGCTATTACCGATATAGTCAACATCGGTATAGGAGGATCGGATCTTGGCCCGTACATGGTGACCGAGGCGCTCAAGCCGTTTGCACACGGAGCGGTGAACGTCCATTTTGTCTCCAATATCGATGGCACGCACATTTCGGAGACATTGCGCGGGCTTGACGCGGACACGACGATGTTCATTATAGCGTCCAAAACATTTACCACTCAGGAAACGCTGACCAACGCGCATACCGCGAGAAAATGGTTCCTCGAAAGAGCGGTTGATGAATCGTTTGTTTCCAGGCATTTTGTGGCTGTTTCAACCAACCGCGAGAAGGTCGAGGAATTCGGTATCGATCCTTCAAATATGTTCCGTTTCTGGGATTGGGTCGGGGGTCGCTATTCGCTCTGGTCTTCCATTGGTCTTTCCATCGCGCTCTACCTCGGCTACGACCGTTTTGTCGAACTGCTCGCGGGGGCTCATGCGATGGATGAGCACTTTCAATCAGCTCCGTTTGAGAAGAATATTCCCGTTCTGCTTGCTCTGTTGGGTGTCTGGTATAACAATTTTTTTGACGCGCATTCCCATGCGGTTATACCCTATGATCAATATTTGCACCGACTTCCGGCTTACCTCCAGCAGCTCGATATGGAGAGCAACGGCAAGCGGATTGACCGTGAAGGCAAGGAAGTGGCGTATGCGACCGGACCGGTGATCTGGGGAGAACCGGGAACAAATTCCCAGCACGCATTTTTCCAGCTTTTGCATCAGGGCACGAATGTTATTCCTGCTGACTTCATTGTGCCGCTCAAAAGCCAGAATCCGGCAGGGGAGCATCATGATATTCTGCTCGCCAACTGTTTCGCCCAGACCGAGGCGCTTATGCGGGGAAAAAACGTTGCAGAAGCAGAACATGAACTCTGTGCTTCCGGAATGTCGGAAGAGCGTATTACACCGCTTCTGCCGCACAAGCTTTTTCCGGGCAACCGTCCGACAAACACGCTTGTTTTTTCCGAGATCAATCCGTTCAATCTCGGCAGCCTGATCGCGATGTATGAGCACAAGGTGTTTGTGCAGGGCGTTATCTGGGGGATAAACTCCTTCGATCAGTGGGGGGTTGAGCTGGGCAAGCAGCTTGCAAAAACCATTCTGCCGGAAATACAGGGAGAGGAAGATGCCTCCTCGCATGATTCATCGACCAACGGGTTGATTAACCTCTACCGTCAGTCCAGAGGCTCATAAACCTGCTGTGCAATGCAAGGGGCTGCGTTGATTCCGATCTGTTGTCATCCTCGGGCTTGACCCGTGAAATTTGAGCATCTATCCTGAATAATTCGCCAAGGGAAGAAAAAAAGCGCACAAGGACGGAAAACGTTCCCTTTTTTGTCATTCCCGAGCCTGACCCGTAAAATCTGAGCATCTATTTTACAGGTCTTACACGGGAATCCATCGTTGGGGCCAGGGTCTGCATGGATGCCGGATCACCCCGTGTAATAGTATTACACAGGGCGGCATGACTGTTTTAAATGGCCTGTCAGTCATCCTCGGGCTTGACCCGTGAAATCTGAGCATCTATTTCACAGGAGTGTACTATTCTTTGTGATTACCCGGGGCGGGATGAATGTTATTACAATGGCCCAATCATCCTTTAGAGTCATCCTCGGGCTTGACCCGAGGATCCATCTTTTTCTTGATCGCGTGCATGGATGCCGGATCACCCTGTGTAATATTCTTTGTAATTACACGGGGCGGCATGGCTCTCTTCTTGTGCATGGTGAATAGTCCAATCTCCTCTTATCGTCATCCTTGGGCCTGACCCGAGGATCCATCTTTTTCTTGATCGTATGCATGGATGCCGGATCACCCCGTGTAATAGTATTACACGGGGCGGTATGACTGTTTTAAATGGCCTGTCAGTCATTCCCGTGCTTGACCCATGAAATTTGAGCATCTATTTCACAGGTCTTAGACGGGAATCCACTTTTTACTCTTACAGCTCCTCGATAAACGCACCGATATTCGGGCTTTTGAACAGCTTGTCCTTATCGTCTATAATAATAAAGGCGAGCGAGGAATCCTGTTCAACAATGCGCAGGGCTTTTTCATAGCCTGTAATGAAGAACGCCGTGGCGAAGGCGTCAGCTTTTGCCGGATCTTCGGAAAAGACGGTCACGCTTTTCACTCCTCTTGCCGGATAGCCTGTGCTGAGGTCGATGATGTGGTGATAGCGGGTTCCTTCATAGATGAAATAACTCTCATAATCACCGCTCGTCGCGATGCCGCACGGTTTGATGACGCTGAAAGCCAGCAGCGGTTTTGACTGTTCCTTGTCAGGATTCTGTATTCCTGATGTCCAGCGCTGTTCACCCTTGTTTCCCTTGACGTAGAGATCCCCACCGGCATTGATGATATAATCAGTAATACCATACTCTTCCAGCACCTCGCCTGCTCTGTAGGCGGCATACCCTTTCGCGATCCCGCCAAACCCGATCTCCATCCCTTTCTTTTTCAGAAAAAGAGTGGTCTGGAGCGTATCGAGCTCGATCTGTTTGTAATCAATCTGGTTCAACACAGCACGGATGCTGTCAGGCGGAGGCGGTGAAGTCCGCTCTTTCACATTCCAAAGCCTGCCGATAGGCTTGAACGTCACATCGAATGCACCGTCAGTTATATCAGCAATTTCCAGTGCCTTATCCGTCACCGTCACAACCGCATCCGGAACCTTTACTCGTTCAATTCCCGCCTCGCGGTTCACCTCTGAAACCGGACTCGCAGGCTGCCACTCACTCAACTCCGACTCCAGCCCCGCAATCTCCCGAAACGCAGCATCGAACGCCTCCTTTGTTTTCTCCTCCTCACCATTCGTCACAACCTTGATCTTCATGATCGTCCCCATCATCACCTTCTCCTGCTCGTATATCCGCAAATCGTTGTTCTCAACGGAGCAGGCGAGGAGAGTGAGGAAGAGAATGAGGAATGTCGGGAATGAGATATGGCGTGGTTGCATGGGTTGTGGTGATGGTTTGCTGAATGCGTATCCGGGAAAGTTAAGATAATGAGGGAGTGACGTTTTTGCCAGTAAAGGCGGATTGGCTTTGCGGTTTATCGGCAGGGGGAGATATGATATTCCTTATTCTGGACTACTTGTCAGATGAATACGGCGCTTTCTTCTCGGGGAGAAGCTGTTTCTTCAGGAGAAGGGTTCAAAAATCCATGAAAACAAGAGTTGAGTATAATTATACGTATGCCGCATAAGCATGCGAATAAGCATTAAAATATGCTATTCTGGCCGACAAATCCCGATATTTGTTGGGGACAAAGCAAAATATTAGTAAATTTTGATAAAAATCAAGAGGAATACGTAGTGCAGATAATAAATAATGTTATGCCGCCTAGCGCCCCACATTCAACAAATGAGGTTTCCCATGGAGGATCACACAATGGAAAACAGACAGCCAAAGGCTTTGCGGGTCTGGGCAGTGCCAGAAGAGGAGGGTCATGATGCCTTGCCGAGCTTCGATAGAGCGAAGGGAAAAGTAACAGCACAAGCACTTGAACTGGTGGAGTTTCAGCCGGGTGAGCTACGGGCCAGCATCCAGGTTTTCCTGGAAGAATTCTCCAGCTTACCTAGCGAACCGAAAACTGGTTTTCAGGTCGAGGAGATCGAACTTGCGCTGACAGTCAACGCCAAGGGGGGAATAGCACTGCTCGGTAAGCTGGAGGTTGGGGGGGAAGCTGGTATCAAAGTAAAGATTCGGAGAGGAGGCACTTCGTGAGCGCCCGAGAGGTCGTTAATCGGATCAAACAGACGCAACCTTGGCCGGGTCGCATCGACCCAAGCGAGGCTCTGTTTGCCCCTCTGATGACTCGTAGTCCGCAGGACTTGCGAGAACTGTACGACCGGGAAGCCGTGCTAGCTGTTACATCAGCTAAGCAATATCCGAGAGCTAGAATTCAGCTAGTCGCCCCTTCAGAGTGGGTGATTGAGGTTACAGGTGGACTCATTTCGATCCTGCATGCTACAGCCAGGTCAGTCGCCTTGCTTATTCCCGAACCTGATTCTGACGACGATGGATGGAGTAACCTACGTGAGGGGGCGAGTCGGCTCGCTGAGGTTCTGTGGTGGTATCGCGTGCTGGATGCTGGTCGTCCTCTACGGTTTCCAGACGATGCGCGCGAGGATGGTATTGCTGCAACACTGCTACAGGGTTCGCTCTTATTCTTTATATGCCATGAATGCGGGCATCTGTTGCTTGATCTACGTGGTGAGCAGGAGTTTTCAAGAGACCCAGAGTTGTGGCCGACACGCAATGTGCAACACCGAACTGAATTTCTAGCGGATGAGTTGGGCCTGAGTCTCATCATGGAGCTTTGCCCTCTCGAAGCTGGAGTCTTAGAAGAGCAGCGCTACTACGGCGCGACTGAACTAGGGCTTCACACGTGGGGCCTCATGGAGAAAGTAGGTTTTCGGTTTGGGAGGTCACACCCTGCGACGAGTCAACGAGTTGATCTCCTGCGCACAGCGGCAACAGGCATAGCGGTGGACCGTCACGTACAACGCCATCCTGCAAGCACCTTCTTTATTCCTAGCATTGGGCGACTGGCTGCTAGAATCGATAATATCCTGGAAAGACTGAGCGAAGAAATATTATCAGGAGAAGGAACGACAGCATTCAGGGAGGCACTGGTAGATCAGTTGGATGAGTTTCTCGAGTACCATCACACCACCCCGGTCGCTGACTTACCTCAGGTACTTGCCCTGATCTTTACCGTAAAAGGCTTTGCTGATCCCCCAGACCTCTTTTGGGCGGCTGCGCGCCTCGCGGCCAGACGGGCCGACATTTTAGCTGGAGTGGATGAACTCGCGCAGAAGCTAACAGACGATGAGATTATGGTCGAGCGTGCCAAGCAGAGACTACTTCTGCAATGCGTAGATCGTTTGCTGCCACCTCGTGGAAGTGCTGACTTCCTGCCGCTTCTGCGGGAGGCCCTTTCAGGCACAGATCGGGAAGCTAATCCTCCGGCGGCATAACCCGCGGCTGCAGGCGTACGCAGGGCTTTACGGTCTTGCCTCGTTCCACCCGCACCGCTTACACTGCCTCGTCCAAACGGCTTCGCTGCCCTGCGCCGCTGAGCCGCATTTAGATGTGAAACAAAAGGAGGAGAAAGTGAAGCAGGTTTCAGTATGCCTTGTTGTTTTATTAACTTTTTTAATGACCGGATGCGGTCCATCCCAGACCGAATATGATTCTATAAAAAGAGAGAACGAATCTCTGAAAATAGAAATCAGTAATTTGAAGAAAGAAATTGAAGAATTAAGGTTCGGATCGAGTCGACTTCTAGCTCAGGGCGTGAAGTATTTTGAAGATGGGAAATTTGAATTAGCAAAAAATACATTTGAGACATTACTAAATAAACACCCAAGCTCAAACGAGGCAAAAGACGCCAAAACCTATATTGATAGGGCGAATCTGGAATTAAAAAAACTTAAAGAATTGGAAGCATCAAAAAGAGAACGTGAAGAGCAAGAGAAGAAAGCACGCATTGCCAATGCCACGAAAAGAATGTCTAAAAAATATGATGAACTTGAGGGCATTACTTGGTACACAGACTCTTCAACTCACGCATTTCATACAAGCTTTCACCTGTATTTTGGCCAAAGAAAGTCTGACACCCCTTGGCTGAGATTAAAAATCAGATATTACGCAGATGACTGGCTTTTTATAGATTCATTCTTTGTAGTTGCTGATGGGCAAAGATTTGAAAAGCCATTGGCAAAATTTGAGCGAGACCATGGTTCTGGGTCTATCTGGGAGTGGTATGACGAGAATGTTTCTGTCTCAGATATGGCGATGATTAAAGCTATTATTAGATCTAAAAAAGCAACAATAAGATTTACTGGAAATCAATACCACAAGGATCATGTAATTACAGCGCAAGAAAAGAAGTCCCTTCAAAATGTAATTGATGCCTTTGAAGCATTAGGTGGAAAAATATAAATTTTCATCTAACAACCGCATCAACTCGGACTGACAATTCCGCTGCGCTCCATCGCCAGCCGGTTATGCGGAACGTTAGCCGAAGCAAAGTTCGGTCGTAAGGAACACGTAGGCATGATTGAATCAATCACCATCTCCAGTATTGCAACCTTCGGAACAACGCCGGAGCAAGTCAACGCGCTTTCCCTATTCAACTTCTTTTTCGGATCAAATGGCACCGGCAAAACAACCCTCAGCCGAGTGATCGCGGATGAAACAAAGTTCCCGATGTGCAGTGTCAGTTGGAAAGCGGGGACTAAACTACAGCCGCTTGTTTACAACCACGATTTCGTCGAGCGAAACTTCAACCAATCGGTAGAGCTAAAGGGAGTCTTTACGCTGGGTGAGAAGCAAGTTGACACACTCGCGAAGATAACTACGACCAAAAGCGAACTCGATGCGCTTTCCGCCAGGATCGAAACGCTAACTAAAGGGCTACAGGGCGAAGATGGAAATAGCGGCAAGAAAGGAGAGTTGGCAACACTTGACGCTGGATTGAAAGACAAGTGTTGGGCGCAAAAGCAGAAGCATGATGCCAAATTGCAAGGAGCCTTTGAGGGGTATCGGAACAGTTCTGAGAAGTTCAAAGGAAAAGTACTTCAGGAACTAGCAGCGAATAAGGCGACCCTCCTCACCTTAGTGGAGTTGGAAAAAAAGGCTGAAAGCGTCTTCGGACCTACGCCGACAAAAGAAGCACCTGTTCCCTCCGTCGATGCATCTAAGCTTCTTGCGAACGAGGCGAATCCCATTCTGAAGAAGCGCGTTTTCGGCAAAGAAGACGTCGATATCGCTGCGATGATTAAAAAACTCGGGAATAGTGACTGGGTTCGGGAAGGAAGGACATTCTACCACGTGAACGAGGGCGTCTGTCCCTTTTGCCAGCAGAGCACAAGCGAAGCGTTCGCTCTAAGCCTGAACGAATACTTCGACGAGACATTTGTGGCAGACAGCAAAGCGATCGACGACCTCGCCACGGACTACGCCACCGAGGCGGCCCGGATTCAGGATCAATTTACTTCAATCATCGCCTCACCATCCAAGTTTCTCGATGTCGAGAAGCTTAAAGCAGAAAAGGACTTACTCGATGCGAGAATCACACTGAATAATCAGCGCCTAGCCGGAAAGAAAAAGGAGGCAAACCGGGTGGTCGAGCTGGAATCGCTAAGTAGTGTCTCCGCGGCAATAAAAGACCTAATCGATGCGGCCAACACCCAAGTGGCGTCACACAACAAAATCTTCGCAAACCTCACATCTGAGCGGAATACCCTGACTGCGCAAGTGTGGAAGTTCGTCCTCGAAGAGTTGAAAGCTGACCTCACTGCGTTCAAGACCGCCAAAGACGGTTTGGACAAAGCCATCTCGGCAATGACAACTCAAGTCACCAATGCGACAACGGACAAGGCAAAGAAGGTGGCTGATCTTCGCGAACTGGAAAAGCAAACGACCAGCATCCAACCGACAATTGACGGCATCAACAGTCTTCTTTCGTCGTTTGGATTCCAAGGCTTTAAGCTCGCGAAAGCGGCAACCGGGACTTCCTATAAGTTGGTTCGTTCGGATGGTTCTGATGCTAAGGCGACATTGAGCGAAGGTGAGAAGACGTTCGTTACTTTCCTCTATTTCTACCACCTGCTCAAAGGCAGCGACTCAGAAAGCGGGATGACAACTGACCGTGTAGTTGTCTTTGACGACCCAGTTTCTAGTCTCGACAGCGATATTCTCTTCATCGTCAGCAGTCTCATCAAAGGACTATTCGATGAGGTGCGTTCAGGTTCGGGTCACATAAAACAGATCTTCGTTCTTACGCACAACGTCTATTTCCACAAGGAAGTCACCTATAACCCAAAGCGGAAGGATGTCGCGATGAACGAGGAGAGTTTTTGGATCGTGCGCAAACCCGGGCTAGCCACAAAAATTGAGAATCACACGACGAATCCGATCAAAACGTCCTACGAGCTGCTCTGGGCCGAGGTTCGCAAACCCGAGCGCTCGAATCTCGCTATCCAAAATACGCTGCGGCGCATCCTCGAAAACTACTTCAAGATTCTTGGAGGCATTGACTTTGACCAGCTATGCGCGTTGTTCAAAGGAAGAGAGAAGATAATCTGCAAGTCGCTCTGCTCCTGGGTGAATGATGGATCGCACTACGCGCACGATGATCTCTACGTTTCAATCGATGATTCCTTGGTGGACACCTACCTCACGGTATTTAGGGCAATTTTCGACAAGTCTGGCCACAGTTCGCATTACAAGATGATGATGGGTGATGCCTACGTGGACGATATATCTGAAGCAGCGCAGGCCTGAGACATGTTACAGAAATCGCCTAACACCAGCCGTAAACGCGGACGTAATTTTCGTTCGCTGCGCTCACTACAATTACGCCGGTTACGGCTGGCGTTAGATCAGGAGAATCAATGAGTCGAGATACAATTCCAGCCGAAGTGAAGCGCGCGGTTCTCGTGGAAGCAGGGCATCGTTGTGCAATACCTACATGCCGTGCCACCACCACTGAAATCGCTCACATCGTTCCTTGGGCAGAAACGCAAGACAATTCGTTTGAAAATTGTAATAGGGGACGTAGTGAAAGCGCCGATGAAAACCGGTAGAGGATAGAGAATGGAAGTTTCTTACATGAAAGGCTTAGCCAGCCATCATGGCCCCGAGTCATGCCTCGATCGTCAGCAATGGGATGGGGAAGCGTTG
>Ga0180433_10001948_pt1 | contig 33364 bp, 41 predicted proteins | sample SS_ome_8_FD_132980 | JGI IMG/M metagenome (GOLD analysis project Ga0180433, IMG submission 132980) | Hypersaline lake sediment archaeal communities from the Salton Sea, California, USA - SS_1_D_1 metaG | ecosystem: Environmental > Aquatic > Non-marine Saline and Alkaline > Hypersaline >...
GTAAGACTGGCGACGACTTTGTAAAATACGCCAAAAAACGGGCGCTAGACGTGAGGAATTGCAAAAGCTCCCACGTCGTTGTCACTGGCACTGACGGTAAAGAAGTCATTCCCCGCGGCAACAAGCAGCTTGGCAAAGGGCTGGCTTCCCATCTTCGCAAATCCCTTCCCGCCATCGGCATCCTCATTATCCTCCTCGGGTGCAGCCTTGCCGCCTTTGTCCAAATGCACGCCCCTCACTGAATTGACCCCCTGCACAAAATCGACGCCACCCATATAAATAACGTATAAATTTTTACGCAGATGCTGAAAACGACTGGGAAACTGCCCCCCATAATAAACCCGCCAGAACGCCTCTCTGCGCAAAATGACCTTTGGTATGTTTTAGAGCGGCTCGGCTACAACAATACAGCCGATAAATTGGGTTACACCTATTCCTATGTGCATCAAATTGCCAACGGGAAAATGCCCCCCAGCAAACAATTTGCCAAAGCGACAAAGAATCTCGCTGCCGATATCCGCCGTAAAGAGAACAACCGCAGACCACCCCCCAAACGCCTCTCCATCACCTTCCCCGGCGAACCCGAATTCCCCACCCGCTTGCGTGACGAATTCTCTATGGAAGAACTACGCCAAATCCTACGCAAAGCCTACGCTGCCCGTCACCCACAATCCGACCTCCCCCCCTTCATGGCAAAGAATAAACGTTACTCCCCCTCCGAGTGATCCCCTTCCTTCTCACACCAAAAATACCACTTATGCCCCTTGAACCGCTGCCCCTTGTGCCACTGTGGATCACCATCGGCCAACTTATGTAAACGCGTAAAACACGCCCTTTTCGTAAGGTTTGCCAACCCCATTTCCTCACGATCCTTGTTGATCTCATCATAATATTCGCTGACAGTAAAAGCTCTTGAGGGAATATCGGTGCCGGCATTTTCCTGCTTTGCCTTGCGTATTTCAGCAACCACTTCAGGGGGAAGATATTTGCTCATAAGATTTCCCTTACCCGATTCTCCCGGCTTCTCACGAACCAGTTGATCTTATAGATTTCTTTATTGATAATTTCCACGGCGGCCAGCCCTACCCGGGATCTGCGCGGGCTTTTAACAACCTGTCTGGCAAAATGGGTCAACAACTGGTATGGGGGAAGGATGATACCGTGTGCAGTGTGCGGGACATCATTATAAAATCTTGTCAAAGAGACCTGCGACCGTCGATGAAAATGCGCCCGGATGTACAAATGCACCAAAGGATCCCCATCGGCAGCCGATCCGTCTAACTCTGACCCAATCTCCCATCGCATTGCATTGCCCTCGGTGTGGTGCCTTATTCCCGGGGAAGAACCATGATGGGCAAAGTCGATCCATACCCCGCCCAGGTTCATCAACCCGTGCCCATACGATTTCAGGTCCAGTCCCTTGTTTTCTGCCTTAATGATGCGGTGCACTATTGTCGTCGCAGACCGGTCTCCGCCCTCGTGTGAATCGGTTCCCCACACCAGTCGCAGGGCTTTCAGTTGCTTTTTATGTCTGAGAATCGGATCGAGATTATCTGCTGCGATAATAACTTGGTTGCCTAAATGGACGTAAGATCGATCTGCAACCGCATATTTATTCCCATTGGTAATATCCCCATCTACAATCACCGTGACAGGGTCTCTTCCTGCCAACTTGAACGCTTCTTCTATGTCGTGAGTGTAGTGTTTCCACAACCACTCTTGAGCAGGATTGAGATAAGCAGGCTCTTCATATTCAATTAACTTGCCTTCCTCATCGGGCTCATATTCGATAAACACGGTTTCGGGATTGAGTAAGCCTAGTCGGTGTCCCCCGTGCGTGTCTGCAAGAGCGATCAACACTTCTCGCTGGAATTTTTTCGCCATACTCACCCCCTTTCCGGGGATAGTGGGTCTTCCATTTTCCTATTCAGGTACAATCAGCTTCCCCAACCAGTCCTGGCAGACTCTCACCGTCGGGATGTGGATAACGTCGTCATCCGTCGCCGGTCCCGGTTCTGGTGCTGGCGTAGAATTCTCTCCCAGCCCAAAATCCAGCCTGAATTTCGCCGCATTCCCCTTATAGATGCTGATATCCAGCCCGTGCGCCCCAGAGCCGAAATAAGGCCCTTGGTCGTCCCCATCCGCCAGACACTGCCACATCAGCCAATCCCCCTTCCCATACCCGGCCATCTCCAGATAATTTTTTCCATCCGAACGCTGCCCGGGGAAGTTCACCCGATAATGGGCATACCACAACTTCAACTGTTTCACCTCTTCTGTGACTTCCATCCGGTTCGCCAGAAAATCAGCGAAAGTATAGTGGAGGGGGTCCCGCCCATCCCGCTTCCTGATGATTTCAGCACATTGCAGCAATCGCTCGGTGATCTCCCCCGCCGCCACCTTTTTGTACTGCCACTCGTACTTCTTCCTGTTGATCTTCACCCGGATTGATTTCTTGTTGATCTCATTGTCCAACACCGTTGGCAGTTCAGGTCGTTTGTCCCCCGTTGGGCGGTTTGTATAATAGAAATCCATCTGCTTTTTTGCCGGTATCCACGGCAGAATTACAAGATAGTCCCCCTGCGGCATCCCCACCGCCTGGGCATCCCGGAAATACTGCCCTCGTTTCAAGTCCAGGAAATCATCCCCCACGCTCACCCGGAACCACCCCGCTACCACACCCCTTGACCGCATGATCTTGAAGTCGATATCACCTTGGTTAGAAGAGGCATCCACAATCAAAGCGTTTTCTTTATACCGATCCCGTATCCGCCGATAGTGTTGGTTGGGGATATCTGTGTGTACAACAGGCATCTTACACCTCACTTTGTAATAATAATCGCAATAGCTTCTCCGATGATCACAGCGATGATGAGCCAGTTTATTTTTTTATACAGGTCAAGTTCGGCTTGTTGTGTCTGCTGTTCCGTGTTTACCGTATCCAGCATTTCCGCATTATCCCTCGTCTGGTTGAAGTTCTGGATGATGCCCGCCAGAATGAGCCTGTTCGACACCTGTGAAGGAATATCGCCGCTCTCCACCATCTTCTGAAGTTCTTGTAAAAGCTCGCCGTTCGGCATCTCTATCCCTCCTCATACGCTTTCACGATTTGGATTAGCAGCTTCCGTATCTCCGTATTGTTGTCCACACTGCATTGAATCACCACCACGTACCGCGCCCCCCCATCGTTGGCCACCGCCGTGATCTTCTTCATCGTCAAAACATTCCCGCTCACCACGTGCTCATCCCCAGATACCATGCAGGTAGAGGTGTAGTCGCTCCCGTTCTTATACACCGTCACGCTCGGGCTTTCCACCTTGTTGGCGCCCAGCCAGTCCACGGAGTAAGCAATCATTTCCCCCTCCACCATCGTTACAGGGCTTTCGATCAACCAAATTTCTTTTGTGTCTGCCATTATGTGTTCCTCACTCTCGTCGTCAGGGCCGTGTCCCGCCGCCTGGAGCGCAGTTTGTAGCGAACGTCATACAACCCAACAGCGGGAGCGAGTAATCCCAGTGTGCTGCCGACAGCGCTTGGGGCAGGTCCAAGATTCAGGTCTATGTTCTGATAAAAACCATCGAAATTATTGTTGCCTGTTCCACTGCCGGAACTCGCAATCGCATAAAAATACTGATATTTGCTTGTGCTGCAGCCCGTTACGGTTAATGTGTCTACAAGTGTCTCTCTACTGGCGTCCGAATAAATATACAGGGTTGCGCCATCGTTTCCGGCGGCCCTTTGTAGAGTACAGTAATATGTTGTATCTGCAGAGCAATTATAAAAATCGTCGTCTGTAGGAGAAAACAGATATATCCTCGGAGTGCCCGCTACCTGTTGACACTGTACATTTAGGTGAGTACTCCATCCACTGCGGTCATCAACAGTATTGGCAAACCCAAGCGAAGAAGCGCATGTTGGAGATGACGAAGACTCGACGCGACATTCAAATTCGCTATCTATTTCATCGAAATATGCTGGCCCAAAGTCTTTATATACATAACAATCTTCGTCCTTATCCATATTCGCGGCTGTTACTTTGCTTGAGGTGACGGTGAGTTTAGAGTTAGGATCTACTTCTTCGTAAGTTGTAAGGTCTTGGTATGGCATATCATTCACCTAAATAAAAGATTCCTTCGCTGTCCCATTCGATAGTGAAGTCTTCAGCAGATGCTGAGTAATCGTCGCCAAAATCCACATAGGTAATGAGGATATTCGTCTCATCGTCTTCGTCGTCAACGAACTTGTAAATTATTGCGGCTCTGGCCGTGATGGTAGCCACTGTCCACACCACATCGTCGGCATCGAACTCCGCCCGGTCGTTGGTGTCGTCTTTGTTGACCGCCGCATTCGCCAGCGCCTTCCCCCCCGCCGTATATCCTGTCCCGGTGACCTCGTTATCCACGTCACCCCAATCCAGGTGGGCGTCTTTATCCGGCGTGTAGCTGGAAGTGAACAGCGCCACATAGATATTGTCGTTGAGCAAATCAATGCTCCCGTTCAATATTTGTTTTTTGCCTTCGTTGTAAATTAGGCTTGCCATAGTTTCTCCTGTTTACGATATCAATTGCCTCGCCGTCACGTCGGCTTGCTCTTGGCTTTCTAACTGCCACCACTTCACCCGCTCCAAGGGCAGCCATCCCCACTTGAGAAATAGGGCGTTCAACTGCGTTTCCCTTACGCTGTCATAGCCCTGCTGTGCTGCCGTGTGGTGTCCGATGTACCCGTCCACTTCCACCGGTTGCATCACACCCAAGTCGATCATAAAATCCACTTTCTTTTCTTCCATCCGCATCCCCGAAGACACCTGAACGGGAATGTCATAGTGGATATCTTCGTCGGTAACCCCCGCGTTCTTCACCCCCCGGTAAAAGCGCTCCTCCAAATCGCTGGCTTCCTTGCCGTGTATCCAGCCCGTCAGCGGGATCGGGTCGGCTGGGTTAGTTAAGTTCCGCAGCCGATCCAGCCGCATCTCTGGCGCTCTTTTCGAGGGTGTCTTATACAGATACGGCTTATCCGCCCCTGGGACATTGGGCCTTGCCGTCTTTTTAGGCGATTTTCTATATTGATACGGTTGGGCCACTTTCATCCTTCCCTCACAGTTACAGTCACCGCCCCGCCCCAAAAGCCGAGGATGTTATTCGTAAACTGCCTCAGCGTAGAAGGTGGCTCAACAATGACGTATTTGCCGTCCATCTGTTCCCAAATCGAGCGCATGTAGATTCTTTGTGAAGTGGTGGCCGCCCATTTTAGCCAACTCAAGAATTCGTCCGGGTCGTGATCTGCGCTCACCCCTGACAGATCCCGCTGCGTATCGCTGATCTTGATGCGCATGTTCCACTGGTACTTCAGCGGGGTGCGCGCGAACCCCTCCAACACGGTTGAAAATACAATAGGGGGCACGGCCGCATCGTTCGTCAATAACCGCAGCCTGAATCGTATCCGCCGCACGTTTCCCTTTTTGATATCCAGTGTGTCTTCAGGAGACACGTAGAAAACTTCACCGTTCAACCAGGTCGATGTCCCGATGTCGTTATCCGTCTGCCATTCGAAGTGTATCTCCACCCCCGTGGTCAGGTTCTCCGAAATAAGGTTGAGTTGGTCGATAAACTTTGGCAGCAGTGCCGCACCCATGTCGATGGTGCTGGATGTGATAGAACATTCGTGTTGATATACAAAGCCGCTGTCTTTGAGTGGGTTAAAAGCATTTTTGGGCCATTCCTGGTAAAACATATCATCCCCCCCGTCGATCCACAACCGCGGGCGTGTCCCCGGGCAGTCTTGCCAGAACAGCCCCCTGATTCTCACACCGGTTTCTGGCGCCCTGAACACTTCGTGCCACCCAATAGGGTCGGTGCGTACCAAAACGGACGAATACCCGTCATCCCCCGCGTCGATTGCTGCGAACAACCCCGCTGGGTGTGGGAGGATCGCTGAAACAGGCCCTCGCCTGTTGTTAGGCAGCCCCTCTCCCCGGTTTGGCCCGATGCTGGCCATGTCGATCATCGCCGCATTTTCCTGCATCTGGATTAGCTCGAACCCGCCCCAGGAGGCATACAGATAAAAGTTTCGGTTCGCCAGTGCCTGCCCGGTGTTTTCGGACCGTACAAAGTCCATCCCCGACGCTTTCTTGATCGCCTTGTCGCTGGATATCTCGTAGAACCCGTCTTCCTTGAACACCCACAGTTTATCGTTGTGCTCCGTGATGTTCACGATCTCCGCCGAATCGTCGCCTACGACAATCGATGTCCCGCTGGCAAGGTTACTGGCATAGGCCACAGAAGCGTATCTTGCCAGGGTCATGTCGCTGTTATCAGCGATGTATACCTGATAGCCATTCGTGGCGTCAGAGAAGCCATAAACCAGGTCGGCATTATCCCCGGTGTCGTCCCTGAATTCGTGCGCGGGCGGGCTGGCCCCTTCGTTGTACTGCATCTTATAGACGTTCACGGCATTCCCACGTGGGAAATACACCACCTTTTCTACTACCACTGGCGGCCCGGTGATGGCCGTGTCGAACTGGTCGCCGCCTCCAGCGGGGGTTATCTTCTGCCAGGTATTTGTCGAATAAATCACATACACAGAAGTAGAATCGGGGTTCACGTCCCAGGTCGCTACGGTGAGCGTATCGGTGTCATTATCAGTGATTTCTCGACGTTGCCCCTTCCCCGTCCCCGCCATGATCCGCACCCACGCCCCGATCCATTCATCCGCCGTCCACGTTTTATTGGTGTCCTGCAGGGTCGTCGCCCCCCCTGTCGTGCATTTCCCCCGGTCGCCGTTGATGAACAGTTCCGATGCTGATCCGTCCGCTTTCCGGTCAACGGCGTACAGCGCCCCCCGGAAAAGAAAATAATAGACCCGCCGGTTCGTTGCCGCTGCCGCGACCCGATGGTACAGCTTGAACTCTGCGCTTGTCCACGTCTCCCCATCTTCGGAATAATACGATCCCCCCACCCCCTTGTCGACGCCCACCTCCCAAAAATTGGAAGCGTTGTCATTTGCGTTGGCGTAGATAACCAAATGGTATTTTGTCGTAGCGGACAGGTTGCTCGCCGCGCTCACGTCCACGGCGATCCACTCACTTTTCACGTCGGTCACGTCGTTTACATCAATCGTGCCAGAAGCGCTTGTAACAAGAGCATCCGGCTCCCCGCCGCTGTCTGTAAAAATATTGAAAGTGACAGCGTTAGGGCTGCCGTCTCGCCGTAGCCAGATATATATCTTGCCCGCATCGAAGGCCGACGCCCCCACAGTAAAGTCGACAGAAATGTAACGTTTATCCTCTAATAGTTTCTGCCAGCCGACGTTCCCCGGCAAGTATTCGTAGGATTCTTTGAAATCATCGCATGACCCCAGCTTCCCTTGTGGCGCAGGGAACACTTTCCCGTTGACCATCGTAAAGGCCATGTGGCTGTCGAAGAAGCGCGTCGGGTCCAGGGCAAAGTCATCCGATCCCCGCCCGCCGATCCAGGTGCGCTGTTCGATGTGGCTCATCCCCGGCTCCCAGTCCCCGAATTTTGATCCCCCGCCGGTGAATTGCAGGGTCGAAGGCGTCATCGGTATCTCTTGCAGGGCTTTAGGCCCGCCGTCCAATCGCAAGCCCCATGTATTCACCCCATCTGAGAGTGATATTTCGTGGGTCGGGCTTTTCGCGCCCGGGTATACGCGCACAGTCGACATATTTTATCCTTGCAGCCCTGCTAATTTTGACCTGGCAACTCTGCTTGGGCGCCACACCGGGAAGCGGAGGATCGTCCGTCCTAGCTCGACCTTGGCGTCGTTCCACCGTTGGAGCAGGAACGGGTCGCCCCCACCCAATCGGGAGTTTTGCCAGCGTAAGGCTCGCTCCACACAGGAAGCCACGGCCAGTTCAGGTGTGATGACCTCGGCAACCACATCGTCATAAGCGCTCAATCGTGGGTGGGACCCCATGTACCAAATGCGTATGTCCCGTTCTTCAGGTAGTTGGGTATGGAATACGATCAAACCTGTCGATCCCGGTGCGGCCGGGACGAATTCCCAGTCAAACACCCGTATCCACCGGTTATCGTCCGCATCGTCGGTGTTCCCCTGGTAATCGATCCGCTGGGGCGCCCTGCGTTTCCACTCGACCGCAGCGGCGTATTCTGTTTTGTCGGTAGCGGTATCCAATGTCGTCGTATCCACCAGGGCGATGTCCCCCAGTCCCCGCAGCCCGGCATTCACTAGCTCGATCATCGTATACAGCGGGTAATATTCGCTCACGATCCCATATAAATCCCCTGAAGCAGGTTGAGCAGAGAAGTTCGATTCCACCGTGAACTTCCCGCTAGTGTCTACATAAGCGGTGATGAGTTTGTACTCGCCTTCAGGTGCCGCCCCTGCGCCTCCCGCGTCTTCAAGGACAAAGATCGCCCCGTTCTTCCACACGTCGTCTTTCCCCCCCGTGTTCGCCATCTTGCTGTCAGTCACGTAATCATCGCCCCCCGCCGTCGCAGACGACGCTTGCATCTGCCCCAGCTCGGTATATACCTCACGTAATAGATCAGATAAAGTAAAACTCATTGCAACCACTCCTTGAATTTACCCAAAGGAATTTCTTGCAGTCGCGTTCCAGGGGTCAGGTTCAATATTCGCCTGTTGTCCATTTCGAATACTTTATGGGCAAGCCTGTACGACATCGGGGTGTCGCCAAGCGCAGCCGCGGCGTAGATATGCCCATGCTCGAAATACCGCTTGTGGAAATGTGAATTGTCCTCGCCTTCAGCAATGAACACGCTGTGCGGTTTCTTCTCGTTGTACTTCCCGTAATCATGGTCTATTCCCACCAGCAGGGCGGTCGAAAATCCCATGTAATAGGCCATTTGCAAACACACATAGGTTACGGTCCCGCCGATGACTATCTTTTCATTGATATCAACTGAGAACGATGATTCGATTGCGAGCATGACCTGGTTGGACTTTTTAACCGGATAGCCTGGGGAGTATCCCTGGTTATCTCTCCTTGGAACGAATACCCCATCCTCTTTTTTGGGCCACCATCCGCTGTAAAGAACGGGTGTGCAGTCGTGGATCATGTATTTGTCTACACAGATCCAATAATCCGGGATGAAGCCAGCCAAACCCTCACAGCCCTCTAGCAAGCCATCCGGGTCCGTGGAGGTTAGGAATATCTTATTTGTGCCGAAGGTGATATATTTCTCAAGCAGATCCCGCGGCGTTTTACCTAGCAGCTTCCCGTTGCCGAGAATCACACAGGTTTTACCTTTGTGGATATCCCTGAATTTTCTCAGCATTATCTTTTTACCTTTCTTACCGCCCCTACCACATATTCCGGATCACTGGCGTCGAACTTGCCGAAGATGCTCCTGTAATTAGATCGCAGCGAGTGCACATTGTCTTGATACATCTTTTTGATTTCAGCAAGGTTCCCCTGAATCGCTTCCATATCGAAGACCTTTTTGGCGTCTTCCATGCTTAAGTTGGTTTGTTTGGTCGCTTCGTGCCATGCTGTTTTTTGGGATATTGCGAATGTAGCGATGAATAGCCCTCCCTTTTTCAGCCGGCCCATGCTTTCGAGATAATATCGCCGGATGTCTTCTATTGAGTTGTGCTCTATCGACGAGGCCCACATGATGATGTCTGGAATGAAACCATCGTCGGGGAGGTCCGAAAAATCGCATGAATAATCCGCTCCGATGGACTGATTCCTTTCCACCGTCCTTATCTCGACGCCCAAGTATTCTTTGAGAAAGAAATCCAGATTCGAGTAAAGGCTACCAACATCGAGTATCTTTTTCCCCCCATGATTGATGACTTGTTCTACGAGCCAGTAATAGTCTAAAACGTAGTTCCATCCGCCGCTTTCGATTGGCAAAGGATCGCATTTGCTGGGATCCAATATCAACAACTCATCCGTCAACGGTTTATTGGATTTCTTGGGAAGCACGATGCGCTGCCCTATTTTTCTACGGGCAATCATATAGTGCTGTCCGGCAGCGCATTCTTCGCCTTCGACCAGTTTGGTGTACAGACCGACCCTAGCCGAGGTCACTCGAAGCCCGGCGTCTTCCATGTCCACGCGCAGTTGTCTGGCTAAATGGATGCTTCTTTTAGGGTTATCCTTATCCCCTTCCAGGTGGTGAGAAAACAATAGCGGTAATTTATTGGATAAGATGGCGTGTTTTGCAGCCCACTCGAAAGAAGGGGCAAATAGGTGCAGCTCTCCGCCTTCTTTTAGTTTGCTGCCCCACAGCTTCAGCGTGTCTACGATATCTTGCCTGTACACCATTTGAAGCTGGTTGAGCGAAAAAACCCTATCGTACAACCCGGGCATACTCTTGACTTTGTTCAGTTTGCAGGTATCGATTCCCGCTTCCGGCCACTGTTCTTTTGCCAGATCGAAGCCGTCACCAATGACGAGTATCCTCATAATTCCACCCCCAGGGGTGAGTACACAAAATGCCTGTATTCATCCATGCCGATGCCGCGCCATGTCAGGTGTTCGCATTCTACGCTGGTATCCACATACACCTTGTGCCCGCACCGCTTGGCTTTTTCAAAGAAATTGATATCTTCTGTTCTGCCCGCGTGCAGCTCGAAGAACTTGACCTCCACGGGTTTTTCCGGAAGGATAAAACGCTCGTGCAAGACGCCGTTGATGATCTTGCCGTCCGTGGGAGCGCTCTGGTTGTCGAAAATATCACCCTGGATATCTTCCCGGTGGAAAGACTGTGTGCCTCCCGCCAAACGCGTTAGCGTTACGTAGTTGTCATCGATGTCTTCATATACGGTACGGTGGGTCAAAACGCAGTTCATCCCCAGCGCATCCAGTTCTAATATTTCCCCGGGTTCCCAATCTCCAAGGGAGCGGTATGTGCCGTTTTCTTCTCTGAGATAGGCAATTGGGATTGGTTTATCGGCCTTTTTGCTGAAATAGATTCCCCCAACAATCGTCTTTCCATCGCAGGCCGTATCTAAAAGCCTGCGGACCGCTGAAAACGGGTTGATATTATCAGCGTCCACCCAGAACAGCCACTCTGCCTCTGTTTCCAGAAAAGCCCTGGTTATTTTGTTGCGGTTGAAATCGACCATCATTGTGCCGTATTGCAGCACGTCGGTCAATTCGATATTTTGCCTGTGTAGAAGTGCCGCTGTCCGAAACATCGGCACCCACCAATCGGATGGTTGGTTGCCGTACGACGGTATCCCAAGGCATATCCTGCTTGGATTCTCCGTCATTCTAGTTTTCCTTCTGTTCTTTGGATTTTGTCGGGGGGGGGACACGGCGCTCGACTTCCGCGAATGCCTCTCTGTCGTCGTTGAGCAGCATGATTGCTGTACGCTCGCTTACTTCAATTTCCTCCTCTGGCATCAGCACCCTACTGCCAAAAATATTACCGTTTTTATACGGTTTTAATACACGTAGCAAAACGTTCATGTCAAGCCTTTCATGAAGGGGCGGATTTTCCCGCCCCTTCATATGGGTTTAGTTTTAGGTAGTAATACCGTAAATCCACCCGTGGGCTTTGTCGTTGGCAACTAACAGCGAAAACTCCCCGATTACTTCACCTTTGTCAGCATCGCCCGTTTTCGCCAGCGGATAAGTTTCCCAGTCTCGCAGGGTGTAGTACCCGATCCGGCTGGAGTCGAGCATAAAGACTTTATCTGTCGGGCACCACCGGTCCATGATCAAGGCTAGATCGCCGTATTGCGTATGGACGGTGCGTACGCCTTTCATACCGAAGTCCTCGTTCATCAGCCCGACCCGCACAAAGCTGGAGCTGTCGATGATGCCGCGGATATCGTTAGCGATGCTAGGGTGGCATACGAGGATGTCCGGGTGCCCGCCGTCGATGGTGATGTATTCTGCCAGGGTGTCGATATCGGCCTTGACGATGGCGCCGCCCGCATTCACAGAGTTATCGGTAATGTAAGTCAGCAAGCCGCCTGCTGAACGCGGCGCAGTCGCAGAACCAGCGGCGCGCACGCCGTGGTAAGCCATCCGGTCGACCAAGCGCAGCATGTCCGGGATCATCTTGCGCGCTTCGTACACATAGGGATCTGTGTATCCGTAGTGATCGATGGCGCGTTCTGTACCCGCTACTTTAAAAGCCTCTTGGAAAATGCCAGTGTAGTTGTAGGGGTTTCCAAGACCGAGCAAGCCGCGATAGCTGGCATCTGCCCCATCTAGGCGGGCCTGCCCCACGCGGGAAACGGCGTCCGTGGAAGCATGGGTGGCATTCGTCCCGCCGTAGGAACGGCTGTATACGGTGACCGTGTCCGTTGAAATTGCCTTGATGGCCATGTATTCACTGTCGATCTTGATCACATCGCCCACCTTGAGCAGTGAACCATCCGCGACGGTGAAGACAGTGGTATTGGTCGCCAGTGTCGTGCCGTAGTTGAGGGTGGTTTCCACAGCGGAAAAAGCGTCCTCGAGGATTTCGATTTTCTTGCCGTCTTCCTTGATTTTGAACTTGTTCCGTGCGCCGTCCAATCCGCCGAGAGCCGCGAGCAGCGGCGTATCCCGCGGGTCGATCATGTAAATCGAGTTGCCAATCGCGCGAATCTGATTACTGGTATCAGAGTACGTGGTTTTGGGTTGATCGTAAACTGCCATTGTTTAATCCTCCGACCTGAGCCGGTCGGAGTGAAGCCCACCGGCTGGTCTCTAAGACCTCTCTGCTTTCAGGCGGTTGTACTTGCTTTCGATCTCGTTGATCTTGGCTACCCTGGCCTGTCCAGAAAGTCCTTTGACCGATTCGGCAATTTCTTTCTTTTTTTCAGCGTCGAGGTCGCTTTTGGTTGAACTCCCCCCACCCCCAGGCTGTACGATCCCGCCCGGGCTGGCAGGGGTTTGCTGCTGGCTCTTGAGGACATGTTCCGTCACCGTAAACAACATCTCGGCAGGGTTCTTGTAGTTCCCGCCCATTAGCTTCACGACTTCGACGTCATTCCCCAATCCAGCTTCTTCAATCAACGCCCTAGCCTTATCAAACGCCTCGTCAGCCTCGCTCTTGCCGGGAGAAGGCTGGCTCGAAGATGGTCCGCCTTTTTCCAGGGCCTCGATTCGCTGAATCAGATTTTTCTTCTCCATAGAGCTGATAATCTTTTCAGGATCCGCCCCATTTTTGACGGCATCCAAAGCGGACTTGAATTCGCTTAGTTCGCCATACTGTTTTTCCAATTCGTTAAATCGCCTATCTTTGCCTGATTGGAAACGACGGTCAACTTCTTGGCGAACCAGTTCTTCAATCTGCTTTGCATCTGGTCCGGCTGCCTGCGAAGTTGGCTCGTCGGCCGAAGGCTCCGAATACTTAGGTTTTGGCAGTTCCTCAGCACCCGGTTCCTCCTGCCCGCTCTCCACTTGCTTTTCGGACATGGATTTTTTCTCCTTTATTCAGTTGTTAAACAAAAACGCCCAGCGCCTTTTCAGCGCTGGGCGGTCTACCACAGCTTTATACCAAATTATTTGTTTGTATCCGCATTGTAGCAAAAAATCTTGATTATTGCAAGCCCATTACCTGGTTTTGTTGGGCGATAGAAATGCCCACAAGCTGGATGAGGTCGTTTTTATGCAGTCCCAACTCGGCAGCTTCGTCTTCTATCAAACCTTCTGCATCATATGGTAATGCCTGCCCCCCGAAAAGATATTGGTAGATGTAATCATACGCATACTGCCCGATCTCCACCTGCCAGTCCTCCGGCGTCAACTGCGTTACCGGGTCTACCCAGACGACCTTTTCCGCCAATGTGCCCGCCCCTATGCCGCCCTCCTCTACGTCCTCCCGCACCTTGGCGCCTAATGGCTTGTCGAGAATTGCGCCCAATGCCACCACCTTCTGGTCGATCTTAGGTCGCTCGTCTCTTAGGAATTTCCAATACGCCTCCAATTGTGGGTGCTCCCGTTTATATTTTTTTCGTAGCCCGCTCTGGTTTTCAGGGATAGCATAATAGCCGTTTTGAATTTCAAAAATGTCAGTTCCGAACTCCTCTTTGGCTTCCGCGTACATCAGGCTCTTATAATAACTGTATATCTGGTCAATTCCGCCATAATATGTCGCCAGGTCACTTTCAGGGTTGCTCGCGATTGCCATCTCTTTATACGTCATGGCCTTTTCTACCTCTGGATATTGGGACTTGAACAGCTTTTCATCTTCCCTGTTATCCGGCGTGTCACCATACAGCGAATATAAGTAGTCGATCTTCTCATGGATATCTTTGCCGTATGCCGCTTCGATGAAGTCATTCAACCTCCCATACTGGTTCTTAGCTGAAGTCCATTCGTCCTGTGTGCTGTTTTCTGGCACAGCCAAAACCGATGATAGATTGACGATAGCCGCCATGAAAGTCTTGTAGTCATTTTCCTTCCATTCATCGAAATCCCCTTTTGTTTCGTAGAATTGGCTTACAATTTCGTTGTTCAACCCCACCAAGTCAAGAATATCCCGTGACTGACCGGGCGGAATGCGCTTGAGAACAGTATAAGCATAGGCCGTGTCCCTGTCTTTGCCTGCTTTTCGGGAAACAAGGATTGTGTCCATCATGGGGAATTTATTGTGTAGGGTGTCCATCCTTTCCCTGAACTCATCCGAAGTTAGGTTTGTACGCATTTCCATCAACCCATAATATTCGGTGTAGAACTGGTCGGTCATCAAGTCCCCGATGCTGCGTGCCTTGAAACCTGTACCCAAGAAGAAGGAGAACAGTTGACCCAGGGCAGCTTTCCCATCTGGCCCAGCATTCGCCCGCCTTACCGCTTCTTCCCAGTAAGTCCCTTCCTGCATCCTTGACACGTCAAGCGCCTGTTCTTCTGAGAAAATATCTTCCATCTGCATCTCGCCCAGCGCCCGCCCTGCTTTCCGCCGTGTATACGAGTCTACGCCACCCGACCAAGCCTGGACGAAGAAGTCATAATCTTCAACCGGATCGTCCCCGATCAAAGCGTCGATGGCCATCATCGGCTTTGTCTGTGGAATCAGTCGCCCGCCCCACCTAGCCGCCGCTTCCTCTTCTCCCCGTAAATATAAGCTGTACGCTGTGCCGATTGAAAGCAGCGGATGAACGGAAGGCCCGAATTTTCCAATCCCATCTAAGAACTTCGTCCAGGCATCCACCCGCTTGTATGGATCATTGAAATCTGTTCCGGCGATACCGTTCAGCGGGTTCAGAGTAGCCTCCAAATTGAACAGCAGCGGGTTATCCCAATCTAATCCCAGCAGTTCATTTGTATTGATATTGTATTTCCACCACTCCGGCGCTCCGGCATGGATTTTCGCCAGCGTGTCTTTGTATCGCTGGTAAGCGGCAATTATGTGCGGCTGCATGGCGATGCGTTGCAGCCAGTTAGCGTAGGTGCGTGAATACCAGAACTGGTAAGGGTAGATCAACCCCAAAATGAGGTCGAATCCACGTTTGTCGCTGTAATCCACCAGGGCGAAGTCCCGCGCTGCATTGGCAATTTCTACCGCTATCGCCCGCATGTTTGAGGATTCATTCCGCCCCATTTGCTCGAAAGCATTCAGGGCCTCTTCCAGTTCTTCCGAACCCATGAACGCCCGTTTCTTCCCGAATGCCCCCGCCGCCCCCTCTTTCACCGTTTCCCGCAGCTTGGTCAATCCCCGCTCCGCCTGCTTGAACGGCTCGAAGTTGCTCGGCGTTCCCCCTGCTGGGTTCGTCACCCCAATCGGACGGATGGCGTCAGTAGCTTTCTCTACAGCTGCTGCTTCTTCCCCTGCTTCGGCGACCTGCTCCACAAGCCGTTCGATCTCAACAAAATCATCCCCGTGCCGCAGTCTCAATGCCTCTGCAAAATCGTCATAGGGCAGGTCGAAGATCGACTTGTATTTCTTCCCTGTGTATTTCTCGACGATCTTTAAAAGGGTATTGTCCAGCTTGGCGCCCCGTGGGGTAATCGTCGGGATCCCGTTTGCAATCGCTAGTCGGGTAATGTCGTCGAACTCCTTATAGACTGCTGGGGGCAAATGCAGTCCACCCAGTCCCCCGTTCATCCGCTGTACGATCCCGGTATCCCAATCTCGGGCATTTCCCAATAACGACATCATCCGGTCATACACTTCGATGTCGTTGGCGTGGGGCACGAAGCCCAGCGGGTTCGTTTCGCTCCGCACCAAAGTCTTCATCAACGAGGCGCTGTGTGTGGCGTGTGCATCCCTTACCTTGGCCCACATCCCCCTATTCTTTGGATTCCACCAACTGTTCCACATATAGTTTTTGAAGGCCTGAGGAGTGATATTTTCCGGGATACCTTCCATTCCCAACGCCTTGGATACCTGCATCGGCGTGATTGTGCCGTTGTCGATCCCCCGAGAATAGAGCCACACACTGTCTCGTAACTGCCTGGCCTCTTTGGATACGTCGTCGAAGAATGTCCCCTCGTAAATTTTCACCCACTCCGAATTGGAGTAAATGATGTCTGAGACCGCCTTGTCGCCCATCTGGCTTTTAGCCATCTGGAGGTACTGCATGGAGCATTTCCGTACCTCATCGTCGGCGATTTTATTGGCTGTTTTGCTCCGCTCGAAGGCCGCTGTCAATTCTGGCGAAGCCGTCTGTGAGGCATCGTAAGCCTGCACGTCAGGCAAGTGGTGCAGGTCCTCCGCCGTCTCGCTCGCGTCGGCATACTTCCCGATGTCGTAAGAAGTGTTTCCGGCATAGGTCAGCCGTTCTTTGAACACATCATCGATGGCGTTGAGTAAGTCTTCCTGGCTGGCAATGTCCTTGTTTTTGGCGATGTCGATAATTTCTTCCAGCATCCCGTACTCATCCAGGGCTTTCCGTGTGCCGTCCCCCATCCACGCCATTGCCTCCAGCTCGTCGATGTATCCCGTTTTCAGCGCGTCCCGGATAATGGGCATCGCTGTATCGAAATCGTAGTAACTGTTTTTGATGATGTTCTGGATGAACGAAACGTCGTCCCCGCTCACCCCCGCTTTTTTCAACCCGGTGAAATCCAGCACGTAAGGGCCCATTTTCCCGAACGTATCCTTGATGGATTTCAGCATGATGCGTGCCCCAGCATTCACCTCCATCTGGCGTGAGGCGTGCAGGAAATAGTTGTAGAATTTCCGATCCCCCACGTTGACGCCCAGCCCGCTTGTAGCCGGACCGCCCAGCGCTTTCTTCAACCCCATCGGCATGACGCCCAGCAGCATTTTATCCAGCTGCTCGTGGACGCGTTTATTGCTGATCCATCCTTTTCCGTCGATGTAGGCGCCGATTCCCTGGTCGATCAAGATGTGGACGTTGTTCGTGATCCCGTTCCTGAAGGCATATCCCGGCGACATACCCATGTATAAATGGGCAAAAAAGTTATTCGCTCCCCGCAAAATTTTGCTGTCGGCTATTTTCTCTACGTGCCGGATAAACTGGTCTGAGCCAGATAAGGCAATCTTGGCCGCTTCCTCCATTTTCCCGGCTTTCCGCAGCTTCTCATATTGTGCCTGCTGGTCCGCCAGCGTCGGGAACAGGGCCTCGGTAGCCTTGTTCAATCTCGGCATCATCTTTTCTAACAGCGTAGCCGCATCCTTGGAATTTTCGAGGTCCTCCAAGAAGCCCGCCGCATCCACGACCCCATCTGCATTTGTCAGCATTGACTTGATCGCTACCGCCGACCGCAGCCCGCCCTCAGATAACACATGGTTGAGCGGCATCCGTTTCCCCAGCGTCACCAGTGCGTCGTGGATGATTCCCGCATCCCCGCTGTCCAGCTTCACAATGGCATCCACCACCTCGAGAACGTCGTCCGGGTTGGTCCCTACCCGCCGCACGATTTCCCCTAAATAATCGCCAACCAGCCGCTCAATGTGCGACCGCTTCCCAGAGGTCAGCAACTTGGCGATTCCCTTCCCTTTGTCGAATTCCAAAAATGTTTGTTTAGTTCGCTGAACCGCTGCATGTGTCCCCAAAACAATCTTCTTCAGGCTGCCCGCATCTGTCGCTTTCCCGATGTCTGCCAGATCGTCGGCTACCTCCGAAACAGCTTTCCCTACATACTGCACCGTGTTCTTATACGTTCTCGTAGCCTTCGCCCCTTTTGCTGCCATTCCCACAAAATTGAGCGGGTCCAATATTGTTTGACCGATACCTTCAGCAATCGGGTTGCCCAGCTCCAAAGAAAGCAAATACGGGTTCTCTCCTGCCTGATACCTTCGAATAAACTCCGTTTTGAGGGCCGGGTTGATCGTGTTGGAATACATGATCCGGCCGGCCTGCCAGTTTTTATCGACCACCTCCCCCAGTTCCTTCGTGTGGAATTTTCCACCGGCCATTGCCTCCACAGATCGCAGCGTGTTCCACGTCCAGTCGAGGATATCTATTTTTTCATTGATACCGGCGACGAACTTAGCCGCGTCGGCCCAAAACCCCTCTTTTTCCCAATCCTGGGCTTTCTGATTAAGCAGTTCGGCCGGTGAGCGCCACTCCGGGATCGATGAATCTGCCCCGATTTCCTCCAGCCCCTCGTCGATGGTAAAGATCGCCCGTTCAGTAAAGATCGCAGCTTCCCCAAGGGCGTTACCGACCCCCTTTAATACCTCCCCAATCCCGCGGCTTGCTATGGCCCACGCGTTAGGATCACGGTACTGGTCGTCTTCTGGCCGTTTCGTAAATAATTGCCCGATAATATCGAAAGTCGTGCCGATCCCTTCTGTGACGGCCCCGACGACCCCGGCCATTTTTGTTTCATCATAATTTTTGAATGATTCCAACAGTTTATTGACTGATTGGGCTGCCGCGTCCTGTGATTCCTTCAACGAAAAAGTCTGCACGTCTCGATCTAAAACACGATATCCCACACCCTTATACCATTCTCCCAAAGCGCTGTTCGTCCCCCAATACGGTTCGTTGAACGGCGTCCACCCTACTGCCCCTTCCGGTAATTTTTCCCCGTTCCACCCAAACTCCGCCGTCTTGTAGTCCCAATCCTCTGGCGGGCCATATGGGTTTTTAGGATCGAAAGGACGATCCTGCGGCGCCAACGGCATTTTGATATTGAGTTGCTCCGGCGGCAAGTTGTTATAATCAGGCACAAACCCTTTTTGTGCCTGGTCTATCATTCGGTTGATAGCAGCCTGGTAAAGCTGTGACCCGCCAGTTTGCGTCTCAGTCACTGAAGCTCCTCCCTCTGGTATTTACTAGCGAAGAAGAAGCAGTGCTCCATCCACCATATACATAGGGGTTTTTTACATACCCGGGGCGACTAGACCCTCTTCCGCGTGGTCTATAATTACTGCTGTAATACCCTCTCCCGCCATCGCCCCCCGTGGTCGTTGTTGTTTCTTCTGTTGCCTCTTGCGGAACCCACATCCCCTTTTCAGCATCATACTTGTAATTCATCATCACCATTGTTTCGCTGTCGAACCCCAAATCCTGGGCAATCTCTGGTGTCATGGGCGGGAAGTTATTATCTAAGGCGATGGCTTCGGCAATGTCCCATACGCGCATGGCATACATCTGCATTTCTTTTACAGAGCCGAATCCCGCCTCGGCCGCTATCTGCTCATATTTCGACATCTCCTGAGTAGTGAGATTTTCCAGTCCTGTCGTTGCTCCTAATTCTGCTGTGGCATCGGTTTCCCCCGCCACAGGTCTTGCGCCGGGCGTTTTGGGGATCTCGTTTGGACCTCTTTGGTAATCTTGCGGCGTGAGAAAGCCGGGAAGATCAGGCGATTGATAAGGCGCAGCACCTGCCTGTGTGCGAAGCCCTGTCCTACTGCTCGCCGCAGGCCGATACGCCGTTCTATCCGCTTCCGAAACAGGCCTCCCGTCCATTATTGGCATCTCTGGCAGCCCGCTCTCCAACCCCAGAGGCGGCGTTTCCATGCTAGGAAGCTGCCCCGCGCTGGACGTGTCCGCATAATGTAAGTCTTCCGGCGACAATTGTTCGGCGCTCGCCGTCGTTGGTGCAACCACCTCCGCGCCCGTTGGCGAGGTCATCATCGTTGTTTCCCCCCCCATCCCCACCCCCCCACTGATGGGATCGTTGCCCGGAAACAGCGCCCCGAACTGCGATTCATACTGCGCAATGGCCTCGGTAACCTGTGCCTGATCACCATACCCCCCCAAATAATCGTGCTGCAGCTCGCTCTGCCACGCCGCCACCCCCATCCCCGTGTCTGTCGCCAGCGACTTTTTCACATCAATTGTCACTAGCTTGCCGGTATACCATCCCCCGTCAACCTGCCTGGCGATCAAATACGCCTTGCTGCGGTCTCCATACAGCTCATAGGCCAGATCGGCCATGCTCTGCCCCTTCTTGATTCGGTACTTTCTTCGTGCCATCTCACACTCCCTCATTTACGGGTAAATTCGTTCCCTGGATTGATTGCTGCTCCTCCCGTGTTGCATTTGGGTTCGCCATCCCCGGTGGCGTTCCAGCCATTCCCGGGTTGAACCCCCTTCCCCTTGTCATATCGAAGCCCTGTCCCCGCTTACGCTGGGCCATTGCCTGCCGCTGCTGAAGCGCCTGCCGCACCTTTCCGCTGTTCCCCGCCTCTATCCGCTGCTGCTGGCGCGCGGCTTCTCCCTGCATCTTTTGCTGTGCCAAAAATGCTCTTTGCTGATTCCGAATGGCGATCTTCGCCTTGGCGTCTTCCGTCATTGTCATGAGCTTGATATTATCCAAAGTTTCCTGGATTCTCTCCTGCCGCCTGATCTCCTGCTCCTCGGTCGCATTCGTTGCACCGGCCTGTTCCAGCCCTGATCGCTTCGACATATCCAGTTCTCTAACGGCCATCGACGCTGCATTGATCCGCGCCATCCTATCCGTCGGCACGTCCGGCGTCAGTTCCACGTCGATATAGATTTTTTCAACGTCGAAACTGTCCTCCGGGTTGATCACAATCTCCTCAGTCAGTTTCGTTTTGTTGTCTTGTGTGAATGCTGTCACCTTATTGCCGCTTTTATCGATCCAGTACATCATTTGTACGAAAATATCCGCCAGCGCCTGCTCTGCCAGTTCCTTGTAGGGCGTCAAACTCTTGATCCCGCTCTGCGTCGCCAAGTTGAGCGTCGCAAACGCCGTCCCGCTGGGAAACTCTCCTGATTGCAGCATCTTCGATACCGTGCTCTTCCCCATCCGGTCGGCCACACGGTCGGCGATCACCGCCAAACTCTGGTCGAATCCCGGTGGAGGCATATTGTCCAAATCATGACCGGGGGGAACGTAAGCCATCCGCCCCGGTTCGCCATAATCCACTTCCACGTTGTCGGTTGGCCCTTGTACCTTCAGCCGTGGCGCCGCCGCGTAAGCGATCACCTCGCTGGCCATCAGTGTTTCCAAAATGTTTTGCGTATCCCATTGTTTAGTCTGGCAAACCGAATACAACAGCGGTATGCGCTGGTGCTGGGCCTCATCGATCAATGTCGTCCCGCCAACTTTTGCCACCCACGGCAGGAAGCCCAGATCATTCTCTGCCCGCAAGATTTCCACGGCGTCTTTTTCATCGGTAGCGTCGATATAATTCCCACCGTCTTCCTGTAAATGCGCCCACACCACCCGGCTTTCCAGGTCGGTGTAGTCGTAAATCGTGACGTATTCCTTTCCCTTGTTTTCGCTCGCCTTGGCCTGGCGCTTCAGTTTCTCAGCCTTCGTTCCCCAAAAATCGATTGCCTCTTGCAGCGGCATAACTCGCCTGAACAGCACCCGCTCCGGCATCCAATCCGAATAATCCACATGCACCTGCTGCGGGTTTCGAACCACGACGGAAAATGGCCCATATCGCCTTGACGCCTCCAGCCGTTTTGTATCCCCCTTGAATGATTTCACCACCTTGATTTGATAATCCAAATCGATCACTTGGGCAGCTATCTCGTCATACAGCAGCGCAGACAGCACCACGTCCCGCAAAATGCTCGCCCTTCGGCGCCGTCCCGCATTGTGCAAAAACCACACCAAGGCCCGCTCGATCTTGTCAGCCCATACCCGGTCATCCTCGTCCATTCCCAGCGGGCGCATGTTCACCTTCGGCGAGATGCTGGATAACACCCGCGTCCCCGCTCGAATAGCATCGTGCGGGTCCGTGCTCACCACTTTGTGGATCCATTTCAAATCAGCGACTTGCTTTGGCAGGCTCCACTCCCCCCGCCACATGGCATCCATTTCCCGCATCATCTCGATCTTGTTTTTCTCGTCGTTGCTCTCGACCTTTCTCTTGGCCCAATCGACATAATAGCTTAATTCTCTCATATCAGTTTCTCCCGAGGGCGCTCAACGGGCACCCCTCTTTATTCTCTGATTTGTTGTGTGGAGGAGGCAACCTGTCGCCATCCCCGGTGGCGTTTTCCATCTTCAGCACATGCGGCATCATCCGCAGCATCCAATACGTGGCATCCAAACAGTCTTTATGTTTCGTGTGCGGATAGTCATGCAACTCTTTTCGCAGAGCGTTCAGAAAAGGTGTATCCGCAGTAGAGACCATCACAACCCCATTGGCGAACCACGGCGACATCTCCCGCTCCAAGCGTTTTTCTTTACCCCGCCCACGTGTCGGCATCGGGACAAAAACCAGGTTCGGTCGCCGCTGCATCAAACCATAGACAAATACTTCTCCCTTCCCATCCTGTTCAACCGCCGCCCCCCGCCAGTTTTGATGTATGTTTTGCGCCTTTTCCATGTGGATTTCGGCTTCGTCCGGCGTACACCTCTCCCGTACCCCCCCAGTGATCACCGCTCTCCCAGTCGGAAGCTCAGTGCCATATGCCATCGCAAAATAACTCCGGTTGGGGTCATTCCGCTGCGATTCTTTCAAGATGCTGGCGAAGTCCACGCCTCCATAATGCGGCCAATGTGTTTCTATCTTCTCATGCGGATATTCCTGCCAGTAGAACACCCGGTCTCCTATCTTTTCCAGGTCAAGCAGCATGAACCGCGCAAAATCTGCAGGCCCCAATTCAATATATTTCCGGTCCAGATACGCCTCGTCGAACATCGACGACCACGCAGGTTTGACCCACTCTTTGAGCTTGTTCCAGTAGAAAGCCCCCGCCACTTCCTCTTCCACGGTTTCATACACGGGGATGTAAACGTGTGTATACAAACCGGTATTCTTGATAAAGTCAATCGTATCCCCTTCCACCCAGGGCGTACCAACGAAGAGTCTCCACGCTTCCTTCGTCGCCCTCGATAGAATGGTTCCCTTCAACCGCGTGATCGTGCTCTGCAAGTTCCGATCCGAAAACGTATTCCCCTCATCGTGGATATCGTCCACAACCATCAAGCCGGTGACCCGCATCCCGATGATCTGGCTGGAGTTGTATCCCAATCCGATAAACGAGGCATCTTTCCGCTCAACGTTCATCTCCTGCCATTCTTCATAGCTGATTTCTTCTGCCAGCGTCGCATCTTTGTGCGTCATCTGTATCTCATACCCCGACTTCTCCCCCCAGGCTTTCCGCTGATCCCTTACGATGTGCGGAAACACATGCTTCCACCGCGGGTTCACCTCAATCAAATCCGCCACAGCCCCGGCAGTCTTCACCCCTTTATCATCTGACACCTGGCAAATCAAATTGGATGTAGTCGGATGCTTCGCAATAAAATATGCAAAAAACGCTATCGACAGCGTAGTGGTCTTCGTCGACTCAAAATACGCCTCTACCACCACCGCCTTCGATTTGTATAGCTCCCTTATCGCATCCTCCATGTACCACAACAAATCCAACCGAAACACGTACTTGAAGAACGCTTTGAACCCTTCCAGCGAGAAAGGCCCTCTCGCTTTCTCGATCAGCATCTGCTCCTCATACGCATCCAGCACAGCCAGCTTCTCTTCTACATCCCCCGGCAAGCTGTCCGTAAATGCCTCGGCGAGCTTCTCTAACTCTTCTTCCGTCAAGCTCCCTATGTCAACCGGGAGTACGTCGATATCAGTCATTACCTATTCCTCGACTTCTGAATCAACCTTTTCAGCGGCGTCAATTTCACCCCATTCGCCCTCAAGAACTGCAACACCCCCGCCTCCAACAACTTTACCTTGTGCTCACTCAACTTCAAATCAAGATGAAAACTTATTCCATGCAAAGCCTCATGGAAAAGAACGTCAACCCCTTCATCAAGGGGAACTTCCTCAGAAACCGAAATCACCCTGCTGGTATATTCAATTTGCCCCAAGTACCCCTCGTCCGGCTTAGTTGACAACCGATGCGGCTTACTCAAAATATCGACGTGTACAACGGGCCGCTTTTTCATGACTTTTTTCACCTCTCACACACGCACGCGCAAGGGAACCCACCCTCACACGCACACATCACCGACCAACGTACCCCACCGGTCCCCCCACCCCCCATCACCCAGCATCATCACATCACACATCATCGCACACTCAGGCAGGCACATACTCATCCAGTAACCTGTCATCATCGCCCCCCTCACTCGCCCCCAACCAGTCACCGCAATACCAACAGCAACCCAAGCGGTCCAGGCAGTCAACGCAGCCCCACATCCCACACACCGGACACCGCTCCCCCTCATCCACCTCGACCCTCCGCCCACATCCTCCGCAATACCGCTCACCCATCGCTGATCCCCTCACTTTCATCACCGCCTGATAGCTTTCGCTTTCCACTATTATCGGTGGCTATTCCTGCCTCTGAACGCTGCGCCAGTAGCTTCCGCCGAGCAATATCTAAGATGGCGCTGAGCGTCTCTTTCTCCTCTTGGCTTAGCCCAATCGCAATCCCGTGTCCATTTCCTGCGCCAATAAGCTGTTGACCCTTTTGGGCGGCATACCCTCCCCACTGTAGCAGGCGCTCAAGGGCGCGGGTGGAGTTGAAACCCTGCTCTTTATCGCTTGCTATCTTCACCTGCACGCCCACCAGCTTCTCCAAGCCCCTTCTCACGTCCCCTTTGCCGTGCTTCGCAATCGCCGCCTCGACCGCTTTTTCTTTCATTCGCTCACGCTCTCTCACGGCCTCACGGGCAGAATCGGGGGTAAATGCAGGGGCTGAACCATGCTCCGGGGGTGGCTTTACCACCCAGCTTCCACGCTGATTTCGTATGACTCCATCCGGGTACAAAAAAGCCTGGTCACCCGGCTTTAATGTCACAGACCCTGGCAACCTCACCTCGGTCTTTTCCTCAACCTTCGGGAGATTATCCAGGTCATCAATAACCAGCACCAGCTCAGTCTCGCTCACATTACCACCTTTGCCCCTCCGCCCATCTATCTACAAGACAAGCAGAGGGGCACATATTACAAGTGTCTTCTATGCAGCTTAGTACTTGCGATCCAGGACATGATCATGCGTCAGGTTCATCAATCCCCCAACAAACGAACCCGTCAAAATCTCCGGCACAATAGAGGCGTCCATAAAAGGAAACATTGTGCTCAACGTCTCGCTCATAGAAAAAGCATCAATATCTCCAACAAACATCGTCAAGATGCCCAGGGCCACTGAAATAAACTGAATAAGCCTTGGTCGCCAGACCTCCGTCCATTTGACATTCTCGGTCTTTGGCAGCAATATCTTGATAGCATCAACGATCTTCACCAGCCCCACCACAAGAACAACCAGCCCCAAGAAGAGCGACGCCCAATTATTGAGTACCTCCCCCGCCTTCGCTTCGGTCAACTGACCATCCACTTCCTCGGCAGGCGTCGGGTCTTCAGGCGTCTCTTCGGCTGCAAACGCTGCCGTTGGCGCCATCACAAACGAAAACAACAGCACAATCACAGCCACAGCACAAAACAACTTCAATTTCTTCATCTTGCTTGTACCTCCGTACAATAGTGAACAAAAAACGCCCAGCACCTTTACGGCACTGGGCGGTCTACCTCAGTTATATACCAAGTATTCAATTATCCTTACATTTCGCATTGTACAACAAAATCAGCGAATTATCAAACCTCTACGTCCTCCTCCTCCCACCAATCAGGATATCCCTCATGGATTTTATCCAAGGCCTCCCTATACTTCTTATACGTCTTTTTTATCCTTTGCCACTTCAACGCCTGGGGTAGCACGAATAACAACATGTCCATGATCGACGGACGGCTGTAATCAGCCAAAGGCCCGCCTATCGGCTTCACATACTTTTCCCAATACACCAGCGCCATCCTATGCGTTTCCTGTACTGCCCCCTTTTGGCGCATCCACGTCTTGGTGAGATGATTCAGCTTTAGCCCCGTGAACGTCCACAGATCGATCCACCGCTTTATTTTCTGCATCTCACCCTCCGCTATGGCTCAAAGCGCTTATCAATATCGTCAAGATCAGCAGCACAAACAGCCCTATATCCCAACAGCCGAAACGGTACTTATCCTTCACGTCCTACACCTCTATCTGGCATTTCAACCCGCTCCTACCCTACGGTTTTCTCAAAAACTGCGGCTCGCTCTCTAGATCTGGTTTTCTCAAAAACTGCGGCTCGCTCTCTAAATCTGGTTTTCTCAAAAGCTACGGCTCGCTCGTCGTCAATGGTTTTCTCTCTCATCTCGGCTCGCTCAAAATCTGTGGTTCACTCTATTCGAACGGCTATCTCCGGCCAGCCAAACGCCTCTGGCGCATATTGGTGGTTGTGCCCCATCTTCTCATGCACATACGGCGCCCGCACATCCAGCCCTTCGATCTGCCGCCACGTCACCCACAAATGGCTCAACCACATCTTGATCATCTTCCGCATCGCCGCATTGTGCTGGTGTCCCTTTGTCCAATCCGGCCGGTTGGCTTCGTAATACACCCGCGCGTCGTCATACACCTTCCGGTACGGCGAATTCGATTTCAAAAACGACGATCCAACCTTATAGCATGCCGCCTTCAAGCGTTTGTTATACGCCAGCTTCTCCCCCTTCACCGGGCGCTCCCTTGCCCCGTTTATAACGGCATATCCTGCATACCGCCACAAAGCACTCACCGTACTGGCCCGCCCGATATCAACCATCGACACCACAATCGCCGCCAGCATCTTCCCCACCCCCTTGACCTGGACCATATGCCCGATGATCTCGTACTCGGCTGCCAGTTCCGTGATTTGTCCGTCCGCTTCCTCCTCCAGATACAGGAAGCGTTCATACCATCCCTGAAGCAGCCGGATTTCCCGTTCGCTGGCCTCATCGTCGCCCCGGTGGATCGCATCCAGCCTGTTCCCAAACATGATCCTTGTTTTCTGCAGGACCCTATCCCGCATGTCCACCAAAACGCGTAACTCATCATTCATCGTTCACCTCCAAAAATATTTCCTTGATCTGTTCATCCGAAGCCCCTTTCCGCTTCAGGATCATCGCCAGATTGTCGCTGGCCATAAACGGTATCGCATGACCGCAGTTCTTACACCACCCCTCTGCCAGTCTCTTGATCTTCAACCCCCCCGCCACAATGTACACCAGCTTCCCGGGCACATACTCCGCCACCACTTCCCTGCAGCTCGGGCACCGCACCTTAAGTAATTCATCCCTGTCAACAACACAGGGCTGAGAAGAAACGCTATTCGCCTGGATCGGTCCTGGATCATTCACGCATCATCCTGCCTGTCTCCTCCACGCTTATCCAATCCATTTGTGGCCTCCTGTTTAAGTTGCGATTCCCATATCATTAATTGCCAACGAATATCGTTAATGATTTTATGGGTCGGGGAAAATGAAAGCCCATTATCTATCCAAAGATGTCTATTAGAAAATTTCCCGTTCTGCGTTATTAACATAATGAGCCAAAGTAATAACTTGCGTATCCGCTCAGTCATTTGTCGCGTCCCTTCCAAATCTGATATTCCCCCAAAATAATAGTCACCACCACACAGGCAATCATTATCAGGGCAAAACACCTCAAGAGGTCGCCCGCGTTTGTGCTTATCCACTCATTCATCTTTTTTCTCCTAAACGTAAATAAGACCTTGCGTTATTTACACTTTGTCTTGCTCCTCTATGTCCACACGCCGTAACACTACTGCCTTAGAGCTTGCGTACCATTCAATCATTTTCTCATAACTGCCAAATCTCTTATCTTGCGGAACAATCATCATAATAATGTCTTTGGGCCAATCTTCTATTGTAATAATCTCGCATTTAAGATCAGTCATTGTCTTGCTCCTCAACGCACTTAGGACAAAGCCATCTGCCTCCCCGTATGCGCCACCCCTCTTGTCGGATATCTTGTTCAAACTCTTTTCTTGTCGCTTTGTCCCATTAGCGGGGGTTATTCTTCACTCATCCAGGGGAATAAACCTAATTTCAAGCTGTAAACCCATTGCGTTCGCAATCTTCTCCAGTTGCATAAGTGATGGATTGTAATATGTGCCTCTTTCCAACATGGAAATAGAATTACGGCTTACGTCGGCCCTATTAGCCAATCCGCCTTGAGAAAGCCCCCTGCGATTGCGCCACAATCTAATAGCCTCACCTATTGTAATTTCATTCATCTCTCACCTCATTTAACCACTTGTCGTAAATATGTCCCAATTCTGTATCGCCGTTTTCCAGCGCATCATCTCTCATGTCTTTGATAATCTTGATCTTGTCTTCCAGGGCGGCACTCCAACGAAGCAAGTCTATCCTGAACCTTTCCTCTTTTGTGAGGACGGGGGATTCAAATCCGTTATAAAGAATGTTTTCAGTCATCACTCACCTCTCATCGGGGGTTATTAGAAACTGAAAGCGAATTCAAATATCCAAATCAAATATCGGAGCAAGAAAGTGCTAATGGCAATTGCAATCATTATCACCAATATATAGGCAAGAAAAACTTCTAATTCTTCCAGAAATTCTTTCATTTCTACCTCTCTACCTTTCTACACCAACACCAACGCCATCATCACGCCTGCCAGCAGCACAATACATGCCGTGATTAATAAAGCCACAATGATTTCTACGCACCCGGTTTGTCCGGGTGCGTTTTTCTTTCGTTTACAAAAACCCATAGGCCCAATTGACCTTGCGGTGCTTGGGAATAAATACGCCTGGCTTGCCTTTGACTTCCCAGGCATTCCCGTGCGAATCTACCTTGACGCCATGCTTGTGACAAACAACAATGGTGCCAGCGCTCCACCGGATACGCTCCGATAAGTCTTTGGTCTGGCGGATTTTCATGATGCCGTTCTTGTTGGTTTTAATAGCATCATTTTTAGAATAATCCGGCTCATAAGATACGAAGTCCTCCAGCATTTGAATCTGCCGGAATTCCCCCGTATCATGAGCAAACAACGGGAGGGCATAGTCTGGCGTGGGCGTTACCCCACCACCATTCCCGCCGTTCGTCGGGATGCCTTCCAGGGCTTCGTAGAAGCGGTCTTCAAATATGATCTTTATTTCTTCTACCATCAATTTTTTCTCCTTTGATCTAGTGAATAAAAATTTTTCCTATGATTCCAACCCAATCCCCAACACATCACACGGCGCATTGTTGTAGTCCAACTCCTCGCCAATGTATTGGGCTGTCGTTTCCACCGATTGATGCCCCAGGCAGTATTGCAGATGCTCCAGTAAAGCCCCACCTTTCCGGGCCAGCTTCGCAAACGTTCGCCGCAGGTCGTGAGCGCTGATATCCCTGAAGCCCAACACCGCGCAGTACTTCTTCACAATCATATTCACAGCGCTACCGGTTATGCTTTCTCCGACAACGTTATCTCCCTTGTTGATGTGTACAAACACATTCTCGCTGTACCCCCCTACAGACTCCCCCCATCTATCCAAAGCGACCTTCGTCCACGGCGCCATCGGGATAGTCCTTACTTTATTCCGCTTCCCCACCATGTCCACAATGCACCAGCGTCCCTCACGTTGGGCGATGTGAGACCACTGGAGGTGAGCCGCCTCATCCCGCCGTAATCCGCACCCGAGCAAGATGGCGAACAGCGCCCGATCCCGCAGCCCCTGCAAAGTCTCCACGTCCGGGGTATTCAGTAAAGCCTGCGCCTGCTCCTGCGTCAGCCAGTTTCCGGTAGGCCGGCCTTCCCGCCTTATCCCCTCTACTCGCTTGATAGCCTGGTACGTTCGTTCATCGATCACCCCATGATCCGCCAGCTCCAGCGCCAGCCGCTTGATCGCCGTAATACGCTGGTTGATCGACGCCTCCCCAATCCCGATCTGGACCATATACTGCTTGTATTCGTTGATCAGCATCTTCGTAAGGGGTGGGCATCTTGCATCCATCCACCATTCCATGAAACCGCCCAGGGCGCGGGAGTACGCCCGCCGGGTCTTCCCGTTCTCATAGCCCGCCAGGATCGCATCCACAACCTTGCTCATCAATGCGCCCCCCACAATCTGTGTCGGCATTACTTGTGTTAGTGTCATGCTCTCCTCACTTTCTTAATCCCAAAACGCAGCCTGGCCCTGCTCTCGCATCAACCACGCCTCCGGGATCTCCTCTGTGTATTTGCATTTTGGATAATTTGAACAGCCCAAGAAATAATCCAGCGTATGGCTGTTCTGCCTTACAATAAGCCTGTGGCCTACACCGCATTCCGGGCATGACTTTTCAACCCTTTCCCCAACCATTTCGGCCAGCGTTTTCACTTCCCCTCCTCCAATAATTCTCTCTCAATCTCCGCTGGTACATCCCACAACCAAAGCCCCTGATGCCCCTGGCATGGAATAGGCTCCGTCAACCGAAACACAAGCTCAGTGATCCACCCCCATCTACCAGGAGAATAATCGCCTAAATGCTGCTCATAGGGTGAAAAACCATCTATAACAAAACAGATATTATTCGGGGAAAATTTTTCTGTCGGCATATAACCAGTGACATTCACAATGCACACAACTGCCCCGTAAGGAATATCACCTGTTGGGCGAATTGCCCCCTTACCACAACTTATGCTTCCAAGCAATTCTCTCTCGTTATATCCCATCGGACGTTTAGCTGCATGGATTGCCAATAAACCAAGATGGTTTGCCTTCCAACTTCTGGTCTCAACCGTCTTGTGCCCCAAAGCCATCAAGCTCGCCCAGGGCTGCCATAAAGTCAAAGCCTTTATCTTCACTGTACCCTCCTCACAGCCTTTTCATACGCCGCATTTGCTCTCGCCGCCGCCTGTTCTGCGCTCTCCCCCTCGTCTACATGCGCCTGATACTTCCGCATCCACCGGATCAACATCTCATCCGAAACGTCCATCGGCAGCGCCGACTTATCCAATCCCTCCTGGGCGTGCGCCATGTCCTTCGCCAGTTTCTTCGCAACGACCAAACCCAGCTGGTGCGACGTCCACCGGATTACATTTCCCTCAACGACTGGCTTACTTGATGGGGATCCAACCGCTTTATATTCCACCTTGATCGCTTCATCGTCTCCCTCATCCACCCAATCGTTGCCGGCCTCCAACATCGGGAACCTTGTTTTCTCCAGTTCCTTGAACCGCTCCTTCGCAAACTTCGGCATCACCTCAAGCTGGATCAGCCACTTCTCCCGCCTTACCCGCTTGCCATCATCTCCGGGGGTAGAGATCATTTGCGGCTTGCGCGACATCTCGATCGGCACCCCCTGCAAACTTTCCCCAAACCACTTGTACATAAAATTGAGTTGGTTCGTGATCTGCGTAACATCATTCCATGAATTCGTTACAACCATCAGGCTAGCCGCCCGGTATAGTTCGATCACCATCACGCTCAACAGCCCGTGGGGTTTGCAGAACAGCGGCTGTTTCTTTCCCTTGCCGTCGATATAATACGTCGCCGGTTCTCCCTTGACATAGGGCCGCGGTTCTCCGGTGGAAACATCTAGCCCGTTTGCCACCAATACCTCACCCGAAATACCATCCCTCACGAACTGGTATATCTTTCGATCCGATTGGGCATACAACCCCCCTGCCAAAAACGCGTCCAAATAACAATACCAGTTATCGTTCACCTCTTTGAACGGGAAATAAATATTAATCTTCTGCGGCTCGTCCGTGGGATACGCAGCCCTGAATGTCTCGGCCGCTTCTTCCTCACCAGGCGCAAACTCCACTCGGAAATATTTCAAATCAGATCCCGGTTTCTTTTTATCTATTTTCTTCGCACCCTTCCTTATCCGCCCAATCTCCGGGAACGGCATCTTTGTCTTACTTAATCCTTCAATCGGCATCTCATCCTCCATTCACTAAAATATCGATCTTTTCTTCAACAAACAAATCGGTCTCTTCCCCCCTGAATAACTCCGGGTACCCCTGTCTCACTTCCCGCAGCTCCATAAGCGATTCATTCACCCGCTTCTCCACCCAATACTTGCTCGCATACCCCGGCGTCTCATCCTCACATTCCCCGCATTTCACCACCCATTTTCGCCCCGGCGCGTGCACACAATAAAGCGAATGCCAGCATCCCGCACACACATAATCCCGCCTCAACACCTGGGCGGTGATATCATCTACTGGCGTCAGCGCCGCAGGGACCCGTTTGATCCTGCTCATCCCTGCATGACCTTATCCTGCTCATTTCTATAGCGAGTCTCTTTATACGTCATTCCCCACATCCTTTCAGCCCAGGGTTGTCCACGATCCTGAGATCGGTGACGCCTTCGGGGATATCGACCGACGTCAGCCCAGGGTTGTTCACGATCCAGAGATCGGTGACGCCTTCGGGGATATCGACCGACGTCAGCCCAGGGTTGTTCATGATCCTGAGATCGGTGACGCCTTCGGGGATATCGACCGACGTCAGCCCAGGGTTGTTCTCGATCCTGAGCCTGGTGACGCCTTCGGGGATATCGACCGACGTCAGCCCAGGGTTGTTCTCGATCCTGAGCCTGGTGACGCCTTCGGGCAAAACAAAACCATCCGGCCAGGGCATCATGCGTCCCAGCGCCCACCCCTTATCACTGTTGGATATCGGCATCTCTGCCACATCGAACACAGATATCCCCTCTTTCCCCGCAAACAATTCCTCCACCCGCTCGCGGGTATATTCCGGCTGGCACGGGTCCATGTCCAGAATATCCTGGACACTATACAATTTCACATCTTTCTTTGGGGGCATTTCACGCTCCTGATATTTCATTTGAACATTGGCGGTTAGTACTGACCTAATTATACACACTTTTATTTATTTGTCAAGACCTTTATAAATACCTCTTGACACAAACGCTTTTGTATTGTATAATGACCTCAGTTATTCACAAGGTAAGGAGTAAACCATGAAAAAGTTTTTGATCATCATCGCAGGTTTTGCGATAATACTGACAGGAGCCAGCAACATGAAAAGAGCCGATACCGGTGCCGCACAATTTACTGCCATTCAATGGGGCCAGGATGTTCTGGATATGGTGGGGTTTGAACCGCCTCCCCGCACATTTGGAGAGCTAATCGAAGAAGCCGAGAAAACCGGAAAAACGCTTTCTCCGTCGCAGGTCGCTGCGGCAGAGCGAGGAGACACAACCCCCACCCCGACCCCGCAAGAGACAAGAGCGGGAGACCGTTGCCTCTGGGAAGACCTCATCGCCGCAGGTGGTGGGA
>Ga0180433_10001949_pt1 | contig 33359 bp, 46 predicted proteins | sample SS_ome_8_FD_132980 | JGI IMG/M metagenome (GOLD analysis project Ga0180433, IMG submission 132980) | Hypersaline lake sediment archaeal communities from the Salton Sea, California, USA - SS_1_D_1 metaG | ecosystem: Environmental > Aquatic > Non-marine Saline and Alkaline > Hypersaline >...
CAGCTGTTATCTGTGCAGCGCTGTCCCCTTTATTGTTGGTTCCAGAATTAGGTATAGTTACTCTGTCGCAATTCAGCATGCGGGCTCAAGCCCGCAGAATTCTTGCTCCGAAGCTTTTTAAATTAAAACAACCATTCTATTCATTAGCCGGGGATAGCTCAACCTGGTATTTCCCTCACGCAAGTGAGGTGGGCAGGAAAGAGCATGCGGCTGTAGCTGCTTAGGCTTCGGTCTTCTGATGCGCCAGCGCGCTGATGATGAACAGAGACCGCAGTGTTGGGGGTTCAAAAACCGATACCTTTTCTTCCCAAAGAAAAGGTCTGGGTGTCACTCCAAAAGAAGGGATATACAGACACAATCTGTAAGTCTCTAAAGGAGTAATGGAAATCCCTCTCCCCGGATGTATCAACTTGTGAACTTTTCAACAATCAAGAATATATCCTCTTATTAAACTCTTCATCTTGGTGTTCAAACCAATGCATGTATTCTTTTTATGAAAAATGATAACACCTTCCTTTCTTAATTCACTTAATGCTTTGTTGATTTTAGTCATATCTCTTTCATATGATGGAAAAGCTTGTTGAATTCTCTGAATGTTCTTATATGTTCCACCATAAGCTTCCCACTGATTCAGCCGACCTACGATGAGTTTCTTGTATTTTGATAAATCACTCATACTTTATTTTAATTGCTTATCTTTAAATTTTAATATACTTTTTTATAATTTTATATATTCAAAAATAGAAAGCTTTATAAAGACTATAATGCTTATAATAACTATATAGATATCCATCTTGCATATGGTTATTATCTATAGGTGAAGTATATGGAACAAACAATTTTCACCAAGATAGTTGGTGATTCCGCTGAGATGAGGATAATAGATTTTTTGTTACTTGAAGGGAGATTGTTTGATTATCCCATGACAGAGATAGCAAAGAATAGCCATGTTTCTTGGACAACCTTCAATGAAATATTTCCAAAGTTCATAAAGATGGGAATTGTCAAACAGACAAGAAGGATAGGTAGAGCGAGACTGTTCAAGCTTAACGAAGACAACGAGATTACCAAGGCTTGGATTACTTTCTGGAAAAGAATATCATTAATAGCAACGGAACAATGTTCAGAGAACGTAAAAATACCGGTTCTTATTAAATAATTGTTTAATAAACAGAACCAAATTCTAATCATGAAAATCACTAAAAACCGAGCCCGTACAATCATTACAAAATCAGGGCTCCCGGACTCAGACTATGTGATAAACCCCTACGTGGGCTGCAGCCACGGCTGCATCTATTGCTATGCCCGGTTCATGAAGAGGTTCACGGGTCACAGCGAACCTTGGGGCTTATTCGTGGACGTGAAGGTCAATGCCCCTGAGCTGATACCTTCAAGCACGGACAAATACAGAGGCAAGTCCATAACACTCGGCTCGGTCTGCGACCCATACCAGCCGGCTGAGAAGAAATACAAGCTCACGAGGCAGATTCTTGAGAAGCTCGTGCCCCTGCAGCCGGAGCTCTGCATACTGATCAAATCAGACTTGGTTCTCAGGGACACGGACATCATAAAGCAGTTCAAGGACTGCACGGTCGCACTCTCCTTCTCAATCTTGACGAAGCCGTTAGGAAGGGGCTGGAACCCCTCGCACCTTCAATAGAAAGCAGGATTAGTGCCTTAGAGGAGCTACACAAGGCAGGAATAAGGGCAGCTCTCTTCATATCACGCATTTTGCCTGAATTGACTAATGACTGGAAGGATATGATTGCCGAAACAAAGGGCTTCGTGGACGAATACTGATTCGAGAACCTGAATCCTTACCCTTCTACAATGGACAACATCTATGGATTCCTGAGGAAGAACAGACCCGAACTGGTGGAAAACACAGGGAAATCTGCTCAAAAGGAAGTGATTATTGGGCTGATGAAGAGAAGAGGATAAGGGAGTTTTGCAGAGAGCAGGGGGTCTGGAATAGGGTTTATTTCCATCATAAAGCTTATAAATATTGTTTTCAGCTCAAAGCTATGATAGTATATGAAGTGGGACCAAGGGACGGTCTGCAAGGCTTGAAACCATTGCCTACTGAAAAGAAGGTCGAACTGATTGATGGCTTGTCTGATGCGGGATTGAAATACATAGAAGTAGTCTCGTTCGTGGACCCGAAATACATCCCCCAAATGGCTGATGCGACCGAAGTTGCACGGGGCATAAGAAGAAAGAAAGGCGTTGTTTATAGTGCCCTTGTCCCTAACATGAAGTTCTATGCTCAGGCACAGGAGACGGATATGCCTGAGATAGCGGTATTTCTATCAGCGAATGAAGAGCATAACATCAAGAACCTCGGCAGGGACATAGCCACTACAAAAGAAAGGCTCAAGCCAGTATTTGAGGCAGCAAGAAAAGACGAAAGAACCGTAAGGGGATATGTATCAACTGCATGGGGATACAAAGGAGATGACACTCCTGTTGCAGATGTCATAGGTATTTCAAGATGGCTTCTTGACGAAGGTGCATATCAGGTATCGCTTGGCGACACAACTGGCATGGGCACACGGAGAACCATTCAGGACAGATTGTTAGATATAAGGGAAGAGTTCGGTGATTTGAACAGGTTTGCTCTCCATCTGCACACAAAAAGAGAAGATATGGAGCATAAAGTTGGTGCGAGCTATATCTCTGGTATGAGAATCTTTGATTCATCATTATACGGTCTCGGTGGCTGCCCGACAGACGAACTACTTGGCAATGTGGATACTGAAGAATTGGTCAAACACTTTGAAGCCGAAGGCGTTGCTACAGGCGTTGATTTGGACCAGCTCGGAAGAGCATCAACTTCTCTTAGAAATACTCTGCGTGAAATTTAAGCCCCCAAACCCAACTATAAACCAGATACGCATCACACATTCTGATATTATCCCTCTCCCCGGATGTTTTCCTTTGACGTTTTTTAATTTTTCCGTGAACGCTTTTGTGATAGTTAGGATTCGTTGCCGCTAATCTGCCATATAGCTATTGGGCGTTAACAGTTATCAGTAAAAAGGGTTCTACATGACGCCCATCAGCTTTCGGAATATCATGGTTGCGGGTATTGTGATTATGATGTACCAGTAGAACCAGTTAAGCTGGAATCCCGCGAACGGTGTCAGTATCACCATGTCAGCGAACATTGTTCCGAACCACCCGAGGACTATAAGGAACACGAACATGGAAGCGAACATCGGCTTCATGGTCTGCTTGAACTGCCTTGAGCTTACCTTGAGCATGTCGTTGGTGTGCTGGTTCATGCCGGCCGTGTCGCCTTTTTTCTTTGCTTCGTCCACCTTTTCCTTAAAAAACTTCATCTCTTCCTTTATCTTTTTCATCTCTTCCTTGTTGGTCAGCAGCCTGTAGAGCAAAGATACGACTAATGAAAGCGCAAGCGTATAGGCCAAAAGCATTAACATCCCAAGAGCCATTTTATGCAAACTCCTCTATGATAGTGATATACGGGGGTTTAAAAAGCTTTTCCTGCATGCTTACTTCATGGCGAAAAAAAGCGCCTCCCTCAGTTCCCTGATTGCGCTCTTAATGTCGCCGTGCCTGACCTTGATTATCCTTAGAACGGCATCGGTTGCCGATGTATAGAGGCTGGCGTAGTTCCTGTTTATTTCCTGCTGGATCCTGACCGATTCGGGGTATTCCGGACCCCTTTTTAGCATATGCCTGCTTTTATCTGAATCCTCGGCTTCCATGAGAACTATCATCCCCGGTTTGAATGAGCTGAAGAACTGCTCTGATACCACGGGCACATAGCCGTGAAGGGTATTGATTATGAAATAGCCGTTAACGATAATGAATTTATCTACATTGCTTTTTTCCTTCAGTTTACTGTCAAGTTTTTTGCATATCTGCTCCCTGGCCTTTGTTATCTGGCCTGCGTTCCCGCTGAAGTCCATGCTTTCCGCAAGTGCCCGGTGCCCGAACCGCGGTGAAATGCTCTTCTCTTTATTGAAAAAAACGTCGTCAAACCTTACATAATCAAAGGGCGGCAGCCTGTGTTTGGAGCCTGTGAGCACCATGTCAAGTATGGCGTCCTTGCCCGAGTCCTCAATGCCAGCAACAAATATGAGCTTCATGATACCGCCTGTGATATGAAAACATCAAATGAAGCAGCACTATCTTCCAATTACCTTTCTTATTGCCGGGTGCATGTCCTCCATATGCTGCATCGCGATTTCCTCATATAGCTGGTATATTATTATCGCGGCTAATAAAATACCTGTGCCCGTGCCAAGTGCGAGCGTGAAGTCTGCGTACGCCGCTAACGCGCCCACTGCAGCGCCACCGAGGACAGCAAGCGCCGGTATGTATCTCTCAAGCACCCTCTCTATTATCCTTATGTCCCTTCTGAAACCGGGTATCTGCATGCCTGTTGACTGTATCTGCTCTGCGACTGCCTTGGAATCCATGCCAGCGGTTATGACCCAGAATTTGGCAAAGACCACGGCACCGGCTATCATAAAGAAGGAGTATGTGCCCAATCTGATAAGGTCCACGGGGCTGACATTTATTAGCGCGCTCATACCCGAGCTTGTCATCAGGGCCCACCAGAACACGCCGCCTATTATGCCAAAAAGCGCCCCAATCTTCCAGTTCCCCTTCTTCAGGAAGAACATGAGCAGCATGCCAAGCAGCACGAACAGGCCTATTGATACCATGAATCCGGCAATGGCCTCGGTTCTCGGTGGTATGAGGAAATAAACAAGGCCGCCTGTGGGGTTGCCGCTGGCGTCAAACACCCCAAGCCAGGACGGCGCTCCCTGCGCCAGCATACGCGCCACCATCTGCACGTTTGCAAGCAGTGCCGCTATGAGGATTACGGGTATGTTTGAGGTATAGAAAAATTTCAGCGGCCACCTTCTTCCAAAGCCGCGTATGGAGCCGAATGCGAGGGGTATCTCAACCCTTATGGCCTGCGCATAAACAACAAGCAGGAACACGAGAATCGTGGCCACAACCGGCAGGAAGGACAAAAGGGCATTTATGGGCGCGCCCTGGCCAAAGTAGAATATCATCCTCGGTATAGCCCCATAGGGTACGCCTGTTGTTGTATCAACAAGCGGGTTGATGCTGCCTATCATTATGGTTGACGTGACGCCTGCAACGATGAAAAGGCCCACACCAGAGCCGAAACCCCATTTGGATATCAGCTCATCCATGAACAGTATAAGTATGCCTCCTGCAGCCATCTGCAGTATCACTATCCACTCCATGCCAGGGATTGGCGGAACAGCCCCGAGGGAAACGAAGACCACCGCCTCAAAGAATGCAAGGAACATTGCAAGAAGCTTTTGGGTTCCCTGGAACAGCATCCTGCCCCTCTCTTCTTTCAGGTTCCAGTTTATTATCTTGGAACCGACGAGGAGCTGAAGCAATATTGATGCCGTGACTATGGGGCCTATTCCAAGCGTTACAAGGGAGCCGAACTTGGAGCCAAGAAGTATCTCAAGGTACTGGAAATATTCCATGTTGGACTGCTGTATGCCGTAAACAGAAATGTGCGCCATCACAAAGTAGACCAGAAGTATGATGGCTGTCCATTTCAGCTTGTCCCTGAACGTCAGCTTCTTTACCGGGCTGGCTATGCTCGGCAGTTTCTGCAGTAAGCCAATATAAGTGTCCTGGAATGCCATAAATATTATTGCACTATGTTCTTAAAAAATTTCTGAAAGTGGATGCTCAGCCGGCGACAACCGCTCCCCTGTATCCGCAGTCCTTGCAGAAATATATCATTCCGAGCCTTCCGCCCATCCACAGCGTTATGTTATACGAACCGCACTCGGGGCATTGCATGAAATCATTCCTCAATTGCCAGGGCTTTTCCGCCGGATTCTTCTATCTTCTGCTTTGCCTTGTCTGAAAAGGCATGGGCCTTTATTGTCATCGGCTTCTTCGGGGCGCCCGAACCGAGGATCTTTTCAAAACCCGCCTTGCCGGCATCAAACTCTTTGTTTCCACCTGCAAGCCTCTCTATGTCCCTTAGATTCATGGCCTTTGGCTTTGAAGCGGTTATTTTCCTGCACGCGAGTGTTTTGAATCCCCTTTTTCCAAAATGCTCGGGGTCGGTTTTCATTATCCTGAATTTCATGTGTTTTGCCGAGCCTGCCATTCCGCGACCCCCCCGTGAACCTGCTCCGCGGTGCTTCTTCTTGCTGCCATAACCGTGGGTTTTGCTTCCGCGTTTCCTTACGATTTTTTTTCTTTTCATTCCATATCCCCTAAAATGGTTGAACGTGAACTAAAGCATTCGATTCAGCAGCTCATTTATCTGCTTGCCCCTGTATCCGCATGCGCCTTTCGGATAGAGCCTCTTTACAGGCCTGTGACCCTTTGAGGGTGGCGTAAGCCTGAACACTGGCTTTATGCCTGCGTACTTCAAAGTGCAGTTCTTGGTTATGTTGCCGGCAATGGACTTTGTTTTTGCTCTCTCCGGCCTCTTTCCGCCCTGAAGCCGGGCCCTTTTGTAGACAAGCTTTTCAAGCGTGTCCTTGTCAATCTCGCCCCACGTAAGGAAGCTTTCTGCCTTCTTAAGCATTCCCTTTGATGGCTTGTTGTTGGGCAGTATGACACAGTTGTTTATCCTCCTTAAACCAAGCATATCCAGAGTGTCGCTGAGCGCCTTTCTTGTGTTAACGCTGCCTCGTATCCTTATTGCGGCAATGGGCTGTGAAACTTCATCTTCCGAAACCGATTTGTTTTCATTGCGCTTTTCCTGTGTTTCTTTACCTGGGTTTTTTTTCGCTTTCATATGTCACCCTTTGTCATGTTGAGCTTCTTCAATGCGCTGAATACCGCATAAACAAGATTGCCCCTTGTGTCGGTCGTGCCATAGGTCTTGATCCAAATGTCCTTTATTCCCGCAAGGCTGAGAACCTTCTTTGTTGTGGTATCAGCTACTATGCCTACACCTTTTGGTGCTGGATATAGAACAACCTTCACAGAGCCGTGTTTAGCATCCGTGCGGAAAGGTATGGAGTGCTCTCCTCCGCAGTCGCATTCCCAGTTTCCGCAGCCCTTCCTGACCCTTATCATGTTTAGCTTCGCCTGTGTAGTGGCCTTTTCAATGGCTGTCCTGTGCTCCTTGGAGGAGGCCTTTCCAAGTCCAACGAGGTTCTTCCTGTCACCCACAACAACAATAGCGGTGAGCTTAAACCTTCTTCCCGACTTGTGCATCCTTGCCGTTCTCTTTGTTGCGGTCCTTCTTATACCGCCGCCTTTTCCCGGGCTTCCGCCAACAAATATTATTTCATCATCAAGTTCCGGGATCAGCTTATCGACTATGCCGGGCTCAAGTATGACCTGCCCTGCCCTGAGTATTGATTCCATGCTTTCGTGCCTGCCTTCGGCTACCTCTTTGCCGAGTTTGGTCTTGGGAATCCATTCCTCGGCTTTTTCAAAAAACCTTTCGCGCCTCTTTTCACGGCCCGCTCTTCTGGTCATGCCAGCCATCTCATTCACCCATATAACGCCTTCTGCGTGCTATTTTTTCCATACGTTTCAGCACTTCATTAGCATTTGGATACTTTTGTTTATAAACATTTAAAACCTTGGCCCATGCCTCTTGCATATAAATGAAATGTGTTGACTTCAGGGCCTCAAAAAGAACATATAAATCGGTTGCCTGGTCTTCGGGTTTCCGTGAAAATTTCCCAAGCCCAAAGTCAATCATGTATAGCTTGCCGTCCGCCAGTATCATATTGGATGTTGTCATGTCGCCGTGGATTATGCCGGCCGAATGCAGCATTGAAGCCGCTTCACCCACCATTTCATAGACCTTTGTACGCTCAGCTTTCGGCATTGAGTTTAACGCATCCTTTATGCGATTTCCCTTTAGATATTGCATGCTTATTGAAAAGTCGCTCCTGTGAATTATGAGAGGCGTAGCAACCCCGGCCCTCCGTGCCCTTGCAAGCAGGCTTTCCTCCCGCTTCGTGCGCCGCGAACGTATTCTTTCATCAAGCTCCCGGACACGGTAGCCCTTCCTGACCCTGTCCTTGACGAGCAGCGTCTGTTCCTCGCCGTCTGCCCGCGACTTCTCCAGATAGAGAACCGCCTCTGCCCCGCGTGCTATGATTTTGTGCATAAAACTGTTTAATATATTGGATTTAAAAAATCAGACTTGTATTCTGTAGTCAATCATTATGCCGCTATCCGTTATATCGGTTATCTCTAAAAATACATGCCTGTTCTGGTATGTGTTGAGATAATACACCTGGCCGATGGAAGAACAGAAACCGAGAAGCTTTCCTTCTATCTCAGCAGGCGCTGTCGCTGTCTGCAGGGTTGCGCCGGGCAGGGGCATGAGGTTCTCATGGAACTTTGCAAAGGCCCCGAACCCAACCTCTTCGCAATGCAGGCCAGCCAGGCCGGTGCACGGCTCATACGGGTCCTCTGTTGCTATTGACTGGGAAGCCATTATGTCAGGCACGTTCTCCCATTCCCATACGTCATGCACATGGTCGCATTTTGCATAATAGTCTGTGTGATACGCCATGTCATCAAAGCTGTAGCCCTTTTCAAACTCAAGCGTCATGCTGCCCGTCTGGGCGCTGCCTGAACCGCCGTCAGAGGTGCAGCCGCTTATTATGATAACCAGGCCCAAAACAACAGGCAAAAAAACTTTCATGTATAATATATTTGGTTGAATTACTTAAAGAATTTAAATTATTCTGCCAATTATCATTATGCTTATGAGACCAGTGCCCGTGCCAGCAGTGCAGGTACCCGCTTAGGCGGGTGAGCATTGGTCTTCTTTTTAAGTTTCCTTGACAAAATTATCTAATAATGGTGATTGTCCGTGGTTTCTAAGGAAAGGGTGTCTCCGGGTCTGAAGAACAAAAAGGGTGATAATTTTTCCGAATGGTACAACGAGCTCGTTATAGCTGCAGGGCTCGCGGATTTCGCTCCGATAGCGGGGTGCATGTCAATAAAGCCATACGGTTATTCCATCTGGGAGAGCATACAGTTTTATTTTGACAAGAAGATAAAGGAAACAGGGCATGTAAACGCATACTTTCCCATGTTTATACCAGAAAGCCTCCTTAAAAAGGAGGCCGAACATTTCAGTGGCTTTGTGCCCGAGGTAGCAATGATTGACAAGAAAGGAGAGTCGGGGGAGAGGTATGCACTAAGGCCCACTTCTGAAACAATAATATGTGATTCATACAGCAAATGGATAAGGTCTTGGAGGGATCTGCCTGTGAAGATAAACCAGTGGTGCAATATAGTCAGGTGGGAGACTAAGGCGACCAGGCTTTTCCTAAGGACAAGGGAGTTCCTTTGGCAGGAATGTCATACTGCACACAGGACACATAAAGAGGCAGAGCAGGAAGCTTTCTGGGCACTGAACGCGTACAAGGATTTGATGGAAAACCAGCTGGCAATAGCAGTTATGGTAGGCGAAAAAACCAAGAAAGAGCGATTTGCCGGGGCATTGAAAACATTCACGCTTGAATCATTAATGCCTGACGGCAAGGCGCTTCAGATGGGGACATCGCATGATATGGGTCAGAATTTCTCAAGGCCTTTTAAGATAAGCTTTATTGACAGGGACGAAAAAGAGAAGTATGTATGGCAGACTTCTTGGGGCATAACAACAAGGCTCATAGGCGCGATAATCATGGTGCATGGTGATGATAAGGGTCTTGTAATGCCGCCGAGAATAGCGCCTCTGCAGATAGTTGTTATTCCGATACCATTTGAGAACGAGAAGAAGAAGATAATGTCACATACGAAAAAGGTAACAGAGAAACTTAATGAGGACTTCATGGTTAAATTGGATGATCGGAAGGGATATTCACCGGGCTACAAATTCAATGACTGGGAGATGAGGGGGATTCCAATAAGGATAGAGATAGGTCCGAGGGAGGTAAAGGAAAAAAGTGTCTTGATTGCAAGAAGGGATAATGGCGAAAAGAAGGCTGTACCCATGAAAGCCATGAAAAAGACAATAGAGAAAACACTTGAAATGATGCACAAGGATATGTTGAAGAGGAGCAGGGAGGATATGAAAAATCGGATAAAAGATGCAAAGAATTTCACGGAGCTGGAAGACGCCATAAGAAAAAAACAAATGGCAAGGATTGGTTGGTGCGGCGACTCTGTGTGTGAGGATAAGATACAGGAAGGCACGGCTGCAACCATAAGGCTCATACCCCTGAGGAAGGAGAGTGTACCTTCAAAATGTGCTGTCTGCAACAAGAAGGCCAAACATGTGGTCTATATCTCCCGACAATACTGATAACTTTCTTTCAGTTATATTGATTCAAAGTCTTGAACAGTTCAAGGGATGTGCCTTCATCTCTTGTGCTGAAGCGCAAGAAAACGTGCACGAAAGAAAATGTTTTAGGTGTTTCAGATGAAACCAAGGCTGGATGGTAAACGATGGAGCAAGAATTTTGAGAAGCCAATTTATCAGGAATGGAAGAGGAAGAATACCTATAGATTTGACCGTAAGAGTAGGAAGCCCGTGTTTTCCATAGACACACCGCCACCATATGTGAACACGCCAGTGCATATAGGACAGGCCACGACCTACATACTGATGGATTTCTTCGCTCGCTTCCGCAGGATGACCGGGCACGAGGTGCTGTTCCCTCTCGGACTGGACCGTAACGGCCTGCCTATAGAGATGGCTGCGGAGAAGAAGTTCAATGTCAGGCTTACATCGCTTCCGAGGAAGAAGGCAATGAATCTTTGTGAAAGCATACTTGAGGAGTCCAGCGCGGCCTCAACCGAAACCTTCCTGCGCTCCGGCATAAGCTTCAATTCATGGGAGCTTGGCAGTGGCATTGGCGATGTCTATCATACCGATTCCCCTGAATACAGGGCGCTGACGCAGGAAACATTCATAGACATGTGGAAAGCCGGGATGATATACGAAGACGAGAGGATTAATAATTACTGCCCGGGCTGCCAGACGACCATAGCAGATGCAGAGATAGAATATGAAGACAGGCCAACGGTTTTCAGCGACATTGTTTTCAAGTGCAAGGAAACAGGGGAGGAACTTATAATAGCAACAACCAGGCCCGAGCTTGTATGCACGTGTGGCATGGTCATCTTCAACCCAAAGGACAAAAGATACAAGTACCTCAAAGGCAAGACCGCCATAACGCCGGTATTCGGCAAGGAGGTCCCGATAAAGCCTCACCCTATTGCTGACCCGAAAAAGGGCACCGGCATCGTAATGATGTGCTCCGCGGGCGACCTCTCAGACATACGCTTCTTCAGGGAAATGCGCCTTGAGCCCGTGATAGCCATAAACAAGGACGGGACAATGAACGGACATGCTGGTTTCCTTGAAGGGCTTAGCGTCAGGGAGGCAAGGGAGAAGGTGATTGACGAGCTCAGGAAGAAAGGCCTTCTCCGCGGGCAGAAGAAGATGAACCACCGGACGCCCGTATGCGAAAGGTCAAAGGATGAGATAGAGTTCATAGCCATGAAGGAATTCTATGTGAAGCAGGTGAGATACAAGAAGAAGATGAAAGAGATAGCAAGGAAGGTAAATTTCTTCTCACCGAAAAGCAGGCAGATACTTCTTGACTGGATTGACTCGGTCTCAATAGACTGGCCAATATCAAGGAGGCGGTTTTACGCAACCGAGGTTCCGCTCTGGTACTGCAAAAAGTGCGGCGAGTACATAATTCCGCCAAAGGGCAGATACTACAGGCCCTGGAAGGAGGACCCGCCCGTAAAGCAGTGCCCCAAGTGCGGCGGCACAGAGTTCAGGGGCGAGGACAGGGTTTTTGACACATGGTTCGATTCCTCGATTTCACCGCTCTACATACTGCATTACGAAAGGGATGGTGCGTTCTTCAGCAGGCATACGCCGTGCACGCTCAGGCCGCAGGGCAAGGAGATAATAAGGACGTGGCTCTACTACACGCTTCTGAAGGACTGGCTTTTGACAAAGAAGGTGATATTCAGGGACGCATGGATAAACTACCACATAGTTGATGACAAAGGCCACAAGATGAGCAAGTCAAAGGGTAACATAATTGACCCGAAGGATGTTATTGATAGGTTTGGTGCAGAACCATTCAGGTTATGGGCTGCTATTGAGGGCAACCTAACCCAGACTGATTTCAAATGCTCTTTTGAAAGGATAGAAGGCACCGGCAAGACGCTCACCAAGCTCTGGAACGTGGCAAGGTTCATATCAATGTTCCCGGCGCCAAAACAAAGGCCGAAGAATCTCACTGAAACGGATAGTTGGATACTGTCCGAAATCAACGATATCATGAAACTGGCCAGAGCTGGTTATGAAAAGTATGATTTCCATAACACTGTGACAAAAACAAAGAGCTTCATCTGGGATACCTTTGCATCTCACTATATAGAGCTTGTAAAGGCCCGCGCTTATAACCAAGATGGTCATTTCAGCAAGAAGGAGCAGGAATCCGCAATGTGGACACTGCACACGGTTCTCGACACCACACTCAAGCTTCTTGCGCCTGTCGTGCCTTTCATCACATACAGGATATTCAAGGACTTGCGCGGCAGGGACATACACCTCGCTGACTTCCCGGAACCCGTGAAAGCAGGGAACGCAAAATTCAAAACAGATGATTTGATGAGCCTGAACAGCAGGATATGGAAGCTGAAAAAAGACAGGGGGCTCTCCCTCAGGGAGCAGGTGAAGTCAGCCACCATTCCAAGCGAGTTCAAGGGTATTGAGAGCGACCTTAAACAGGCTCATAACATCAAGAGCCTGAAATATGGCACAAAGACCGTAATTTCTCTGTAGTTTTTTGCACCCTTAAGTGGGAATTGTGTGGGCTATTTATAAACCACTAACCCTTTTATTTAATATGGAGCGTAAAATCAGGCTGCTTGAAAACTTTGACAGAGAGATTGGGACACTTGAAGGCGCCTGCCTTGATATAAACGTAAGGCCCGGCTCTGAGCTTCATGATGAGATAATGTCAATGGATAGGGAAAGAAAGATGCTGAAGGGCTCTTTGTTCCTGTGATTTGTTTTCGCTTTGTGCTGATAGTTATTTTTATTCTGAATACAAGATTATAACATGCTTGAGATAGTTTTCCTGGGCACGGGTTCGGGCATACCCAGCCCCAGGAGGAATCCCGCATCAATATACATGAAGTATGAGACCGACAAAGAGCACGTGATGCTATTTGACTGCGGTGAGGGAACGCAGAGGCAGATGATGATTGCCAAAGGCGTCAATTTCATGCGCGTTGGCAGGATATTCATAACACACTGGCATGCCGACCACTGGGCCGGTTTGATTGGACTGATACAGACCATGAACCTTGAGAAGAGGAAAAGGCCGCTCTACATATACGGGCCAGAGGCCGAGCGGTTTGTTTCGGACATACTCGACCTCGATTACTGGGGCCCAAGGTTCCGGATAATTGCGAAGAACGTGCCCTTTGAGGGCCAGAAAATAACAGAGATTGTAAACGAGAAGGATTTTGCAGTGCTTTCAACCCCTGTTAATCACAGTGTCCCGGCTGTTGCCTACTGTTTCAAGGAAAGGGACATGTGGAATATTGACCTGAAGAAGGCAGGGAAGTATGGGCTGAAACAGAGCCCGCTTATAGGCAAACTGAAGAAAGACGGAAGTCTGAAGGTCAAGCTCAAAGGCAGGGAGAGAACCGTAAAGCTTAAGGACGTGGGCAGGCTCAACCCGGGGTTAAAGGTCGTGTATTCGGGGGATACGAAGTCCTGCAGCACCCTAACGAAGATATCAAAGGACGCCGACCTGCTGATACATGATGCCACCTTTATGGAGGAAAAGGAATCAAGGATGCACACGGGGGCCAAGGACGCCGCACAGACCGCAAAAAAGGCGGGGGTGAAGAAGCTCGTTCTCACGCACTTCTCAAGGCGCTACCAGGACCTGAGTCCGCTTGAAAAAGAGGCAAAAACCATATTCAAGAACACCGATGTTGCGAAGGACTTCATGCATCTCACACTTAAGCGGAAGAAATAATTCGTTACGCAGTGACTTAAAAAGATGTGGGTAAACCTTTTTATATAACTGTTCTTTTTAAGAATTAGAAATGTGTCATGTTGTAAATGTTTGGTTTCAGGCTCCGTTAAAGATTGTGAGGCGTAAAACATGGGAAACTACAGCTACATAACGAACAGGCCGTTGAAGGACAGGAAAGGCGAAGACAAAGGCAGGCTCAAGGCGTTTGTGAGGACCGGCTCTGATACGGTTGAGGGCGAATACGAATGCCCGGAATGCGGAAACAAGGGCAGGATAAGCCAGAAATGGAAAAGGCCTTTCAATGTAAAATGCTCAAAATGCGGGTTTCTTCTAAGGGTGCCTAAAATGAAAGGCAAGAAATGATATCCATTGTCCACTGTGCCCAAGATTTATTATATTCCAAAAGAATAATCTATTGAATGTTCAAATATTTTGCAGAAATCGTGTTCATAACAATAGGGAGCATAATTCTTTTAGCCAACAATTTTATAATATTTGAGATTTTCCCTTTCATAATCCCGCTTCTCAATGTCATAGGCGGCCTCATCGCAGTTGTGCCTTCTCTATTCATTTTCTACAAAAGATACAGGATTAACAAGGAAATAGAAGAGCAGTTTATATTTTTCATAAAGGACATCACAGAATCCGTAAACTCGGGAATGACACTGCCCACTGCATTGCAGCGAAGCGTGAGGAAAGATTATAGGGCACTTTCCCCGCACATCAGCAAGATAGCTGCACAGGTAAACTGGGGCATACCTTTCAGGAAATCGCTGAAAATGTTTTCAATGAACATAAGTTCAGTGCCCGTAAAGAGGGCTGTGAGGACTATAATAGAAACCTACAGGCTCGGGGGCAAGATTGCGGACACACTAAATGCGGTCGGGCAATCCCTGATAACCATAGACAAGATAAGGAAGGAAAGGTCTGCGTCTGTCCATTCCCAGATAGTCACTTCATACCTCATATTTTTCGTATTCATATTCATACTGATAATACTCCAGACCTTCCTTATACCCGCACTCGGCGGACAGACCGGAGAGGGGCTCCCCGGCGGGCTGGGGACCGGGGTTTCGGAGAACGCAGCTGAAATCTACAATCAGGGATTCGTCAGCTTCATAATAATACAGGGTTTTTTCGCAGGGCTTGCAACCGGGAAGATGGCCGAGGGTTCCGTAATAGCAGGCCTTAAGCATTCAGTGCTACTGATAGCGGTGGGTTATACGTTATTCTCCCTGATTGTGCAGATGGAGATAAAATTCTTCTGATTGAAACCAATATATACAACTAAAAACCAATAATTAAAGGCATGAAAAAGGGCATCTCACCTGTTGTGGCTTCGGTTATTTTGATAGCGGTTTCTGTGTCAATAGGGGTCATAGTATCGACATGGATAACCCATCTCATACAGGAGGAGACGAGCGGCTCCAAGCTGTGCGCAGTGAACACCCTGTACAACATAGAAAGGGCTAAATTCAACATATCCGGCAAGAACAGCCTGTGGCTCAAGATTACAAACGAAGGCGAGGAAAAGCTGTACGGGTTCGGGGTCATCATGGACAACGGAACCATCATACTGTCAATGAATTCATCAAACTCAAGAATAAACCAGGGCAACATATCATCCACAAACAAATTGCTGAGGAAGGCATCGGTATACATCAAAGTCAACTTGACCAACACGACATCCGATAACTTCAACTACGAGTCATTCGGGACATCGCTGACAACTTCAAGCAGCGTTGAGATTGTAGTCACGAACGACGCCTGCGATGCAATATCAACAGAACCCATAACCTCTGTGTCGACAAGCTAATTAATAAGGGAGTAATTACAAATATTAATTGTGTATGAAAAAGGGAATTTCCCCTCTAATTGCTGTGATAATGCTCATAGCGTTTACCATGATAATCGCTGCGATACTTGCAGTGTGGGCACAGCACTATGCGGAAACGCAAACAAGCAAGATGCAAATGTGCCTGGAGTCCGGCCTTTACATACACACGTGCAAGTGGATAGCGGGCGCCTCACCCAATGGCAGTCTTAAAACTATCGTTAAAAACACAGGGGACCATGACCTCACCTTTAACATAATCCTTGAGTATGAAAACGAAACCAGGCATCCAAACATTGTCTATCCTGTGGGTAGCTCAACCAACCCCACAATATATAACATAAGCGTAAATGAATACAAAACCATAACGCTTCAGGATATTGGCGATGATCTGGAAGAGGTTACAATCAGGTCGATTCTCTGCGGCGACTACGGAATTTATGACACATTGGGTAAAAACTACATAACAGGGCTTACTGGTTAGTTCTTTTTATATCCGCAAACCACTTTAAGCATTAAGTGGTCTGATGGACAATGAATACAAGCAGGTAATAGTCGTCAGAAGGGACCTTGGGCTCAGCAAGGGCAAGCTTGCAGTCCAGGTTGCGCACGCGGCAGTGAATGCCTACGAAAAAACCGATGCAAAGTCCAGGAGTGCCTGGCAAACACAGGGCGCAAAAAAGGTTGTCGTGTTTGCAGAGGGCATAAGGGAGATTGAAACCATAAAGGAAAAGGCCGACGAATATAAGCTTCCGAATTCACTGATAAAGGACGCCGGCAGGACAGAACTCCCACCGGGGACAACCACGGCGCTTGGCATAGGTCCCTGCGAAAGCAAAACGCTTGACAGGATAACCGGAAAGCTTAAGATGGTTTGAAGGCAATTATATACGTGATGGTTATGGCAGACGCCAAAAAAGAGAAGGAGATGCAGGAGAAGTTCATAATCTACCAGCTGATGCAGAAGCAGCTTGAAAGCTTCAGGGGCCAGGCAGCTGAACTTGAGAAGGGATTCTTTGAAACCGAGACAACAAGACAGGCGATTGAAGACCTTAAAAAAATAAATGCCGAGAACGAAATCATGATACCGCTCGGCAGCGGGTTTTTCGTGCAGGGAAAAATAACGAACAGAAAAGGGGTTCTTATGAGTCCGGGCAGCAGCATAATGCTCGAGAAGGACATAAAGGGCGGGCTTGAGGCTGTGGAAAAAAGGAAGGCTGACATAGAAAATGCGAGCAGGGACCTCCAGAAACAGATTAACGAAGTCGTGCAGAAGATAAACGAGCTGGGGCCTGAACTGGAACAGATGGTAGCGGAAACCAGGAAAAAATCCTAAAGTGGGTCGGAATGCGATATATTTGCGAAGGCATAAAAAGGCCGAAAAGGGAGGAATGTTTAACCTGCCAGCCGGACTGGTTCAATCAGTTTTGCCCTGATTACAAGCCTTGCGCAATGACACAAATCAATGGGGCGTATGTCAGTCTTTTTCCGTTTACTCTTCCAGAGCCCGCAAAAGTTGAAAAGATGAAAGTGCATGAGAAACATGAATACACAATGGCGAAATGAATTCACTTGTGCTCGTATTTCTCCCTGAGCTCTATGTCTATCTTTACGCCCTCGGGTATTGCTATCCTGACTATCTGCCTCAGCGCCCTTTCGTTTGAGCCGATGTCTATAATCCTGCGATGAATCCTCATCTCCCACCTGTCCCATGTGGCGTTGCCGTGCCCGGTTCCGTCGCCGCATGGCGTCTTAAGCGTCTTGACCCTAAGCTTCTTGGTTGGCATGGGCACAGGGCCCCTTATGGAAACGCCGTATTTCTTGGCTATATCCTTTATCTGCTCGCATATCTGGTTGATTTCCTCTATGTCCCTTCCCGCGAGCTTAATCCGTGCGTACTCCATATTGATCTCCTTATATAACTCCATTATAGTTAAATCCTGGGTATCCGGTGCTGTTCAAGCTTCTCAAAAAATTTTCTAAATAAAACATTTCAGCATTGGAAAATGATTCTAAATCATCAGCCAAATAGAGACGATTCGCAATAGTGTCATCTGAGTTGAGCAACTCTGGGGCAGCACGCCGGAACAACCGTTGAACTTCAGACAGCTCTCCAGGGCACGTTTGAAACGCGCACGCAGCCGCCTTGAAAAGCACAAGCAACTCGCGAACGGCATATTCCCTCCTCTTCGCGGATTGTATCTGTTGCTGCCGGGTTTGATTGGTATCGTTGAGGCCTTGCAACTCGTCTCTCAAATGACGCACTTCGTGGCGAAAACCTGACATGTCTAACGGATAAGTATCCAAGAGTTTTCTTAGCCGGTCTTCAGTCACAGCTTCTGTGCCGCTGTTACTATACTCTATATCACTTTCTGTCATACCTCACCTCTTGCTCCTCTGTTTGTATCTCCTTGCCCCCTGCGAGGACCTCGGCGGCTTGTGCGGCTCTGTCCTTCTCGGGTCATAGGCCAGCAGGTTCCTGTCATAATCATGATATCTTTTTTTGAGCTCCGCGCCGACCAGCTGCACCAGACCCCTTGCAATGGTCTGCCTTGCGGCCTCTGCCTGGCCTGCAATGCCGCCTCCCCTGACATTAATGTTTATGTCAAACTTAGTCCAGGCGTCACCGGCTATTATTAGCGGCTCCTGTATCCTCAACCTCAGAATCTCCGGTTTTACGTTGTCCAGCGGCATTGAATTTATCTTTATCCTGCCCCTGCCTTCACTGAATCTTGCCCTTGCAACCGCGCGCTTCCTCTTGCCGGTAACAAAAAGCGTTTTTTGACCTTTGCCTGCCTTTACCCCGGTTTCTTTCAGGCTGGTTTTTGGCTGCCTTGGATTTTTCTCCTTTGCCTTTTCTTGCTCCTTTTTCTCTACCATGTTTTCTTTGCCCCCAGCTTGAGCGCAAGTTCGCCGAGCGTCGTGAACTTGTTTTCAAGTGCCTGCTCATCAGTTAGCTTTGTTTCCCTTCCTTTAAGCTCTTCAGGAACAGAAATATAAACACTTAGCCTCTTGAATGCGTTCTTTCCCGTGGCCTTTTTATATGGCAGCATGCCCCTTATCATCCTCTTAAGCATTCTGTCCGGCATCCTTGAATGGAACGGTCCGTGGTAAGGGTCCCCTCTCTTAATTCTTTCATCATACAGCTTTGCCGTGGATACCGGGTTGCCCGAAACCACTGCATTTTCAGCATTGACTATGAGCACCCTTGAGCCTTTCAGCAGCTTTTTTGCGGTACGGGAAGCCAGCCTGCCGGCTATCTGGTTGGTCGCATCCGCGACTATCAAGCCGTCTGGATTTTTCATTACAGCATTTGTGTCACTTTTTGTGTCCTTTTCCATGCTCATCCAATTATCCTTACCTTTTTTGGGTTCTTGTCAGCTATCTCCTTGATGCTCATGCATATGCCTTTTGCCTTTTCTATCTTCTGCTTGGCCTGTGCCGTAAACCTCAGTGCAGCAACCGTGAATGGCTTTTCTATCTCACCAAGCCCTGTGACAATACCCGGAACCACCACGTTTTCATTGGGTTTGGCATGCCTCTCTATCCGCGTGAGGTCTGCCTCAAACCGCACCCTTCTTGGCCTGTTCAGGCCCCTGGCTACGGCTTTCCATACGGGTTCCTTTCTGCCATCAAGCTCATTAATCAAATCCTGCAGTGCAGGGTTCTTGTTTCTTGTTTTCATAGCACTCTCTTTGTGTTTTGGTTTTTTAAATGCGGGGGATGAGATTCGAACTCACGAAGGCACTAAGCCACTGGGCTTTTCCTATCCAACAGGATAACCTGAACCCAGCCCCTATAGCTGTGGACCGAGGGATAACCTAAACCCAGCCCCTCTAGCCGGAGTTATGCCTTTTAAACTCCTTTGACCACTCGGGAACCCCCGCACAGTTTTTGGCTGACTTCAATGACATCATCAATCAGCCGCGGTGTTTCACGCTCCCGAAGGGATTTGAACCCTTGTTTTCGGGTTTCTTCGCTCATCGGCTTCTCGCTCCCGCGAGCAAGCCTAGCAGTTTTCATGCAGAGCACGAAAACCCGATGTCCTTTCGGCAAGATGATGCTTTGCAGCAGCATCATTGACCGGGCTGGACGACGGGAGCATATGGTTTATTAGGTTTATTATAAAATAAGCTTTTATTTATTCATATGGGCCCGGCCGGAGTCGAACCGGCGATCCCCGCCACGTCAAGGCGATGTCCTAACCACTAGACCACGAGCCCGATACTTTGCATCTTGTTATTTTGTTTATTTAAATGTGGGCCGAGCCGGAATCGAACCGGCGACCTCAACCGTGTGAGGGTTGCGTCATACCACTAGACCACCGGCCCAAGCGCCGGAGACAGGATTCGAACCTGCATGGGCAGAGCCCACTCGTTTTCGAGATTCGCCCAGCGATTAAGCTGTCGAGCGCTTTAGCCATTCAGCCACTCCGGCAAGCATTATCTAGCTTTTGTTGTTTTTCAATACTATAAAATCCTATATATTTATTAAAAATAATAGTATTTTTTCTATTGATTTGAAGAATATAGTTAGTATTCCAGTTCGGATTTTTTCTTTGATAAGTATAAATTCGTGACTTTATGTTAAAATTTTTAAGAAGATTTTGAACATCTTCTATACCTATTTTATTTACTGACTGTAATTGTATATATTTACCTTTTAGATGCACACTGCCTTCAGCGGTGAAGAACGCTTTCAACCAAAAAGATTGAAGTTTTTTTGAAGACAATAAAGAAAAAGGCACTCTCCATTCATGGGTTCCAAATTTTGTGATATTTAAAAGATTTAAACATGCTGGTTTATGTTTTGTCCTTAAAACATAATTTTCTGAATCATATGCTTTTTCTATTCTTATGTCTTTCCCATAAAGATCTTTGAATAATCTTTTAATCATATTAGCAGTGTGTGAATCATCAGGATAAAATTTTATATCATGATGAGTGATTGAAGGATATTTTTTGTCGGGTCTTAAAGAAACTGTTCCGTCTCCTGCAAGAAAGCCGCATAATATGGCTTTTGCTGATTTCTTTTCTTTATTATTTAGAACACTTACAAATTTCTCATGGTATTTTTTCCATCGAATTTTAGAACCTTTCTTTAATGTGGCGCATTAAAAACGCCTTAATCCGTTCGGCCACCCTGGCATACTAATAATCTTTTTAAATTGATTTAAAAAGTCCTTTACATGGTACTGCCTGACATAACAGATTGTATGTATCAGGCTCCGTTACAGATTATGAGGCGCAACCTATGAAATGCGCATGTGGAAAGGAAGCTGTTTATGAGAGAAAGTACGAGGGCACGAGCCTGTGCAGGCAGTGCTTCCTGAAATCAATAGAGAAGAAGGTAAAAAGGACCATCAGGAAGGACAAACTGATCAGTCCCGGCGACAAGATAGCCGTTGCGCTGTCAGGCGGAAAGGACTCGTTTCTGGCACTACACATCATGAATGAGATAACAAAAAACCGCAAAGACATTGAGCTTATAGCAATGACCGTGGACCCGGGCATGAAGGAATTTAAAGAGGCGCTGAAGAGGACAAAGGAGGCCTGCAAGGAACTTGGGATTAGGCACTACGTTTTTACTTATAAAAGTGCCCTCGGGCGTGAACTTGTGGAACAGATTTCCGTGCTCAGGAAGAGGCTGCCCAACGTCAGAAAAAAGGATATCTGCAGCTGCTGCAGCGTAGCGAGGCGCTGGGTGCTCAATAAAGAGGCAAGGGGGCTCAGTGTGACAAAATTATGCACAGGGCATAACCTTGACGATGAAATACAGTCCATAATGATGAATTATGTGAGGGGTGACTTAATGAGGGCAGTGAGGATGAGCCCAGAGCCCATACCATACCACAAGCTCTTTATCCCAAGAATCAAGCCCCTGCGCGAGGTCCCTGAGAACGAGATTGCGCTCTACACCAGGTTGCGCGGGTTCAGGGTGCACAGGGCACGGTGCCCGTACAGAAGCGGCATTCGGTTTGAGATAGGGGATTTTCTGGACAGCCTTGAAAAAAGGCACCCGGGCATGAAGTTCTCAATACTGGAGACTTTTGACAAATTCCTGCCCCATATGGCAGATGCCATGAGGGGCAGCCCAAAGGTAATGAAATGCAGGAACTGCGGCGAGCCAAGCTCGAGGGAGCTGTGCAACACATGCGAGCTTTGGGGAGACTAAAGGAATTAAAAATTAACCGACAATAATTATCATGCTCAGTGGAGAGGGTTATCGCTCCTTTTTGGAGGCTGCGGGACGCGGGGATATAAGAAATAATTCCACGGTCAGGGTGACAGGGATTTCAGGTGTTTTCTTTCATGTCTATATATTCGGCGGTCATGTAAAGCTGCGCTACAAAGACACTGAGATTGAAAACGCAGCCAATGTCATAGGTGAAAAAAGAAAATGGGAATATGAGCCATGATTCATGGAACTTATTTCAGTTCCTTCAGTATTATCCTGCCGCCAACCTTCCAGTAGGATATCTCTGTGCCCGAGTCAAGCTTGCCTTTGAGGTTCTCAGGAATGCTTGCCTCAAAAGTTGAGTAGTCCTGCATGTCCATGAGCTGCACAATGCTGCCTGTGACGGTTATCACCTGCGCGGTTCTCTTGTTTATCATCGGCACCTCAAGCATGGCTGAACCAGGCTTGAGTATAGCGCGCTTCTTGCCGTCAAAGATGCCCTCTGCTTCTATGCGCGTCTTTGTTGAGCCGTGCCTGCCCGTCTTTGACTTGGAAAGGCTAAGAACCTTGCAGGGCTCGCTGTCAATCATAATAAACTGTCCCTTCTTCGCTTCCTTGGCTGGAATGCTTGCCATGAAAAGATTATTATTCTGATAATTTATAAATAGTTTATTATTGACTATGCAAGCGGCAGGTATGAAAATGATAGATATTGACGGCAGCTATATGGAAGGCGGGGGGCAGATTATCAGGACTGCGATAGGCCTCTCGGCGGTAACGCAGAAACCGTGCAGAATATACAACATAAGGAAAGGCAGGCCTGAGCCCGGGCTCAAGGCCCAGCACCTGGCGGGTATCAGGGCTGTCTCACGGGTTTGCAGCGGAAAGCTTAAGGGGTATGGGATTGGCTCAGAGAAAGTTGAGTTCCGTCCGGGCAGCATAGATGGCGGCAATTACAATATAAACGTAGGAACGGCCGGCTCTGTTGCGCTCGTGCTTCAGGCACTTCTCATTCCGTCTATCCGGGCAAAGAAGAAAACATTCATGGATATAACAGGCGGAACCCACGTAATCCGGAGCCCGACCACAGGCTATTTCCGACACGTGTTTTGCGAGTTCATGAAGCTTGTGGGCATTGAAATAACCTCTGAAACTCTTAGATACGGTTATTATCCAAAGGGCGGAGGGAAGATAAGGGTTGTTGTTGAACCGGCTGGGAACATAAAGCCGTTGAATATCACGGAAAGAGAGGGACCCCCTGAAACAGAGGCATGGAGCAATGCTTCATCTTTCCTCAGGGAAAGGGAGGTGGCGGAGCGGCAGAACAAAGCCGCATCTGAAACGGTTTCAATTGACAAAAACAGCGTGAAGTATGTTGATTCCCTGTCCCCCGGATCTTCAATAACGCTTGCTGCCAGGTGCGGAAACTGTTTCCTGGGCTCCGGCTCCGTAGGCAGGCGGGGAAAACCGGCAGAGGTTGTAGGTCGGGAGGCTGCACGCGCGCTGAAAAAGTCGATGGATTCAGGTGCATGTTTTGACAGCCACATGGCTGACCAGATTCTGCCTTATTTGGCTCTGGCTGACGGCAATTCCAAAATAAATGTATCAGAGATAACAAATCATTGCAAAACAAACATGTGGGTGATTGAGAAGTTCCTTCCTGTCAGGTTTTCTGTTGAAAATAATGTTATATCTTGCTTGAAATCATGATTTCTTGGGAGACACATTCTTTGTCGCTGTTTTGCCAGAAAGGATTCTTGATTTGGTCTCTTCGAAATTCTTTGTCAGTGAGCCATCCTTCCTGTATTCAGATATATGCTTTCCTGATATTCTTTCCACAGGGGGCAGGGCATCTTCTGAATAAGGTATCCTCATGCCGGCGTCAACGGCTCCCTTAAGCGCGGCATACAGGGCCGAGCCTCCTGTAGAGGGGTGAAGGCCTGCATCCATGACCGCTTCATTGACTTTGTTCTTCTTTGCCCTTACGCCGCAGAGGAGACCCGTGAGATAGGCAGCCGGCAGGTTCCCGCAATGCCCCTTCCATCCCATCTTCTTTATGTCATTGGAGTATGCGGTAGCAAGGGTCTTGTCACCGCCACTGCCATAGGCAATGACCTGGCAGACAAAATTATTTAGTGATTTCCTTGCAACGAACCTTGGCTTTCCGGAGCGCAGGAGCCTTAGTCTTTGCCTGTAGTTCGTTCTTGCTTCCCTCCTTCGCCTGTGAGCTACCCTGTAAACCCTTTCACGCCTCATTTCTTTCCACCCTTTGAAACTACTTTTCTTTTTCCAAGGAGCTCATTCTCCTTGAGGAAATAAAGAAGGTGGTTTCTGTTCCTGAAGAAACCCCCCTTTATCCTTGAATACATGGTTCTGTATGCGGCATTGCTTATCTGGCCGGAAGCGTGGAGCTCTTTGAGAAGCATTCTCAGCGGCCTTACGTGGTTTATCCATTCCCTCTTTGCAGGGTTTCTTGCGCCAAGCGTGCCCTTCCTGCTCCCCTGACCGGCTCTTCTTCCCCTTTTCTTTTGCCTGAGGAGTTTCCTTGCATGGGCCCTTGATGTGCCTTTTTTCTGCTCGCTCTTTATCATTCCCTTCTTTATCAGTTCCCTTATGTCATTCCTTGTGAGGGCCTCTTCAACCTCTTTGCCCTGCTTTATCTTTATCCTTGAGATGCCGCATTTCATTATCCTGGAAGCCATTTCTTTCTGCGCCTTCGTGTTCATGCCTTGCCCCCTGATTTTTTATCCTGCTTTTTGCTGTCCTTTTTCATGCTTTCCTTTAGCTCGGCCACCATTGACTTTGGCTTCTCTTCCCTTTCCTCTTCGGTACCAAAATCATCAAGAGTGAATTTGAATTTTTTCTTTTTCTTTTTTGCCATTTCCCTGGCAATTATCCAAAAGACAAGCGCAAGGGCCTTTTTTCCATTGTTGTTTATGGGTATAACAAGGTCCAGGTCCCTTGCGCTGTTGAATGTGTCGCAGAGGGATACTATGGGGATTCTCTTTTTCTTGGCTTCCTTTATCGGCTGCTCGTCTATAAGCGGGTCTATTATAAACACGACTTCAGGCTCAAAAAAATCCTTGTAGGACGGGTTGGTAAGAGTGCCCGGGGAGAACCTGCCTGCTATTTTTTTGAAGCCCGTGGCTTTTGCAAACGTATTCAGTGCCTTTGCGGCGTTTTCCTTTCTTGAGACCACAAGAACATTATCAAAATTGGATATGAAATCTGCAGCTATCTTAATCCTTTCATCCACCTTTTGCAGGTTGAAAACCGACAAGCCGTCATCCCTTGTTTTGTATACGAACTGTTTCATGTATGGCGTGCACGATTTCATGCCTATATGCACACCGGCTGTCAGGTATTCTGTTTTATCCACTAACATACGCCTCACTGGCCTATTAACAGTAAAATTAAGTTTAACTTGTTATATTTAAATATTAAAGCAACGTGGTTTTTTAGGGGCGCTAATCCCTGTTCTTCGTATCAATAGGTATGATGCCGGCTTCCCATTCCTTGCTTGCGATTTCTATTGGGCTCATTGACATTTTTGGAAGCTTTACCAGAACAGGCGAACCCTGTGCTATCTGCAAAGCCCTTGCTGAAATTATCCTCGTCTTCTCGTATCTCGTATAGCTGTTTGGTTCCTTCATATCCTTCATAATATCCTCCATGAACATCTTAATCAAAGGCTTTTAAAAGGCTTTTGTCCGCTTTCTGGCATCTAACCAATATATCTGAGCTCTTCCTTGCCTTTTGGGCCCACCCTGGACTCTTTTGATATCTGCATCAGGGCCTTTTTCTGAAGATTCTCGACCTTCTGTATAAATTTCTCCATCTCCTTTACCCTTTTCTCAAGCTTGCTCATGTCTATCTTAAGGCCAAGCATTTTCATCAGACTGTCAAGGATCACTTCGGCTGCCTTTGGGTCAGTGACTATTGGGAAACCGGACGTCTCGCCGAGCAGGCATATGCCTTCCATGTCCTTTTCCTTGCCCAGACCAAGAAGCAGTCCCGTTGCCCCGACTATGTAACCGACCTTTGTTCCCGCATCAAACTCGATATTGCAGTCCTTGTATTTTTTCATTATTTTTTCATCAGTAACTGCACCGAGGACTTTGGGTTTGTCTTCAATCTCGCCTGTAGCAAGCCCGCCTATTGTTATTATATCCTTTACACCATGCCCCTTTACAAAGTCCAGTATCGCATCGGCAACCTCATAATGCCCGTCCGGTGAAAGCGATTGGCAGTCACCCACAAGGAATATTATGTCCCTTCCGCCCCTTTTTCCTGACTTGAGATAATAGAACTGGTTTTTAAGCAGATGGATTTTGTAGTCCTCATGCAGCATGACGAACGGGAAGAAATGCCTTGAGCGAAGCTCTGCGAGCTTCTTTGCACCAAGCTCCTCAATCATATAGCCAACCGCGACCCTTCCTATGTTGCCCACACCAGGCAGGCCCTCAATGAAAACCGGGTTCTTGAGCTTCGGCTTGTCAAAAACCTTTATAACTGTCATAGTATCTCTATACAATAATAAGAGGCTTGTATATAAATTAATTAAACCAAAACCAGATATCATACAGAAAGCGCTCCCATCGTCCAGCCCGGTCAAGGACACGAGGTTCTCGACCAAGCTTTTCCTCAAGGCAAAAGCTCGAGCAAAACAGGAGGCCAAGGCCTTCCAAAAAAGGGAAAGACCTCGAAACCTGGGAAACTGTATGGGATAACCAAACAGTTCAGGAATTCAAACACACTGCTGGACGCAGATGCAGTCAGCGGAGCTGAAAATCCCAGTGGGAGCGTTTCTTAAATTCATGGCGTAGTGTTATGAAAAAGGCAATATTCACTGACGTGCACGCAGACCTGCAACGTTTCGAGGCTGTCTTGCGCGGGATAGACAGGTACGGCGGCGTAGAGGAGAGATACCATCTCGGTGATATCGTAGGTTATAGTTCCCAACCGAACGAATGCATAGAGCTGATGCGAACGGAGAACATACCTTCAGTGATGGGCAACCATGACGCTGCTGTTGCGGGTATTCAGGACACTGAATTTTTCCGGGAAAGGGCAGTTAAAATGATAGAATGGACAAAGACGGTGATAACCGAAGACAACCTTCAGTATCTAAGGGAACTGAGGGATGAAATGAAGATAGGCCCCATATGCATTGGTGTTCATGGCTCCGTTTTCAGCAGGGACGAATACGTTGATGACTGGAAAGATGCCGTGAGTCAGGCAGATTATCTTGAAGGCAGAGCCAATGTAAAAATATGCTTTCACGGGCACACGCACAGGGCGGCAATCTTCAGCGAACGGGGAAACAACCATGTGACTGAAGTTCCTTACGGGAAACGTTTGGTTTTAATGAGCAACGGCCCCTATTATGTGAACCCCGGCTCGGTGAGCAAGAACAGGGACGGTGACAGGCGGCCGGCGTTTGCCGTGCTTGACACAGACGACTGGAGCATGGATTTCCAGAGGGTAGAGCTCTGATATTTAAATTGTAAAAGACATTTTTTCTCATGGGCCCATGGCTCAGTGGTTAGAGCGCCACGCTGATAACGTGGAGGTCGCGAGTTCGATTTTACCCTTTTCGATGCACGCTGCTCGAAAGCGTCAACGGAAAAGAACGAGAATCTCGCTGGGCCCATGCAGCTTATAAGATATTCAGGAGCTCTTCTATTGTTTTCAGGTTCCTGCCCAGTATCAGCGTTTTAATCCCGGCGTTCCTTCCCGCTTCCATGTCAAACCTGCTGTCGCCCACGAAAACTGCCTCGTGCCCATGCACCCCAAGCTCACCGCAAGCCCTCAGCAGTCCATCAGGGTCTGGCTTGGGCAGAGCATCAGCCACCTTTGCAGAGAAGAATGAACCCATCCCCGTGTTGGAGAGCTGCGCCTCCAGGAATTGTATGGGTGAGTTTGAAATCACGGCGAGCCTGTAGCTTCCTGAAAGCCTTTCAAGCGACTGTTTCACTCCGGGAAAGGCTCTGACAAGGGATGCGTTTTTCATGAGCAGACTCTGCAGCTCTTTGTAAAGCTCCTCTATCTTTTTACCATCAGCTCCAATCAGGAGCTTAACCTTGCCCCTGCCATCCATGCCCCAGTATCTCTCTTCATACTCATCCCTGTCAAGATGCATGTCCGTATGTTTCAGCACCAGTTCCCTTACAGACTGATACCACAGCTCAAATGTATCCGTCAAGGTGCCGTCGAGGTCAAAGAGTATTGCCTTGGTCATAATGGACCGGGTGGGAATTGAACCCACAGCCTCTTGGATTTCCGGTTACGTTTTTCGTGAACATTTTTGAAACAAATGAACCGAAAAGGGGTTCATGCGAACCAAGTGATCTTTAATGGCCATTGGCTACCATTGATCTACCGGCCCATACTGTTTATTAATTCTGCAATCAATATAAAAACACTATAATGTGGTGATGTGCATGGTTCTTTATCTTTTCATAGAGGCCTTATGGTTCATCCTTCCGGCCTATGCTGCGAACGGAATGGCACCACTTTTCAAGGGCATGCACACCATAGACGGCGGAAGAAAGTTTAGGGGAAAGCCGCTGCTCGGGCCCGGGAAGACATGGGAAGGCCTCTTTTTCGGATGCCTCATCGCCACATTTGTGGGTTTCCTGCAGATGGCTGCGCTGCCGGGCCTGCCTTTTGACCTGTCACCGGTTCCGCTCCTGATTGTTAACATGAACCCGCTCATTGGTTTCGTCATAGGTCTGGGTGCCATGCTGGGCGATATTCTGGGCTCTTTCATCAAGCGGAGAATTGACCTGAAAAGGGGTAAGCCAGCGCCCGTGCTTGACCAGATTGACTTCCTTTTCGGCGCATTCCTTTTGCCTCTTGCCCTGATATCCACAATAAGAGTTGAATGGTTCATTTTGATGGTAATATTGACGCCGGTGTTCCACTTATTGGCGAACGGCGTGGGCTATGCCCTTAAAATGAGTGATAGCTGGTATTGATTTGTTCAGAGACTATTATAGCCTCAGTATCTTCCTTACCCGCTTCGCCACCTCTTCTATTGGCTTCTCGCCGTCAACAGGGAACCAGCTCGCCCATACCTGTTCATCAACAAGCCTGTCATATGCCCTAACCATTCTTTCATGCAATGCTTTGTCGGATTCATTCCTGTCCAGCTGTCTCTTGCCCCTTTCATTCGTCTTCCTTTTAATTGATGTTTCTGGAGAAATCTTCAGATAGATCACAATATCGGGTTTTGGCAGGTGGAACATCTTGGCAATCTTCAGCGCATCCTCAAGAGGGAACCCGTTTGCCATGCACTGGTAGGCAAGTGTTGATGTGAAGTACCGGTCGCATATAACAACATTGCCTTCGGCCACGAGCCTCTTTATTTTGTTCTTGTCCTTTACCCAGTCGGCAAGATGCAGTAGGAACTGCGTGGGCACATCAAAATCATACTTCTTGTGCAGGAACCCGTATATTATCTTTCCTATCGGGGTCTCATAATCAGGGTAGCTCAGGCGCACCGCAGGGGTAGCCCTTTCCTTCAGGAATTTCAGAAGCAGCTTGGACTGCACCTCGGTTCCGGCGCCGTCAATGCCCTCAAAGACAATGATTTTTCCTTTCATATGCCAAGAATTCCCATTATCTTTGGGACCATTACAGCGGGCGGGCCGGTCACATCAACATTTCTGAGCAGTCGCCTGTCCCGGTAATACTTTATCAGCGGTTCTGTCTGCTGCCTGTAGGTTTCAAGCCTTTGCTTGATGACATCTTCTGTTTCGTCGCTTCTTGAAACCAGCTTTCCACCGCATTTGTCGCATTTGCCTTCAACATTCGGTTTCATGGGAGGCATATGGTATTCGTCGTTTGGCCCGAACCGTATGTCAGCAACATTGTATATGTCCCCGCATTTTTCGCAGGTTCTCCTTGCAAGTATCTTTTCTATCAAGACCCAGTCCGGTATCCTGAGGTTAAGAACAGCGTCTATCCTGGTTATGCTGTCAAGGGCCTCTGCCTGCTCCCTTGTCCTTGGGAAGCCGTCAAGAATGAATCCTTTTTTGCAGTCATCTCCCTTCAATCGGGTTTTAAGCATATTGATTACAAGCTCGTCAGGAACCAGCTTGCCGGAATCCATATATTCCTTTGCTTTGACCCCAAGCCCTGTGGCCTTCCTGACCTCTTCGCGCAGCAGGTCGCCGGTGGATATGTGTGCCCAGCCTTCCTTCTCGCATATCCTTGAAGAGTATGTGCCCTTGCCGGCGCCGGGCGGGCCCAGGAATATCAGTCTCATAATCATTTCCTTTGAAGAATCTATTGTTTGTTGATATTTAAAAAGTGTGCAAGCAGGGCCTCAAGCTGTATTTCATCAGAGCCGCCCTGGTTGAGCCGGAATTCAAACTCGCCTGTTCTCTCAAGCATACCAAGCTTTGCCTTTTCAGGCACATCGAGCTCGAATATCTGCCTGTGTATCTCCTTTATTATGTCCTCGCCCGAAAGGCCCTGGTTTATGAGCAGCTCATAGAGCTTGTTCCTCGCATCAGCGAACTTGCCGGTCAGCGCCATATCAAGCATGGCCCTGACATCATGGGGCTTTGCCTGCATGGCAACATCATATATGGTTTCCTTATCTATCCTACCCATGGCAGCGCTTGCCTGCAAAAGGTTCGTCGCCTTCCTCAGGTCCCCTTCAGAAAGCTCGAATATTGCTGAAAGTGCTTCCTTCGGTGCCTTCAGCCTCTCTGCGCTGACTATCCTCTCAAGGTACTCTATAACCTGCTTCTCGTCAAGCCTCTTGAACCTGAACACTGCGCATCGCGATTGCAGGGGCTCTATTATCCTGCTGGAATAGTTGCAGCTCAGGATGAACCTGCACACGCCGGCAAACTTCTCCATCGTCCTGCGGAGCGCCTGCTGTGCCTCGGGTGTTAGCGCGTCGCTCTCGTCAAGGAATATTATCTTGAAGTCCGCACCAAGGGGTTTCATTTTCGCAAAGTCCTTTACCCTGCCGCGTATGATGTCAATACCGCGCTCGTCGCTGGCATTCAGTTCCAGAAAATTCTCCTTCCAGTGCTCACCGTAGAGCTCCCTCGCAAGGCAGAGCGCCAGCGTTGTCTTGCCGAGGCCGGCAGAGCCGGCAAAAAGCATGTTGGGCACAGAGCCTGATTTCACCCATGACTTCAGGCGCCCAACGACATGCTTCTGGTTGACGACTTCACTCAGTTTCTGCGGTCTATATTTCTCTGTCCATATCTCAAAATTGGAAGGCATACTATGTTTTAGCTGGCATGTTTTTTAAGCATAGAGGAAGAAAATATTGTTTAAATGCATGGCTCAAAATAATATTATGAGAATAGCAATTTCAGGCACTCCGGGAACAGGCAAGACAGAGGTTGCAAGAGCCCTTGCAAAACTGCTCGATGCGGATTGGAAGGTCGTAGAGCTGAATAATCTCGCTGAGGATAAGAACCTTTACTGCGGATATGACGAGAAGCGCAGATGCAGAATTGTTGACGTGGATGCAGTTGCCAGAGAGGTTGGAAAGACTAAGGGTGATTTCGTTCTGGAGTCTCACTATGCACATGACGTGCAGTGTGATGTTATTATCATATTACACTGCGATTCAACAGAGCTTCGGGAAAGGATGGAGAACAAAGGCTGGGACAGGGTGAAGGTTGAGGAGAACCTTGATGCTGAACGGATGTCTGTATGCCTTGGTGAAGCCATGGATTCAGGAAGGCCTGTTATTGAAGCTGATACCACAAACAAGGGAGCAAAGGAAGTTGCGAGGGAAATAGGATTAAGCTTAAAAGGGCTTGATTTAATTTAATTGTATCGTCAAAAGACGGTGGATGGTATGTTGAACACAGTAATTCTTTTGGGCACCCTTACCGGCATCCTGTTAGCAATAGGGTTCCTTTTAGCAGGACCGTTTGGCGCGCTTTTTGCGCTTATACTATCAGTTTTAATCAATTTTGCGGCTTACTGGTATTCAGAGAGGATTGTCCTGAAGCTCTACAAGGCCAGGCCAACCAGCGGAAAGACAACGCTGGATTCTGTTATAGACGACCTTGCAACAGAGGCAATGTTGCCAAAACCAAAGGCATACATAATACCGACAAAGATACCCAACGCATTTGCCACGGGCAGGGACCCGAAGCACTCGGCGATTGCAGTGACAGAAGGGATTCTGGAGCTCGGGCCTGAGGAAGTAAAGGGTGTCATAGCGCACGAGATGGGGCACATAAAGAACAGGGACATACTCGTATCAACGCTCGCCGCAACCATAGCGGGCGCGATATCATACGTTGCTCACATCGGCTACTGGAGCATGTTCGCGGGGAACAGCAGGCAGGGCGGCGGCAATGCACTGGCACTGGTTATGATGGTTGTGTTCGCGCCCATGGCCGCGCTTCTGATAAGGCTTGCGATAACAAGGTCAAGGGAATACGGGGCTGACCGGACAGGCGCGCTTCTGACTAAGAACCCGCTGGGTCTGGCTTCTGCACTAAGAAAGATATCAAGGGTTTCGGAACACAGGCCTCTCAGGGGCTCAAGCGCAACATCGCACATGTGGATAGTCAACCCCTTCAAGCGCGACTGGTTCACCGGTCTGTTCTCAACGCACCCCCCAATTGAGGCACGCCTGCAGAGGCTTGAGGAGATGGCAGGATAAAGTGTGCAATTTTTAATAATGCATACTATTCATTCTTATGTCAAAACTGATACAGAGGCTTGTAAGCCTTGGTGTTGATTTAAGCACAAAAAGGGCAATGAAAACAGCGCTCAAGATGCTGGGCATAACACCGGAGAACGTTGACAAACTTTACATAGATTTAAAGAACGATATCCATAAAGAAGATTTCAAGAAAATTCCGCCCGGCAAGAAAATCCTTTTTCTTCCTTACTGCCTCAGGAATTCAAAGAAATGCAAGGCAAAACTTGGCGAGTTCGGTTACATGTGTGTTGACTGCTGCAACTGCAAGATATCACAGTTAAAGAAAAGGGCCGAAAGAATGGGATACAGGGTGTTGGTTGTTCCGGGCGGTTCAATGGTCAGGAAAGCCATACAGAAACTTCAGCCAAAGGCCGTTGCCGGCGTTGCCTGCATAAATGAGCTTGTTATGGCCCTTGATGAGGTCAGAATCCCAACCCAGAGCATTGAACTTCTGAGGGACGGCTGCGTGGATACGGACGTTGATGTTGAAAAGGTACTTGACATCCTTGGGGATTGAAAGCTTGTTTTTCATGAGAAACGGGAAGCGCACCGAAGCCGAATCCATGATTGAAGGCATCTGGGGAATACGGCAATGAAACGAATTGCGCATTCCAGAATACACCGCAAACGGGTTCTGCAGGAAAAACCTGTTCAG
>Ga0180433_10001950_pt1 | contig 33355 bp, 27 predicted proteins | sample SS_ome_8_FD_132980 | JGI IMG/M metagenome (GOLD analysis project Ga0180433, IMG submission 132980) | Hypersaline lake sediment archaeal communities from the Salton Sea, California, USA - SS_1_D_1 metaG | ecosystem: Environmental > Aquatic > Non-marine Saline and Alkaline > Hypersaline >...
GATGTAGTGATTGCTGGTTTTTCGTGAATTCTTCCGTCAAAATCTATATAACGGTTTGGATCGTCAAGTTTAGGCAAAGGATTGTCTTTCATAACGTCACTAGGCGGATTTACTGGTAATCCCCCGGCACCCCATGCGCAATCAAAGCCTAATTTTTTCTCTACATTAAAATTCCTATAATAAAGGCGATATTTTGACTCCTTTTTAAATTTTCCCCCCCAATACTCGTACAAGTTCTTTCTAAATCCAGGCATTGAATCTTGATTGAATAGGGGCACTCGATCAGGTTCTTCGTGGTTGATGGCTTTTAACACACGTTCCCGCGCATTCATGATTAATTACTATAGTCTTTAATTACTTTTAAGACTTCAATTTTCCTTCTTTTGCGAGTTTTTGGAGGTATTCTTGTTCTTTTTTTTCGTGTAATTCGAATATATATTTTTTCTTTTTCAGCCATTCAGGTCCATCTAGTGGATACCAATACAAGGCAAGGAGACTAATAACTGTAAAAATAGCCGGTATTAAGAAAAATGCAGTAAATATTCCATAAGTTCCCAATAAAAATAAAAATAATCCGTTTGCAATTGATAAAGAAGGCTTTGTAACAATGGCATTTACACCACCATAAATTGCTTCTCGGCGTTTCCCTGTTATTAATTCATCGTTGTCGATGTTATCTCCCATCAGAACCCCATTAGAAACCATCGCTCCAGCGAATCCAATACCAGAAAAAAAACCGGGAAGCCAGGCAAAGAGAGTATTTTCGCCCATTACAAATAAAATCAAAAAAGACAGTGTAATTACGGTAAGGTTTATAATCATTATCTTTTTGGGGCCTATTTGAGACATTTTTAAAACATTAAATGCCATTCCTATAACGATTCCAATAATTATAAAAAGTAACCACAGTATGAGATCTAATCCACCAATTGTATGTTCAACATAATAAAGGAGGCCTGTTTGAAACATTGGAAGTACTATAGCTAAAAAGAATGCGGGTATCATGAAGATCCAAAAAGGTTTGTTTTTAAAAGTTAATTTTATTCCTTCGATAAAGGGTTCGTGGGGTTGCAATTGAGCGAACATGTTTTCTTTGTAGAAATAAGATGTTACAAAAAGCAAAAACGCACAAAACAAGGCTAAAATTATTATAGTTGGATAAAATATAACTGGAATGCCCTCTTGGCCCGTTAATAGAACAATTGGAATTATAAATCCAATAAGTATGTTAATAAAACCTATTACCGAAGAATAAATACCTAAACTCGTCCGACCCTTTGCAGTGATTGCAATCTCAGCAGGTAGACAAAAGAAACAGCACCCCACGATGGAAAACATGGTATCTAAGAAAAATAATACAAAAATAAAGTTCAAAAAAAGCGCAAATTGATTATCGAGAGGAGCTATGGGAATCCAGCATAAAATAAATGCTAGCGCATATAGAAATGAACCATAGCGAATATAAGGAATACGCCGTCCTATTTTTGTCCTCGTGTTATCAATAAAGTATGAGACGATTGGATCGTTAATCGTATTCCAAAAAGCGAAAATCACCCACCCTATTGTTAAAAGCGTGGCATCAGCTCCCAACTTTTGATTATAGAAAAATGTGATATTTCCAAAAACCAAACCATTAAGTAAATTATTAGCAAAGGCTCCAAAACTAAAGCTTACTTTTGTCGAAATAGATAAATGCTCTTCGGGTAATTCAATATTTTGACTCATATTTGTATTTCTATCTTATCATATTTATAACTTCTACTTATAATGAGAAATAAATTTCACCAAAGTGTTAAAACTTTTAAAATCCAACTTATATAATATTATCACTTAAAATTTAAGTAAAACTGCTTATACAATGCTTTTATATAGCGTGAGTGAGAATGGAGCTTTAAGAAAGGTAAAGAAAGTTGATTTCGCTGAAAATAAGGTTTTTTTAATCGACGACGATAAAACGATCTTTTTATGGCAGGGAAAAAAAGCTTCAAAAAAGAAAAAGGATTTAAGCAAGAGAAAAGCAGAACTCTTAAGTGAGAAAAAGGAAGAGCCAGCTAAAATTCAAATCTTTGAACAAGACAAGGAATATGGAGCATTTATTCCTATTATGGAGGATTTAAAGAAAGGATTTGGTCAAATATCGCCTATTGAAAGAAGAGACGAGTTGCACATTCAATATGAAGATACTTTAGATCTTATTGAAGCAGGTCTTACACCCGATTTAGAAGCAGTAATAACCGTAAATGCACATAATATTGCACAAGAAGGAAAATCCTACGAAGAATTATGTAAAATATTAGCAGAATTGCAGATTTCTCTCACCAAAGAAAAGGGCAAGCCAACCGCAAAAGAGATTAAGAAAAAGGAAGAGGAAATCTTTAAATCCTCTTCAACCTATGAAGAAATATGTTGGTTGATTAGTCAAATTCGATTACTAAAAGAAAAGAAAATTGATAAGCAGAAGCTAGCAGATTTCAAACCATCTTCTTAACTACAGCTCTATCACGATTATTGCCATCGATGGCATCTTGAAATTCAATTTATTTCCCTCGATATTAAAGTTAGAAGAGTCAAAATCTTTAGGTTTCACATTATCAGGGTTATCAAAGGTGTTATGTGAATTCATTTTCTCTCCTCGAAAGAGTCGAGCAGAGATCTTCCTATGCTTTAACTCAATATGAGAAAATTCAATAGAGATATCGATAGTCTCGTCAAGGTCTATATTCGATAAAGACACGTGTATTTTCTGGTCATTGTCGATAGAGGCCGAACCGTGAATGGCAAGAAGGTTTTTCTTCCCTTGTTCGCACTTTTCTGAAGTTATAGTCGTCGGCAACAAGGTCGCATCTTGATGAACTTGATACATGTCAAACACGTGATAAGAAGGAGTTAAGAGCATTTTTTCGCCTTGAGTTAAAATCATTGCTTGCAAGACATTAACCGTTTGAGCTATGTTTGCCATATAGATCCGATCGCAATGGTTGTTAAATATGTCTAAATGCAATGCTGCTACTAAAGCATCGCGCATAGAGTTTTGTTGATAAAGAAATTTAGGATTAGTTCCTTCTTCTGTTCTCCACCATGTCCCCCATTCATCAACAATTAAGCTTACACTATTTCTGGGGTCGTGTATGTCCATTATTCCAATTATTTTTTCAATAATTACTTCGTGTTGTAGCGCATTATGCATAGTGCTATACCATCGCCTTTTGCTAAATTTGATAGAAGGGGCCTCAAATCCTGCTCTAGTATAACAATGAAATGTAATACCATGAATTATTAAATTATTTTCATACGCTCCCAAATTATTCTGAGGGATTGTTTTTTTCAACAGAACATCGTACCAATGCAGTATGGTGTCGATAGGATATTCCTTTGTAATGCCACTAGCAATCTTATATAATTGATTCCCAGAAAGATTCTTACAATAGGTAGAATACTGACAGTAAAGATCTGTATAATATTCAGCAGACATGGTTCCACCACAGCCCCAATTTTCGTTTCCAATGTCCCAATACTTAATTTTCCATGGATTTTCTTTTCCGTTAGTCCTGCGAAGATCTGCAAGCGTGCTTTTTCCATCAAAAGTTATGTATTCAATCCAGTTAGCCATCTCCTGGACGGTTCCACTTCCAACATTACCGCAGATACATGGTTCGCACTCAAGTTGTTCGCATAAGTCAAAGAATTCGTGAGTGCCAAAGGAGTTATCTTCAATTGTCCCTCCCCAATGAGTATTCACCGTGGCGGGTCGTTTATCCTTTGGACCTATACCGTCCATCCAATGGTAATCGTCTGCAAAACACCCTCCGGGCCACCGCAGATTAGGTATCTTTATCTTTTTTAACGCTTCAACAACATCGTTTCTTATACCTCTTGTATTTGGAATGGGAGAATCTTCTCCAACAAAAAATCCGTCGTAAATACAGCGTCCTAGATGTTCAGCAAAATGACCATAAATATGCCTATTTATTTTTTTGCTATCCTTTCCAACTTCCGTGTCTATAATTATATTAGCCATGTGCATTTATTCCTCATATTTTCTGCTATTAAATGAATTACTTTTTTTAAAATTTCGTTAATTCATTATCGGGAATTCTGTATAGATGGATAGAATTAATTAATAATTATAATCCATAAATTTAATTTAAAATTCTATTTATATAATAATAGTATAAGATGCTATCAGAAAATATTCCGAATATCATTGAATCTCTAAAATCGAACAACATAGATGAAATTAAACTGGCGATTTTAAATTTTAAGGGAGATAAATATGCAAAATCTAAAGTCTTAGATACGGATAAAAAACTTAATGATATCATCGAAGATAACTATTATCATGTCCTTTCCTTTCTACTTAGACTGAGAAAGTTTAAATCCTTTAGGCAGTTATTAGACCTTTCTGATAAAGTAGATGTATTTATTAATGTGGAAAGGATTCCAGAACGACTTAAAATCATTTCCAGACTTCATTTTAATTACTTAAGAGCATTTCAATTTGGAAAGATAATCGAATTAACGAAATTTTTAAATAATTATGATTTACTCGAAAGAAAACTTTCTCAAGAAGAACTTAATCCAATAAAAGAAATCAAGAAAGACAAAATAGTAATGGCAAATCTGGAGGATTTATTTGGAAATATATCTGATTCGTTAATTTACTATGTGTTTAAAACCATGGTAGATAATATTTTCAATTTTTTTGTTCAATACCTTAACCGTCCCGAAGCAATAAATTATTTGAGCCAGATGCCATTAACAAGAAGATCACTTCTATTTCAACTTGATGGGTATCCCATGTATGGCTTGAGCATTCAAAAAATTGGTAGAGTAAAAAGATTTTTAAGAGTAATTCAAGAGAATTATGGAACTTCTAAAAAGTTCAATCAAAAAGGTGACTCAAATCTCTATTATTTAAATTATGGGTATAATAAAACTCATTTAATTTCTCTAAATAATATTAAGAAATATAACGATAAATTGAGAAATTATAGGAATACATATAAATTTTATAACATGTCGATGGTTCTTCTAGGCGGATTAGGTCCTCAGGGTCATGGTTTTACTTATTCAACACCCTTAGGAGAAGTCGTCGAAGTTTGTAGCGATAGAAAGGAAAATGAAGCTATCATCATAAAATATAAAGAATTCTTAAAACAACAATTTCTAAAAAGACTTAAAGAAGAATTGATTGAGAAATCTATTGAAGAAAGTACGATAATAAATATCATTGAATATCTCTCAGAAATCTTAAATCCAGACGTGAAGATCAATTACTACAGTGCAGATACGATTTTAAAGCAAATTTGGAACTTTTTAAAAGAAAAACAAGACTCCCATGACGATAAAAAAGAAGAGCTTCAAGATTTAATTGAAAGAATATTGCATGCTATTGAAAGAATTCTACGACCAATAGATATTATCGATCAATTCAAGTGTCGCATGGATTTAATTGACGAAGATAAGATAAAGTCCGAGGATATTGCTAAATTAACCAGTTTAAGGGATAAATCACACTACGATGTTTTGAGGGAGAGATTATTTCTTCAAACACAGATAAAAATTTTTTGGAAACAATATTCTACAGAAATAAAAAAGCTCAGAAAGCAGCTTTTTTAGGATAGAGGAGAATCTGATTTTATATTTCCATATTTTTTTTAAGCATTCTAAATAATAAATCTAAAATATAACAAATAGCAATCAAATAATATGAGTTTAAAGGATTCAATTCTTAATTTTTCACAAGGCTCAAAAAGAGCTTTAAATCAGCTTAAAGGATATTTTACCTTAAAAAACGTTAGTTATACAACTCTATTATTAAATATAATTTGTATTATTTTTGGAATCGTGTACATTTTATTTCCAATTTCTAATATTATTTGGGATATCTTCGGAATTATTTTAATCATAGCATTATTAGGAAATTTTCTATTAGTATATTTAAATTCGTTACACATCAATAAAAGAATTGTAATTGGAAATAGATTGAATATACTATGCTATTGTTTTTTAATTTTTTCTATCATTGGGATGTTAAGTATCCTGCTTGCTAACTTCCGAATCTCTGTTTCATATACAAACTTTACTCCGGAGTTATCTGTAGTATTATATGTCAGCTATTTTGGATTAGTAGTTATTGGTGCTCTAATCGCTTTTTTGGACATTAAAAATCTAAAAAAGAAAGAATTATGGGACAATAACCATATTTCTAACAGATCTGTATCCCAAACTATTATTCGATCAAAAAGACTCTTGAAAAAAATACTCAAGATTATTAGCTTTTTAACTTACCTTATTGGAGTTTGGTTTGCATTTGATATCTTATTTGGATTGATTGATATAACTGTGGTTCTTGTATTAATTGCAGGGCAATTTGGTATATTTTTCTCTTTTATTTTTCTCGCAAATACGATATTACGATTGAAATTAAGGCGGAAAAAAGATAATCCTAAAAAGTACAAAAGAATCATGTCTATTGGTTTAATTACATCAATAATATTAATATTACCTCTAATTTCATCACCTTTTACAATTTTTAATGCGGAATACAACTTTAGTTCAGCGTTCGGAAGCGATTGGCGATCAAAAATTCCCACTAGCGCAGAGCATTATTTCTTAAAAACGCATTATTCGTCGGTAGGATATTTTTTGGGCATTCCTCCCAAGGATTGTATCGTAAAGAACCAAATCTCATTCTATAACGGTACAACTGGTGTGGATGACGGATTGAAGCTATATTTTGATGCATACATGCCTCTCAATGGAGGAGTAGGTCTTCCAGGTCAAAATTCCACGCTTATAAGAATACACGGGGGAGGTTGGGTATTTGGGGATAAAGGATGGGGAAACATGCTACAGATGAATAAATATTTTGCTGCCCAGGGATATGTTGTTTTTGATATTCAATACGGAGTATCTAAACTCAATATAGATCCCCTCACGCCAGATTACGTGAATGGCAATTTTTCCGTAGACGACATGGTAAGACACATCGGTCTCTTTGTAAAGTATCTTTCGAACCATTCGACGGAATATGGAGCAAATTTAGACTCGGTTTTTATTAGCGGAGGATCTGCTGGTGGGCACCTTACTTGCGCTGCAGCATTAGGGATTTATAAAGGTACTTATGTTCACTTATTTGGTACAAATCTAACAATAAAAGGTTTTATCCCATTTTATCCCGCTAGTGGAATGAATGGATATTTAGGAATTAGTGGTTTTAACTCAGAATTCGTGAATCCCAAAAAAATGATAAATGAAACCAGCCCCCCTTGTTTGATATTTCAAGGGACAAATGACATTCTATGTTGGTTCAAAATCTCTCAAAATTTCAAGGATACTTATACACTCAATAGAAATGGAGAATGTGCAATAATTTGGATGCCCTTTGGAGGGCATGCATGTGATCTCTATTTTAATGGCTATTATAATCAGATATTTTTATATTATATGGAAAGATTCATGTATTTATATCGTTAAAAAGGAAAAAAAAGATAAAAATTCTTTTTGATTAGGATTTCTTTAACTTTTGAAATGTACTATTTAGTTTTGCGCGTCTTTCTGGTGTAGCGGGATCATTTAACCACAATAACCACAGAAACGATACTGTTAATCCCATAAACGCAGTAATGTGTGGAACATACGAGTCCCCCACGGCGAATACAATTGAAATCACGAATGCTATCTCCAGTATACCTGGTAAAAGCCATGTAAACTTATAACCTCTATATAAGCAGAATATCGCTCCAATGATTATAACTGAGGAATGAACGATAACATTTCCCCAGAATCCTAGCATTGCATATGTCCAAACATCATTAAATATATCTACTAATAATGTTATCACTCCAAAAATCATTAGAAATATGGTGTCAAAGGTATCCTCTTTTGGTTCGCTCCACTGTTTAATTTTTTTCTTATAAAATACATAGGCATAGATTATAATTGGCATTATAATCAATACTATTACTACCGCTATGATTGCAGAAAATCTATTTCTAGAGATGTCGTAATTAGTGTTAATTATTTTTAAAGACTGATAATTTGAACTACCTAAGTGCATGGTAAATATCAAGCCGCAAGTACCGTCCATTTCTCCAACACCAACTTGAACGCCAGTTAAATCGTGTATTACAAATAGTAAAGAAAATTGTGCTCCATGAAGGGGAGCTTCTTCGGGCCAATATACGTGTTTTTCTGTTATGGTGATCGTATAGGACATATTTATTGCTCCAATAATTCCAATTGGGTCAAATATATTATACTTTTTGCCTTCATAACTGACAGCTTCACTTCCAATTCCTGTGATAATGTGTATCCAAAAGAGAGACTCATTCTCTGTAGGAGTCCCGGTTGTTGGATCAATATAATATCCATCATGTGTATAATTCACTTCTTGTGAAACACTTCCATAGCGAATTAGACAAGAAGATGCTCCAGTTCTTATGTTAGACACTCTAAAGTCAAGAGTCATCTGATGGGTTCCATTATTATAGGTATATTGAGCAAACATTGGTCTATCAAAAAACAAGGGATCTTGAGTGCTAATGCCAACATTCAGTACTCTTCCTATGAGTAATGCTCCAAGTGCAATACCACTCGCAACTAATACCGTTAGCAAAATTGATATTCTTCTTCTTTTAGAAAGCATATAGTATTTAAACTAACTGTATATAAGAATCTTACTGAAATATTAGGAATAAAATTTAGAAATTTAAAATAGTTAAGTTATTTGAAAGAATGATTCTTCGAATTCTGGTCTTCTCTTATATTTTGACATCAAAAAACCTGCAGCTTTGTCCATGTTCTTAAACATATTTGCTGGAAGTTCGATGCCAATTTGACTAAAAGCGTGTCTAACGTCCTCAGTTGAAGGTGGGCACCCTCTTATTGGAATCATCTCTTTAATATTGGGGTGGTCTTTATTTTTATTGTATTGACATTGACCTATGAGAATCGTTTTGTTCATGCTTGGAGTTGGTTCCTGAAGTTTTCCATTGAGGAATTCGACGTTGTCAAATGGTTTCCCTTTCCTCGATTGCCATGCGCTTTTGATAATCGTTAGCAATATTCCATTAATCCCCGAGCAATACGTGCATAGACTAGAGTCATACTTGTGATATTTTAATCCTTGAACGCCAATTCTCTGTAGGGGAAGGGGAAGATCTCCCGCCTCGTTATAAATGAAATCCCATTCGTGATGAGAAGCTAAATCTTCCATTTTTTCACCAACGATCTCAACATCAGAAAGATCCATAGATCTATTCCTGTCTTTTGCTGCGATAACCAAATGAGGGACATCAGTGGGTTCAATCCCAAGTAATTTAGAACCAACTATGTCTGCAGATAAAATATCGGTAGAAGCAACGAGAATGTTTTTTCTATGGGCCTTTCCGTCAATAGCAGGTCCTCGTTCAAGAGTATAGATTCCATCCAAGATAGTTAACACTTTCTTAAGCTTGTTTGGTAATTTAGAGACATTATAATGTAAATCCTTGTCTGGATCGGCACTATGAAATTTTTTACGAGAAGCCCTGTTAATAAATCCCTTTAAATTCTTAAACCCTAACGAAACTACTGCCTGAGAATGAGTTTTTAACACAGGGATATCAATAATAACATCAGCAGCTAAAGCAACCGAACTGAAATTGACGTTAAAACCAGTGCCTAAATCAATTTTTTCAAAAGGATGCTCGAAGGTATTGATTGGCTTCACACCATGCCTTTCTTTGAGAAGATTATATCCTAATTTTTCAAACGCATCTGCTGCCGTTTCCGTATCTTTAACATCCTCAGTTACAATTCCTTCACCAATTGATATATCGTCAATCCCACGTTCTTTGAGCAAAACGACAATATCCTCCATTACTCGAGAACTGGTAATGACTCCCCATTTTGGGAAGTTAGTGTGGCGAGTCCAGTATACTATGTTAGGCTTAATTAATACCTTAGCATCCTTGGGGATTTCATCGAAAAGATTCGATAATTCTATTAATTTACGAACCGATTCGAGAGGTTCTTCATACTTAACAATAGAAACTTTTGATTTACTCATGTGTTTACACCAATTTGTTTAATTAATCATAATTTATATGGAATATCATCTCCAAACTAAATTACTAACTCAAACGTACATATCTCGAACTTTCCCATTTGAAATGTAAGAATTCCTTTCTCCTTATCCCACTCGTGAGCGAATTCTATTTTTCGTTCTAAAAAATCGACAGCCGTTATTGAAGAGAGTTTTTCTTTTATTTTGGGACCAAATTTAATCTTAGCTACGCTTTTAACACCAGATCCCTCAATAAATCTCGCTATGATTGTCCCTGTTCCATCCCATTCATTGTTCTTAAGAACTCCTAAATAAACGTTTGGAGTGAGAATCTCGAGTAAAGAATTGTTTTCTGTTTCTGATTCTTCTATAGTTTCTGTAGGAATTACGATAACCGGTGCGTTAAATTCTTCCGCCTTTCGTTTAACTGAGATATTCGGAGTACCGTCTGAATTCTTGAGAGCCCCTCCTTCATGTGGCAATAACGCATATCTACACTTGAATGGCCCCATTCCGCTAAATTTTGGAACTTCGTGCCCATGTTTTTCTTTATTCATTTCACGTTCTTGATTAACCCATGCTTCAGGTGCAGGTGCGGGATATTCGCAGGCTCGCAACAATGTCAATTTCATCTCACCGCCCTTTACATCATATGCATATTTTCCCTCATTAAGCATTGCCAAACCCCATTTTTTATCGGGTGTGCTTAAATCAAAATATTTATGGCAGATCTTTTCAAAACGTGCGATATCACAGGGTACTTCTGGATTTGTTTTCGCTTCAATTGCGCAATAAGCCATATCTGAGGTACAAATCTCTGCATTTGTAGTCGTACTATATTTAATTTTTAACATTGCTTCTTCTTGCTTCCAATCCGCGAGATATTCGAGAAAAACCTCGGGACAATCCTTAAATAACGATATCTTTTGAGTAACTGGACTGATTCCTAAAGTTCTCGTAATCTCTAGAGTAGTATAAATTGGTCCTAGCTCAACAACTTTTACACTTACGTCTTTATCGTTAGGTAAATCTAAGGGGTGCTCCCAGTAATTCTTTGTTAGATCCCACGCACGAAAGATGCTCTGTGATCTGTCAAGAAAACCGTAGGTTAGATTTGAAGAATTCCCGGATAATAAATTATTTTTATTGTTTACTTCGGCAGCAGTCAATTCAAGCATAGCTCCCGTAGTTGAGTCAACCTTGACAGAAGTTACATCGTTTGAAATGGAATTTTCTGCAGCCGTAAGAGTTGTTTGCTTTTCAAGATCACTACTTTCTGAATCGTTTAACATGGTTATTCGTGCGGATGTACAACTGAGTGATTTTAATGTAACAACCGTCCACCATCCTGCAGGCATAGATTCTATGGTATCTTCAGGTTCTGAAGCAATTGGTTGACAAACAATGACTTCATTTTCTCCATTTAATAATTCAAGCTTCGCGTAATTAGGCTTGCCATTTTTATCTATTTTTGGTAGAGTTTTAAAAACATTAATAGGAATAAAGACCCGTGAGGTTCTTTCCCATGATAATGGATTGTAAAGACTGAGATACGCAACATTGTTAGAAGTTTCGCTTTTTGATTTAATTTCCAGTGCAGTTCCAATATCACTGATTAACTCTTTGATGCTCGCATCTTGTTCGGTCCAATCGTCCCAGCATTCGTCATAAACCTCCGGAACTGAACTACCAGGAAGAACATCGTGAAATTGATTTTTAAGAGTTATTTTCCACAACGATTCCAATTTATCTGCGGGATATTGATAATCTGAATTTATAAAAGCGGTGTATAATGCAAGTGATTCTAATGAAGTAAGCATGTTTTCATATTTTCGATTATGTCTTTTCACTTCGGCATGGTTTGAGAAACAACCCCTGTGCATTTCTAAATACAATTCATCATTCCACACTGGTAGTCTATCAGAATATTTCTCAACCTCCTTGTAGAACGTCTCAACTCTACTCCATTTAAACATATCGTGCTTTACCCATTCCATGGCAATTGCAGTTTCTTCGTGAGTAGGTCCATGTCCTCCATCACCTTTTCCAAAGAAACACCCGACATGGGGTAAAATTTCATCCGTAACGTGTTCGGAATAATTATTATAATCAATTGTGTAATCCCAGATTTTTCTTCCTTCCTTTTTAAGCAATTTGTGTCCTGACTCGTATCGATCCCATCCATCTAAGGGAGTTGTTCCCATGTTGAAGTTTGAAGTTAAAATTTTAGTATCGTCTGGACCCTGCCACCAAAACTGAACAAATGGAAAGACCGTGTTCTTATTCCACGTGATTTTAGTGGTCCAAAAGTATTTTGCTCCGGATTTTACTAATATCTGAGGGAGTCCAAAATTATAACCGAAAGAATCCAAAAACCACTCAACAGACGGAAGAATTCCAAAATTATCCCTGAAAAACCGCATCCCATATAACCTTTGCCTTACAAAAGCTTCACCTGATGGCATCATACAATCCGGTTCAACATACGCACCGCCTACGAGTTCGATATTTCCAGCCTTTACTTTTTCTTGAATTTCTTTAAATAATTCCAAATTGTCTTCTTTTATCCACTCTAAAAGAATTGGTTCGCTTAACGCAAAGCAGAAGTCATCTGGAAACATATTAGCATGAAATACAGCTTTTCTGAAAGTTACTTGTGCTTTTTTTCTTGTTTGTACAAATTGCCACATCCATGCTACATCTATATGGCTCTGTCCAACAACATGGACGAGAACCTCATCACCTGCTATTTCTTTCCATTTTTTCATTCTTCTTCCCACTCTTTTTGGAAGCAATTCGTCTCTACCACGACCCGGTTTTAACCACTTATTTATGGTTTTTTCGCCGTCATCGTCTGGCTCTTCCAAAGAAGAAGTATCTTGTCTTCTAGATCCTGAATAATGTCCTATTTCATCCATATTTTTTACACTTTATATACTATTTAATTTTAGTATTTCCCAAATTCTTGTATCGCTTTATATAACGCAACTATATTTTCTGGTGGTTGATCGAGAAGGAAATTCGTTGGCCCTGGAATGTATCCTCCCTTTTTTCCTAACACTTTCACGCTTTCTTTCACTGACTTTTTTACAATCTCGGGAGATTCATGTACTAACATTTCAGAATCGTCGATTGTCCCCACGAGAGTGATTTCGGGATATTTCTCGCGATATATTGCTAAATCATTACTTATAGGTTTTAACGATTCCACACCGTCAATCCCAATCTCTACAAAGTCTGGGAAAATTTCTCCGATACCACCACAACTATGTAATATGAACTTAGCACCACCATCGTGGGCTATTTTCACATAATTGGCTAATTTTGGTTTGATAAACTTGCGCCAATGCTTCACATTTATTTGTAAGCCTTTATTATATCCATAATCATCCCCACACATTACAACTTCTGGTTTAGTGTCCATTAAAAATTTTAAAGAGGGTTCATGAATTACATCATATTGAAAATCAATGTGTTCTTGGAGAAATTCTGGCTCTTTTCGTGCAAAACGAGCGAAGTTTGCCATTCCTATACCGAATACGCAATTTTCAAATGGCCCTGAAATACCATTTGAAACAACAACATCGTATTTCTTGCGCATGTTAGTTCTTTGTTTTTTTAAATTTTTAAATTCTGCTTTTTTAGGTGCTAAATCTTTTTCTCTTTCCCAATATATCTTAACATGTTCCTTTTGTAAGAGAGCTGGGCCAGCATACCAATAATGTGGGATCCCTTCGTCCCGTACGACGACTTTAAATAGCCCTCCATTTGCAGTAACAAACTCATCCGTGAAATCGAATTTTAAAAGATTAGTTCCTCCTATGGTTTTCCAGCATAAATCAATTTTAGCGTCGAGTCCTCCGGCTAAAATACTGGGAGGTGCAAATTTGGCTATTATAGCGTGAATGAAGGGAATGGAATACGATATTTTATCTTTATCCAGTTGAGTTTTATCATCTTCGGTTAAGGCATATGGAGAATTCATGAACTTATAGACAAAATCATAATCGCCACCGAGACAGAAACCCGGCACCCTGTCGGGAATTTTTCCATCTAAAACGCATAAAACTCTTTCTAAAGCGGTCATGTCTTCAGTCACTGACATTGTACTATTAATTAATTCCTCCCCCTAGTATAGTTGCTAATGATAGTAAAACCTTCATGTTTTTTATTTTCACTTTCTTATCTTTTATTCCCTTCATGATTGCTCCCACACCTCCGTAAAGGATTTCCAATGGTGCTGCTACATAGCCATCGCATTCTAAGTTTTCTAATTCCTGGGGATCCTTAATCTCTTCTAAAGGAATTATTTCAAATTGTCCTCCATCGATTTTAATTCGTGTTGCAGGAGGGAAATCAGTAATAAATACGATAATATTGATCCTTTTATCCGGAAATGTTTGTTCCAACTTTCCATAAACTTGGAGAACATATAATCCTGAATAAAAAACGGCAGGAATACCTTCAAGTAACGGACTCACGATATTTCACTTTTCTTTTGCATTATATTTATTATTTTATCACATTTTGATAAATAGATTTTTACTTATTTTTTCTTTCTTTCTCGAAGGAGCTCAATGAAACTTTCTATTTTATTGGTAACTTGTGTATCATTCAGCTTGCGAGGATCGTTCATATCAGCATCGATAATGAGGCAAGGAATATCAAAATCCTCCATTAGATGCTTTTTTAGGTCATATAATCCGCAGGAATTTGGCCGACACGACATATTGTTATGAAGTAACACACCATCTATGCTGTATTCTTTTACCGTTTCTTCAAACCTTTTAATCCTTGTCTGTAAATCGTAGATATACCAAAAACTCAACATTAATTCTGCCATGGATTCTACGGGTTTGTTCATGATCATTTCTTTAGTGATGTCGGGATTCATGAATTTTGAAAAACTATAGGTATATGGTTCATACACGATGATGGCGCCCCATTGCTCTAGTATATTGAAGAACTTCAAGTTATACCAGAACGGTATTCCCGAGAGCATTAACCGAAAGTTCTCTTCTTGAAGGGCTCCAACTCCGTTATCAACTCGCTGTTTAGCCTCTTTATACATTCTTTTATATAATTTTATAGGGGATTTTAATCCAGGCATGGTAAACAGGGGAAAAAGCCCTCCAAATGTATCCTTAGTTGAGACGGGACTTGGTATGTTTTTACGCAATTTGTAGATATCTTGCCATATCATACTTAACTCGTACGAGTTCTTGGCCACTTCTTTTGCTTTTTCCATGTCCATTTCGTGACCTAATATATCAGCCATGAAGTCTAAAAATTTCCATAATTGTTCTATAACATATTTTTTATAATAATTTTTTTGCTTATTAGTCGTGTTGCTCACCACGTGAGGCACATCAATCGTGAAGTGTGGAACCTTATACCTTTCCGCTTGGACTTGAAACCAGTCCACGTGAGTATCACAAATAACGTCGCTTGAGAGCATGAAAGTAGGTTTTCGAATCCCTCCTTTTCCTAAATCCGTGGTTTCGGTTAAAGTTACTCCCATATTTGTCTTGAAATACGAACATAAATCGTAGGAATACCCTGCATCTTCCGCAACTTCAATGAAATTTTGAGAATATTTCTGGGCAGCTGAAATAGTTGCACTATTTTCTGGTAGTGATGGTTGAACGTCCATTGCGTATAACAGTTCTACGGGAGTTCCTGAAGTTGCCCATGCAACCGGTTTTCCTTCACGGTACGCTTGTTCTATTGCTAAGTAATGTCTCCCCATCTCATTCTTTAATTTTTGAGTGGCACCCAACATCTCACTTTTGATAATTTTTCCTTTCGACATTTTATTTACCTCCTATTATTTCGGCGAACGCCTCAAATCTCGTTGCCAATTGCTTGAAAGATTCTCTACTATATTCGATTTCTACAAATAGATATGGCATATTCAAAGCCTTAAACTCTTTGGATATGTGAGGATGGTCATATAAAATAGGTTCACAGAATTTTTGAGCAACATTTAGAACGCCATCTACTTCGTATTTTTCAGCAAACTCTTTTAAGTTATCAAACCTTTGTAGCGAAGGAATCTTCGTACTATATATTGGTTTTGTCAAGTGATATTTTGAGAGAGCTTTAATTGGATCTGCTTTTTCCTCAATAGAATCCCAGAAGTATCGTGTTCCTATACAAAGATCGTCTATTACAACTTGTAAACCCAATGTCTCGAGGTTTTTAATAAATTCTGTATCGTCAATTACCGATCCCGTGAGCAAGATTCTTTTCATTTTCTCTGGAAATGGTTTTTTAGTTTTTAACTCCTCGAGTTTACTTTCTAATACTATGAGCATTTGTTTTTTGTCTTCCTGCTGCACTTTTTTCACGAGTTCGTGAAATTCTGATCCTTTTAAGATCATCTTACTCCTATATTCTGAGATTTCTTTCAATAAATTTCTAATTTTATTGGTTAGTTTAATTGCCTCGGTAATTTTATCTGGAGTTATCTTTACGTTGAATTTAGATTCAATTTGATTGATTAATTCCTTCATATCGTTAACAAAAAATTTGATTGCGGCTTTATCACGTTTAAGAGGGGCGTTGAGAAAATACATGAAATCAAGATCCACGCACTCCAACCATATGTCGAATTCTCTATTCGTACAATCACAGCCGTGAGTCGTAATGAGCCCTTTAATATCAGCATCAAGTCCATTTAAAGCCCTTTCAAGAAGATTTCTTGCCCATATGCAATGATTTGGTGGCACGTGTTCATTAGCTTTAGTAATATTGAGTGATGGATCGCCAAGAAATCTGACAGGAGTGATGTCAGCAGCCATTAAGATTTCTTCTGGAGTATCTACACCAGAGTCCACAATTGCTATTTTAGTCATGTTTAACAGTAATTTTCATATTCTATAAGATGATATTTAAAATCCGCAATGTTAAAAAAAAGTATCATATTCCATGAGATTTGATATAATCATATGATTGGTGATATGAAGCCATAAACTATTTATTTTTTCGTTAATTATTATGTTTATCAAACAAGATTGATAAAAATGAGTCAAAATACTATATCTCGCACGCTCTCCAAAGCCATTTTAAAGGATAACGTGAGAATTAAACTAAAGATCTGGAATACCTACCTCACGGGAAAACTAATACGATTCGACGGATACATGAAAGAGTAAATTAATTCAATTTACAACCGTGATTTTGATCGTCGAAGATGCGAAAGAAATTTATTTCGGGAGAGGGGGAAAAAGGAGTAAAGATCTTGGCACGGTAATGATTCGAGGCGCAAGCATCATATTTATCGGACAAGACCGGGAGACACTGCATTTAGCTCAAACAGAAGATTCTGGAGATGAAGATTTAATGCACAGAGAGGAAGTTGACGACTTTTAGGAAATAAGGGGAAGAAAAATGGGGAAAGGAACACCAAGTAAGGGAAAGAAGAATAAAGCCGCTAGTCATAAAACTTGTCGAAGGTGTGGCAAACACTCTTACCATAGGAGAAAACGATTCTGCGCATCCTGCGGGTTTGGAAGAACTGCAAAACTTCGACAACCAAATTGGCGCAATCGCTATAGACCTTTTAATGGAAACAAGGGTTTTTATAGGTAATAAAGTAAATAATCGTTTGATACGATTAGATAATCGCTATTTTTATAATACATAACCTTTTAAATTTGACGTTCTCTATAATTCATATACTTAATGAGATGTTTTATTTTATACTCTTTTGGAAGAGATAATGGATTCTGAAAAAATTGAACACGTGAATAGAGAGCTAAAAAATCTTGAAAAAATGGGTTCAGCTATTGTTGGTGCCGCTCTTGTCAATCGAAATGGTTTACTGTTTACATCTAGATTGCCGTTAGATATCGACGGGAGAAAATTTGGAGCAATGGCAGCAGCAATGTTCAATGCCATGGAAACAGCCACTATAACAATGGAAAATAATAAAGTTTATAATATCACGGCAGAATATAATAATTACCAGGTAATAGCTCTAGCTGCTAATAGCGATCTGATTTTTGTTACATTATTACATTTAAATATTAATTTGGGTTTAAATCTCATTGAGATTGAAGAATCGATTAATAGAGTTCAGCAAATATTATCGTGAGTATGATAGAAATGCTAACAGAAGAGCAAAGAAAAAGATATTCGAGGCAAATAATTTCCCCATCAATAGGAGAAGAGGGGCAGAAGAAGATATCTAATTTAAGAATCCTTCAAGTAGGCGCAGGAGGGTTAGGATCTCCTTGTTCTTTATATCTTGTTGCCGCAGGAATAAAAGAATTAACAATCTTAGATAACGATGTCCTTGATGTGTCAAATTTACAGCGACAAATCCTATACAACGAGTCTCAATTGGGAGGAGTGAAAGTAGAATTAGCAAAGGATGTCTTATCAAATTTCAACTCTGAAGTTCAAGTCAACGCATTTAAGGACTATATCGACGAAAATTCGATAAAAAAGTATCTAAAAGGACAGGATTTTATAATTGACTGTAGTGATAACTTGAAAACCAAGTTCATGGTCAATAAAGTTGCCGTTGACAATAACATGAAGTGTGTCATAGCTGGAATTAAGGATTTCTATGGTCAGATAATGACAATTAATCCTAAAACTAGCGCTTGCTATCAATGCGTTTTTCCAGAACCTGAAAAAAAAAATGCTAATGCGCCCCCAGGAAGCCCTCTACCGGTTATTGGTGTGACTCCGGGAATTTTAGGAACTTTAGAGGCATTAGAAGTAATAAAAACCGCATTAGACCTTCCAAACCTGGAAAATAAATTGTTAATGGTTAATTTATTGGATCTCTCATTCAATATCATTAAAGTGGCAAAAGACGAGCATTGTATCTGTTCGAACTAATTTTAAAAAGCTTTTAGTATTTTTATTTAGATTTGTTTAAAGCTTTTCTACTCGCGTATAATTTCTATTTAAAACTTTAAATAGTTGTTATATATTATTATTAACAATGGATGAAGAAAAAAAAGTAAATCTTCTCGCAGTTCGCGTCCAAAATGATTTACTAACAAGAATAGATCATTACTGCATAAAAAACAGGATGTCAAAGAGTTTATTGATAAGGGTCGCAATTGAGAAATATCTAAGTATTTTTGAAAGAGAGGAGGACGATCCAGAACCCCTACTGATATGGGGAAAAAAAGAAATTATAGAACTATTAAGGCACTTAGATGAAGAAAGTATTAGAAATATCGCTGAAATTTCATTCAATGCCAGCAAGGAAAAATATAAGGAAATGTTACAGTCTTCTAGATACAGAGAAAAACAAACAAAAGATAAAAAACCAACGAGTAAAGAAGAAAAGACGCTTCAATGTAAAAAAATGTGGGGTTTTCTCAAGAATCTCACGTTGTCAAACAGAGGAGGATTTAATTGGTTTAATAAAATTCATGAAAATTGGGATGGCTCCAATTTAAAAATAGCAGGGACGCACGACTTAGGATTAAATTTTTCGCTCTATATCAAATATCGGATAATTAATCACATGAAACCATACGATTATGTTCTTATTAGTGAAAATCTTCAAGAGAATAAAATAATTTTAGATTTTCAACAGAAATAGAAGTTAAAAAATAAAAAAACGAAAAGAAAGAAAAAAAGTGAGAAAAAATACGAAACGAATACAAATAAAAGCACGTGGATTCACGTTTGACGCTATGGCTGATGGACCAGAAGATGGTCCGTTGTTAATTTTACTGCATGGATTGCCCAGAACAAGTTGGGAATGGCATCATCAACAGCCAAAATTTGCTGAAGCGGGATTTCGAACTATTGCGCCTGATATGAGGGGATACTCTCCGGGCGCTCGACCTGAAGGGAAGAGGAAATATTCTGTAAAAGAGTTTGTCAAAGATACCCTAGCAATTGCCGATGAGCTTGGATGGGCTGATCGTCCCTTTCATCTCATGGCTTGCAGTATCGGTGCCGTAGTTGCATGGGTTGTTGCCGCAAAGTATCCCATGCGGGTAGCAACGCTGGCCTGTATCAACCAACCACATCCCATGGCAATTGCAGATACGATGGCAACACAGGCGGCGGACACACAACGAGAAGGGTATAAATATTTCTCTCAATACCGAGAAGAGGGCAAAGAATGGGAAAATTTTGAGGATGCTCTTAACCGCATGCCATTACCCTCCGAAGAACTCGATCCGTATCGTAAAGCGCTCGGTAGCGATGAAGCTCTTAAGGCTGTTTTTCACTGGTATCGGGTGCTTAGGGTTCCAGTATTAAAACCGGTCATCATGCCCACCATGTACCTTTGGCCCCGAAATGTATCAAATGTCAAAAAGGAAACGGCTGAGGCGAATGCGAAGTATGTTAAGGGCCCATATCGATTCGAGATCCTCGAAAAAGCGCTCAATTTTGCGCTTCAAATGGAACCAGAAAAGACAACACGTCTTTTACTTGAACACCTTGCTGAACACGCTCAATAAAAAGATTAAATTCAAAAATAATAAAGTCAAAATTGATTAAAATTATGGATAAAACAAATTGTAGGTGTAATCAAAATGAATAAGGATGATATATGCTACATGCCAGCTTGGCAGATGGCTGAAAAGATAAAAACACAGGAAATATCATCTCTAGAGATTACAGAGGCGATCATAGAAAGGATCGAAAGAATCAATCCTTTAATTAATGCATATTGTACCCCAACTTTTGATATTGCTAGAGAAATGGCAGTAGCTGCAGATAAACGAGTAAAGAATAATGATAAACTGGGGTTAATAGAAGGTGTTCCCGTATCCATCAAAGATATGATGGATGTCAAAGGAATTCGCACCACATATGGCTCTAAAATTTATGAAAAACACGTTCCTACTGAGAATCCTGTAGATGTACAACGTCTTATTGATGCGGGATGCGTGATCTTAGGAAAGACTAATAACTCTGAGTTTGCATTCTTTGGCGTTACCTTTAATGAAGTATTTGGGATAACGAGTAATCCTTGGAATTTAGAAAGAACTTGTGGTGGATCTAGTGGTGGTGCTGGTGCGGTAGTTGCTGCAGGGATTAGTCCTCTAGCTCTAGGTAGTGATGGAGGCGGATCTATTAGAATTCCAGCTAGCTTATGTGGAATTTACGGTTTGAAACCTACTTTTGGACGAATACCTCGCTATCCAAGAAAAAGACTTTCAGGACATACTGTGGCAGTACATGGTCCAATGACAAATCACGTAAAGGATGCTGCGTTAATGATGGACGTTTTAAAGGGCTTCCATGAAGCTGATAGGGATGCCTTGCCAGATGACGGAATTAGTTATTTTGAAAAGATAAATGAAAAACCAAATAAATTAAAAATTGCTTTTTCCTTGGATTTAGGTAATACTAAAGGGATTGACACGGAAGTAGAAGATGCAGTGAAAAATTCTGTTCAAAAGTTTGAAGAGTTTGGTTGGACAATTGATACACCAAAATCTCGATTAAGACCTCCTACTTGGGTATTCAATACTACTTATACAGCAAATTTTGCGTATAACTTAGGACCTCTATTAAAAGAAAACAGAGAATTATTAGGTCAAGAATTAATTCAGATGATTGAAGTAGGACTGAATTATTCTGCCATAGATCTTCTAAAAGCATTTAATGCAAGAAAAAATTTCCACGAAAAAATGTATCACTTCATGAAAAATTACGATATCTTAATAACCCCCACACTTTCAGTCACAGCATTTCCTCATGGAATGACACACCCACCTACAATTAATGGTATACCAATCCCGCCTACCGGTTGGCAACCTAATACTTGGCCCTTTAATCTAACAGGTCAGCCTGCAGCTTCAGTTCCTTGTGGATGGTCAAAGGAAGGACTTCCCATTGGAATGCAAATTATAGGGCATCGTTTTGATGAGTTAACAGTGCTGCAGGTTTCTCATGCCTTTGAAGAAATCGCCCCATGGCAAGACAGGAAACCAAATTGCTTTAAATAAAGAAAGATTAATATGACAATTTTTAATACAATTCCAGATAAAATACCTCAACGGCTTATAAAAGAAATGCGTCAAGAGAAATACGATACTCTCATTCTTTTTATTTTAGCTGTTTATGGACCTCATGGATTAAGCGAACTCGTAAATGAAGCTAGTAAATCCATTGAAAATAGAATGGATAAGGATCTTTTTGATAAATGGGCTGATGAATTAAAGCAACAAGGATTTATAGAAGAGTACATGAGGAATAGTGAGAAATTCTATAAAATAACTCTTGAAGGCGAAGACGAATTCATAGACCGATTAGAGAATGTAAAATTTTTAGCTCGAATGGTACATCGACTTATGATTGCTTTTGATAATATTCTAGGAGGATCTTTTGAAAAAGATGGGATTAAAGTAAGATCAGATTTAGATAATATATTAAGCTATAAACATTATGTCTTTGGACTTTTATCAATTAACTGGCGTTTAAATGATATATTTAATGCGGGAGATATAGCAAAAAATCTAAAACCAGAGGACACCATGTCTGTTGGGAATATCTTTGAAGATCATGCGAAAAATCAACCTGATAGACCTGCACTCCTCTACGAGGATAGAAGATATACCTATAAAGAAATAAACGATTGGATGAATCGTTATGCCAATTATTTTCTCTCTCTAGGATTCAAGAAAGGAGATGTGATTAATATATTTCTGGAGAACCGCCCAGAGTTATATATAATGATTGGAGCAATGACAAAAATCGGCACTATTGCTTCTTTAATTAATACCCGACAAAGGAGTAAAACACTTATTCATAGTTTAAGTCTTCTCGAAGCAAAAGCGCACGTGATTGGCGAAGAACTCTTTCCCGCTTATAAAGATGTGATGCCCGATCTGGAACTAACAAAGGACATCAAACTGTATTTTTTGAAAGATAAGGGTGAGATGGATGTACCCGAGGGTTTTAAAGATTTGGAAGAAGAAGTTAAAGATCAATACACAAGTACTCCTTCTGTTATTAATGATATTAAAGGTAAAGACACTTATGCCTACATTTTTACATCAGGAACGACAGGCCTTCCAAAAGCGGCACCTATGAGACATGTTCATATGATTAGCTCAACAAATGGATGGGGAAAGATGGCATTGAATATGCAACCAGAAGATATTATTTATATTACTCTACCTTTATTTCACAGCAACGCAGTTCATATTGGAGTAGGTTCTGCTCTTGCTAGAGGTTCAACAATAGCTTTAGCTCGAAGATTTAGCGTTAGAAACTTCTGGAACGACGTGAGAAAATTCAAAGCTACTTGCTTCAATTATATTGGTGAATTATGCCGATATTTACTAAATAAACCTCCAAGTCCAGAAGATCAAAACCATAATGTTTATAAGATCATGGGAAATGGATTAAGACCAGAAAACTGGAGGGAGTTCAAGGAGAGATTTGGAATTAGGGGAGTGTACGAACATTATGGACAGACTGAACTCAGAGGCATGTTCTGTAATTACTTTAACATCGATTGCACAGTCGGTTTTAGTTTTGAACCCTATGCCCTCGTTAAGTATGACATTGACGCTGATGAGACTATTAAGGACGAAAATGGTTTTCTTCAAAAAGTCGAACCTGGTGAAGCTGGGTTATTACTCCTAAGATTAAACGATCCGACTACTTTTGCAGGATATACAAGTAAAGAAGCAACCGAGAAGAAAATTATCCGTAATGCCTTTGGGAATGGTGAAGCATGGTTACATTCGGGTGATATGATCCGCAATATCGGATATTATCACGCTCAGTTTGTTGATAGACTTGGAGATACATTCCGGTGGAAAGGAGAAAATGTATCCACCGCAGAAGTAGAAGACGTGTTTTCCTCATTCGAACAAATCGATCTCTCATCGGTATATGGTGTTGAAATCCCAGGGACTAATGGTCGTGCAGGCATGGCATCAATTATAACCGATGTTGAAGTTAAAAACTTTAATTTTGATGAAATCTTCAAGATATTGAAGGATACATTGCCTCCCTACGCCATACCTAAGTTTATTCGCTTTCTATCTGAATTATCTACAACTTCCACGTTTAAAATCAGGAAATCAGATATGAAAAGAGAAGGATTTGATATAAATCAAACAAAAGATACGATTTATGTCTATTTACCAGGAAGTTCTGGATACACACACATGACTGAAGAGATATACAACAATATAAATAATGGTAAATATAGGTTCTAAAGACCTTCTCAATATTTATTTATTTAAATTGTGGATCCTTTTTTGGGTTCCACATTAATATGCTATAATCTTCATGAAATCCATCAAGTTTGGTCATATCTTCATCTGATATCTCAAAGTCAAAAATCAAGGAGTTCTCTATTATATTTTCTTTATGAACTGATTTTGGGATAACGATTACATCGTGTTGAATTGCCCATCGAAGAAGAATTTGAGCAGGAGTTTTATCGTATTTTTCACTAAGCTTTAATAATTTTGGATCGTCGAATTTTCGTGTACGAACAATAGGAGCGAAGGCTTCCAGCTGAATATATTTCCTCAGGCAATATTGATGAAGTCCTTTTTGGTGCATGTAAGGATTAAATTCAATTTGGTTAATAGCCGGCATTATATCTACATTAGGTAGGAGTTCCTCAAGGTGAGAAGTCATGAAATTACTAACTCCAATAGTCCTTGCTTTCTCATCATTCAGTAGCTTTTCTAGTGCTTTCCACGTTTCAATTCTGCGACCTGAAACTGGCCAATGAATTAAATATAAATCTATATAATCAAGGTTTAATCTCTTAAGGCTTTTATTACAGGCTTTGATGGCATTATCGAACCCATGATCTTCGTTCCACACCTTAGTAGTTACGAATATTTCTTCCCTATCCAATCCAGAATCTTTGATTGCCTTACCAACAGCTACTTCATTTCCATAATAAGCAGCAGTATCAACATGTCGATATCCCACTTCAAACGCCCAGAGAATTGCTTGAGTGCATTCCTTTCCTTCTGCCCGCCAAGTACCTAACCCTAGCATGGGTATTTCTATGCCAGAATTTAAACGAATTTTAGAAGATATTGAATATTTCATTTTTCTCCCTCTCTATAGACTATTCAATAAGACATTAATAGGATTTGCAAATATAATTATCAAGATAAAGATGACGAAAACAAGCAAGCAATAAATTTGTCCAGTTCTAATGCTAAAACCCTCGTAAATTCTCTCGGATCTAAATTTGAACTCTTTTGCTTTTGCCTTATAGAAGTATTTTAATCCCTTTTTTGTGAGCATTAACTCATTATCGTGTATCTCTACGAATTTTCCTTTAATAAGCTTGTCCAGATGTTGTCCCGCAATGGTTTTGCCTAAATCATCGTAAAAAAAGTCAGCAAATCCGTGGTAATATTGGCGTCCAAACTTCAAGCCTTTTTTGAAGTTCTCTAAAAGAGTAGAACGAGAGATTCTTTCTCTTCTAATGCTTGCCAACAGATATCCCGTTAATCGATTATTGTATATATTATCGGCTACTACTTTGATCGCTCTAATATCAAATTCTTCTTCCTTCTTGGTCAATTCAATCAAGATTTCTATACCTTCTTTAAAGATTATAACGGCAATTATTATTGCAATAAGAGCATCCACGAAATAATATCCAAAAATCGCAAATGTTAAGCCAATTAATACTCCAGCAGATATCTGAACGTTTAATAATGCATCCTTTGAATCGCTGAGCAGAGAGAGATTTCCTGAAATCCTTCCTACCATGCTTTTTTGGAACATGAGCAAACCATTTAATACCATCGAGACGAAACCAATAATATAGGCTTGAATAGTAGGTATTATTGGAGATGGATTCAAGAGGGCTTCGATACCTGACCAAATCATTATAACGCCCGTTAATAACATCAATAAAACGATTATTATGCTTGAAGCTTTATCTTTTTTCAGTCTCATTCCAATAATTACGATGATACCAATTTTTATTAGATCTGTGAGGTTTTCAAATCCTTCCGTTAACATGCCTTCTGATCCCAATTGAAGACCTGTAAGAATTTTTAATAGCGATAATAAGGTTAAGAAAATCACGGAACCAATAAGTGATGTTTTCTGAGAGAAGAACAATCGCATCCAATATGAAGTATGCAAATTTATGAAGTAGCACTGTTCAACAAGGTCTCGACCTTTTTTTGTAAGCTCTACGGTTTCATCTTTTTTTATCTGCAGAAAATCTTTTCTTTTTGCTGCTTGTAAATATTCTTCCACATCTTGATCCTCGTTAACGAGTTGAGCTGTTGAGGAAATGAAAAAGAGGCGCATCTGATCTTTAATATCCCTGATATTATTAACGCCATCGTAGATCAAGCAAAGAAAACCATAAAAATAATCCGTATGAGGCTCGTGGTCAAGTCCATACCTGTTTCTAATATCTAATCTATCGCGTTGGGGTCCTTTTCTAAGATCTTTTCTTGAATAATTTAATTTTTGATCAGAAAGCGGCATGAAGTGTTATAATAATGCTTTTAAGGGTATGATTTTTATGATATGAAAGTTAATAATGATTAGTAAAGAAGAATTGGCATAATAAAACTTGTTTATTTCCTTTGAAGAATAATGAATAAACCAAATATCATCTTTATATTTTCCGACCAGCAGCGACACGATTCATGTGGATGTTATGGACAAGAATTAGACATAACTCCAAATTTGGATAAAATGGCTGAAGAAGGAGTATTATTTACAAACGCGTTTACTTGCCAACCGCTATGCACTCCCGCGAGGGCTTGCATTCAAACTGGTCTTTATGCCACGCAAACTGGAGTTGTCAGAAACGGGATTGGACTGCCATTTTCTGAAAAAAACTTAGCTAATTATCTTTCTAATAACGGTTACGAAACAAGTTATGTTGGAAAATGGCATCTAGCAACCAACATATTAGGTCCTAAAAAGAAAATCGGAAAAAGATACAATTATGCAACAAAACCAATTCCTCCAGAATATAGAGGCGGTTATGAAGATTTTTGGCTCGCTGCAGATACGCTTGAATTTACCTCAGGATCATACGAAGGACATCTTTTTGATAAAGACATGAATAAAATAGAATTTCAAGATCAATATAGAGTCGACTTCTTGACAGATCAAGTTCTTGATTATTTGGAATCGCGAAGCAAAAGTCAGCCACTTTTCCTCTATATATCTTTTTTAGAACCACATCATCAAAATAACAATAATCATTTCGAAGGACCGATTGGGAGCAAGAAAAAATTCAAGGATTTTAAAGTTCCAGGAGATCTTATAGGAACAGAAGGGGACTGGCAAGAAGAATATCCCGATTATCTAGGTTGTTGTCACAATATTGATAAAAACATCAAGCGAATACAAGATAAACTGGACGAACTAGGAATGACAGAAGAGACCATTCTTGTTTATACGAGCGATCATGGTTGTCATTTTAAAACTCGAAATTCTGAATACAAGCGTTCTTGTCACGAATCCTCTATTCATGTTCCTTTAATAATCAAGGGACCCGGATTTCAAGGAGGAAAAAAGGTATCTGAGCTTGTAAGTTTGATAGATTATGCTCCTACGGTGTTAAAATCTGCGGGAATAGAACCTCCAGAACACATGATGGGAAGAGCCTTACAAGATCTAGTAGAAGGAACGGCAATCGATTGGCAACAAGAAGTTTTTGTGCAGATTAGTGAATCTCAAGTCGGTCGGGCAATACGCACGAAAAAATGGAAGTATTCCGTGAGAGCTCCTTATAAAGTCAACTATCTACATTCTGAAAGCGATATATATGTTGAAGATTTCTTGTACGATCTTGAGAACGACATTCACGAGAGAAACAATCTCGTTGATCATCCTGATTATGAGGGAGTACGCAAGGATTTAGCAGATATTTTGAAGCGAAAGATAGTGAAAGCGGGAGAACATATTCCTAAAATTGAAAGAAAAAAATAGAAAAAAAAGGTTTATTTCTGTTTTGGTTTAAATATAATTGCTGGTTTGGTCCTTTCAGAAAAAGTAAAATTGTCAGCTTCCTGAATGTCACCGTATTTTGCCTTGAGCTCATCTAAATTTCCAACATAGAGTGCCCTAGGCCTGCATGTTTGAACGCACACGGGTATTTTATTTTCCAGGTGTCTATCTAAACAAAAGGTACACTTTCGCATCTTCGCACCCTTTTCGGGTCCAAATTGGGGCGAATCATAAGGACAAGCCTTCAAGCATTTGGAATCGCATTCCTCGTTGCCCACGCATTTATCACTATCCACAATGACTATACCATCTTCCTCTCTTTTTGTTATAGCGTTGACAGGACAGACGGGGATACAAACAGGGTCTTCGCAATGATAACAAGGTCTTACTAAGTAACTCACAAAGACATTTGGATACTTACCTTCTTCGTTGTAAAGTATTTTCATCAGGAATTCTGGTCCTGCGGGAACATCGTTCCAATCCTTACAGGCGACCATGCAGGCACCACATCCGGTACATCTAGTTTGATCAAAATAGAATCCAACCTGCATTTTATTTCACCTCCGGTTTTTCTTTACTTACTTGAACAAGGCATGTTTTTAGAGCGGCAGCCCCACAAGGAGCATACGCATTCTTAGTCAAGGTATTAACACATCCACCCCTATCAATGCCTTCTTCGTCAGGAGCATACCACGCTCCTTCGTGGATTGCAATGACACCCGGAATTATTCTTTCCGTGACCCACGCTTCTATTGAAATTATCCCACGATCGTTATGAACATATATTAAATCTCCAGATTTAATACCTCGGAATTCAGCATCTGCAGAATTAATCCAGCACCTATGCGGGTCAATTTCTTTAAGCCATTCAACGTGGTATAATTCGGAATGAACCCTGTTCTTAGGGTGTGGAGAAATCATTTGTAATGGATATTTTCTCATCAATGGATCGTTTCTATCTTCCCATGTCTTCAAGTATTTAGGAATCGGGGGCAAGTGGGGATTGTTTATTTTGGCAACCCGTTCTGAAAAGATTTCAATCTTACCACTCGGGGTTTTAAATGGATTGTTTTCAAGGTCTTCAATTTGTTTCTTGAAGGCTACATAAGGTTCATCCGTTTCTACTCTCCAAATTCCATCTTCTTTATATTTATTATAGTCAGTGACGTGCTTTTTTATATCTACCGTGTTTCTCCACAGTTTCTTTACAGTTTTATCCTCGTCGTAATGCCTAAATTTTTCAAGGCCTAGTTTTGCTGCGAGTTCTTCTGCGATGGTAATGTCATGTTTACATTCTCCTATTGGTTCAATGGCTTTATTCATGTGTCCAAAATATGGTCCTGACGGCCAGGGGCGAGTTAAATCCGATCTCTCAGCCATGCTTGTTGCAGGCAATACGATATCTGCGTATCTGGCTGTTGCCGTCATGAATAAATCAACACAAACCATATAATCGAGCTTTTTTAATGCTTCTGCGTTACGATTAGTGTTACCTAATTGATTTAAAAAATTATTACACGCAAACCATCCAAATTTTATATCATATAGATACCCTCCTTCTTTACCTTCTATAATTTGATCAAACATGGCATTAGTATGAACTCTCGTTCGAAGCCGAAGCTCTACATCTAAAGAGCCTCTTACTGAAACTCTATTGGGATGGTTTTCTTCCACGGGATTCCGCCCTGGAGGTACGAGAAATGGTCCAAAAAACATATGTGCCGTAGGAATGCCCATTAATCCACCACAAGCCGCACCACCTTTTCTTCCAACATTTCCAGTCATTGCACTTAATGTCATAGCGCCCCTATTGTATTGTCCACCCATCGCACTACGTGCGGGCCCCTGACAGTCCATTAGCGCGGCTGGTTTCGTAGTTGCGTATTCACGAGCTAAGTCTCTGATCGTTTCTACTGGCACGCTACAGATCTTTTCAGCCCATTCGGGGGTCTTTTCAACCCCGTCTTCTTCACCCATTACATATTCTTTGAATTTGTCAAAACCAATAGTATATTTATCTAAGAACGCTTGATCGTGAAGGTTTTCTTTTATCATTACATTAGCCATGGCAGCCATCATTGCCACGTCGGTACCTGGTATGATTGGAATCCATTGATCAGCGACAATGACATCTGTATCTGAGTATCTAGGATTAATACTTACGACTTTAGCACCTTTTTCGTGTGCTTTAACAAGGTTATATAGGGCATCCGTTCCTGAATTCATCCTCGCTGGATCCCAACCCCATAGGATTATCATTTTCGAATTTAGCATGTCTTCTCGACCATGCCCTACAAACGGAGAGCCATATTGCGTTTGTGTTGCCCAAACAGCCCCTTCAGAGGACACGTTTCCATGGTGCGTGGTGAATCCCCCAAAGTGGGTAAATAACCGCAAGTAATTGACTACAGGATGGTGATAAGCAGCAATAAATCCACCGCTCATAGGAAGAAATATCGCCTCGTTACCGTATTTTTCCTTAACTTCGATGAGTTTTGCGGCTATCTCATTCAATGCCTCATCCCACGAAATTCGTTTAAACTTTCCCTCTCCTTTTAATCCTACTCTTTTCAGTGGATAGAGAAGTCGTTCTGGATGGTAAATTTCTTTTCGAATAGCACGACATTTTGGACAAGCCCTTAATTGGTTTTCTTCGTCAACTAAATCGTCTCCTTCGACGCGAATAATTTTACCGTCCTTCACATGAAATTTAAGAGGACAACGTCCTCCACAATCGAACGCGGACGTTGTCCTGACATATTTTATTTCGTCTTTATCTTGAATATTATCTTGTTCTGTCATATTTTAATCACAGTTTTCAATAGAGATTTAATCAATTTTTAATGAATATAATTAATTACTCTTACAATTAAATCTATTCACAATTAATAATGGTATAACAAATATTTAAATATTTAAATAGATATTTTACATAAATATACAGAATAATTATAAACCTTATATGATTTAGAAGAACATTAAAATACATTATTATCGAATGATTTAACATTCAAATAATTTTTATCAAATAATAAGTGAAAAAAATGTCTAACATAGATAAGAAATATAAGAAAGTCATAGGCGTTCTAAACAAAGCGGGACAGTTTCCGATCCCGGTCTCTGACACGACTGTAGCTATTTTGAAGCATACGATTAAAGAAGAAGATTTGGATTTCGTTATGTTGTTTAAGAGGAACATTTCTATGACAATGGAACAACTAAAGGAGGCAAGCAAGTTGTCTGAAGAAGAGATCTTGATTAAAGTCAAGAGATTAGCTTCGACGGGCGTGATGTTTGATCAACCCAACCGTCACGGTGTGATGGTTTTTCGACTCTTACCAATTGTTCGTCAATCTGAATATGGCTTCATGAAAAAACTCGAACATACGGAAGAGAACATTGAGTTTGGAAAATTATTTAAGAAACTAGATGATGCTCTAAGCCAGATGTTTCAAAACGACTATGATAACTTTAAAAACATGTTTTCAAAAATGCCACCAATCGACCGAACAGTCCCATACGCAAAGAATCAAAATGGAGACAATATTGAAATCGTGCTTGATAAAGAATTGGAAGTACCTATTGAAAAAATCATACCAACGCAAAATATTGACGAGATTGTAAAGAAATTTGATGATATTGCGGTTGGTAAGTGTTTTTGTCGCCAGCGCGAGGAAATAATAGGACATCCATGCAAGCAAATTGATTTAATAGATAGTTGTTTCACTTTGGGGAAATCTGCGAGACACACGTCAAAGCATGGCTTTTCTCGACTTGTATCTCAAGAAGAAGCTTTAGATATTTTAAAAACCTGTAGAGAGTCGGGATTAGTTCACAAGGCGTATCATTTGGCTAGCGATATTAATAAAGAAGAGGTCGCTATTTGCAATTGCTGTGGTGATGGATGTTGCCCGAACAGTATGAAAGGAGCTTATATTCCGCAAAATAACTCAACCAACTTTTTGGCAGAGATAAATCCAGAATTATGCACAGGTTGCGGAACCTGCGTCGAAAAATGTCACAATTCCATTATAGAACTCAATGATGATAATAAAGCAGAAAGAGATGAAGAGTTTTGTATAGGTTGTGGAGTATGTGCTTATTTCTGTCCTGAAAACGCAATAGCTTTAGTTGAAAAAAAGAGGACTGTAAATATCATACCTCCCAGGAAGAATTAATTTTTCCTATTTTCAATGCACAGTAAAAAATAGGAATATTCTTAAAATCATAATAGATTATATTTATAAATTAATATCAAATTTGAACACGAAGATGTAGCATGACAGATTTAGAGAAAATTAAATCCAAATTAGAACAATATAAACAGACATCCTTGGAGAGCGCGGGCTTGAAGGAAGAGTTTGAAGACATGGACATGTTAGACATGGATTTTTTAGGACAGATAAATATTTCAGATGCCAATGTGAAATTATGGCTCAAATTCAAGGATGGGATAGTAGATTATGGCGAGGGTGAAGCTCAGAATCCTTCATTAACATTCTCAACCACTTTATTAACTTTTGTGGGCATTATAATTGGTGAAATAGAAATCTCTAGCGCCCACGAGGCAGGTGATGTGTCATTTGATGGAGGAAGTGAAGCCCTTATGGATTTTCAAGCAATAACATCAGTTATTAACGAATATTTACAAAACGCGTGAATTCAAGGGTGGAAAATTCTTTTCTTATTTTCTTTTTTAGAACATCGCAATCCATTAATAGTTAATATTTAATTAAATGTTAAAAGAATTTGATTATATTATTCAAAAAAGGTTAAATGATGACCGAGAACGATGTAAAAAAGAGTGATGACGACATCAAAATAGTAAATACTGGGTGTTGTCACGACTGCGGAGGGCGATGCGTGCTTAAAGCGCATGTGAAAAATGGAAAGATTATTAGGTTTGAAACCGATAACGCTGAAGACCCTCAAATTCGAGCTTGCATGAGGGGAAGAGCGTATAGACAGCGCGTTTATTCGAAAGATCGCTTGAAATATCCTTTACGACGCATTGGTGAACGAGGTCAAGGTAAGTTTGAGAGGATCTCGTGGGAAGAAGCTCTTGATGAAGTTGCTGTGAAATTAATTGAAACTAAAGAGAGATACAGTAATTCATCCATTCTTTTAGTTCTTGGTTCAGGGAATCAAGGCATGCTCCATGGGCCCCCGCCAGTTGTTATGATGCTCAATCAATTTGGAGGATATACTAGATTTTGGGGCGTTCCATCTTTCGAAGGTGCGCTATTCGCATCCATGGCTACTTATGGTACTATCAAGACGGGAAATGCGAGAGAAGATCTTCTAAACTCCACGTTTATCATCATTTGGGGCATGAATACCACCAATACAATCCAACATCTAGGAACGAGCTTAATGATAGCAAAAGCACGC
>Ga0180433_10001951_pt1 | contig 33346 bp, 53 predicted proteins | sample SS_ome_8_FD_132980 | JGI IMG/M metagenome (GOLD analysis project Ga0180433, IMG submission 132980) | Hypersaline lake sediment archaeal communities from the Salton Sea, California, USA - SS_1_D_1 metaG | ecosystem: Environmental > Aquatic > Non-marine Saline and Alkaline > Hypersaline >...
AGAGAAACTGAATTTGTCTATGACATTACTATTAGAGCCAGTATCCCCTCCACTAGCATACCCATAGTCAGAACTAGATTGTCCTCCGGAAGAACGTCTAGCTACTGTAAGATCACCTACATCTGTAGCATTACCATCTGTAGAAAAACTGAATTTATCTATCACATCATAGGGGGATGGGTACCCGCCGCCGCTGTTATATCCATAAGTATCTGAGGTTTGTCCCGCTTGGAATCTCCTAGCAGCAGTTAAATCTCCTACGTCAGTAGCATTACCATCTGTAGAAAAGCTCACCTTATCAATCGTATTTAGATCAGAAGAAACTCTACCCCCACTAGTATACCCATAAGCAGAGCTAGATTGTCCTGCACATTGTTGTCTAGCAACAGAAAGATCTCCCACATCCGAAGCGTTAGCCGTGGTAGAAAACAGGAATTTATCTATGACATTGTCCTCTGTCCCCCCACCGCTAGTATATCCGTGTGTACTAGATGTTTGCCCCGCAGGGAAGCTTCTAGTATCTGACAGATCACCTACATCTGCATCATTGCCGTCGGTAGTCAATGAGAACCTAGAGATGATATTTGTAGGATTAGATATTCCATTCTCCCCGCCGCAGACATAGCCATAACTACTGCCTTGGAAAGTGTAGGGTACGTGTCTAACTCCTGCTGCTTCAGCAGTATCATAACGAGGCATATACCCGTAACTATCTATGGAACTAGCTACACGAATAGCCATTATAATACGCTTCCATGCAGGGTAATATTAACTTTGGCGGCAGTTGTAGTGACTGCTGTAATCTTTGCGCCATTTGTACCATTAATTACTAGTCCCTCCCCCCTAAAATCAGGGACAAAGGTGTCATTAGCAGGCAGCGTGATATAATAGAACTTATACTCAGTAGTTCCGTCAGTAATGTATATCTGTACATCTTCATCGGTTGTATTAGTGTTGTGTACCATAATGTTATGCACAACACCTACAACACCGCTAGTAGGAGCATATATATCCCCCTTTGTAGCAGGTATTTGTGTATGTGCTAATAAGGTTGGTGTTGCCATTATTTATCTCCTATGCGTTTAGTGCCCAAACTTGTGTGATATCTACACCAGCAGCCCCTCCGCTACCAGTACCGCCTGCTTTAATAACACTAACTGTCCATGTTCCTGCGATAACTCCATAACTTGCTAAGTCTATGCTTAAGTTATTTGTGTCTGTAAAAGTTATTTCATCCGGGATAATTACTTTATCAGAGCCGTCGGAAACTACTACGTTTACTACTTTTTGCCCGAGACTATGATTGACAGTAAGAATACCAGAACTGAGAGAACTATTAGTAAAAGTTGTGGTGTAAGCAGTAGTTTCACTTGTAGCACCCCCACCTAAATCATTGTATATATCTACCGTGGTACCATCACTAGAGACTACACCATGTAGTACAGTAACAGCATCAGCGTCTGTATCTAACCCTAATGTACCTAACAAGTTAAAGTTAGTATCTAAGGATAGAGTGTACCCACCTGTACCGTCTTGTATGACTATCCAATAATGCGTTGCCCCAGCTACAGTGTTTGTGGGGTTAGCTAATGTGGCGTTGCCTGTCAATGTTACTTGGTGTATATTGCCGTTATTACAATCAGTAGCTATACTTGCGCCGTAGCTTAGTGTGTCCGTTGGAGAATAGTACTGTCCACCGACAGATAGATTATTCGTTAGCGCCAAGTTGCTGCTAGATATACTAGATATTGTCTGAAAAGCCTGTAGTTCTGTATATTCTGCGTTAGTAAGGTGGTAATACTCGTCTACCGTACCGCCTTGTATACCAGTAAGATTGTTGTGTGTAGCAGTACCTGTTCCACCACCACCCCCAGATACCTCTGAGAAACGACCGTCTATGTAGTTAGCACCTTCTGCGGTCTGTACTACTCTAGTATTGACTGCGTTTGTAAACGCAGTCTTTGTTTCAAATATTACTGTACCAATCCACACCATTTCAGCACTAGGTAGCTCTCCCAACTGGAGATTGTTGACTTCATCTGGTGCCGCTGCTTGTGCCAATGCTAAAGTAGAGTACTGAGCTTGTCCCATAATAGAGATAACATCATTCACTGCTACATAACTATTAGTAGCAAAAATATGCATCAAACCGAAGTCACCAGAAGTTATTTCAGTTCTTTGCCATGTAGCCCCTGTCCACTCATTATATTGCATACGTGGGGTAGCCCCAACAAGAAAGCTGTACCCTGCATTTATCTGTCGTTCCCAAGTGCCGCTAGCTCCTGTCCTATAGTACACAGGCAAACCAGTAGTGCTAGTTACAGTAGCATTTGTGTGAGTGTAATCTTCATCAATTATTCTACCTTCCCCTACCCCAAATTGTGCGTCTGCGTTAGAAGCACCTGTGCTGATAGAGAAATTGTCTAAAGCCAAACCACTAAGGTACTGTGCCCCGACGGTAAAATGTGCCCAAGCGTGTACCCCCGTGGGATAGTTAACTGAAGAATGTCTCTCGTCTCCACACAGAATGCATGACGAGCTAGTAGTACTCCAAAAGACAGTAGCGACCATCGTGTGTGAGCGAATAAGATGAGATACTTCACTATCCGAAGGATTAGTCAAGACAGACAAGGTATCTGCATCGTAGTATATATAATGCATACCGTACGTATTAGGTATGACTATGCTCTCAGCACTAGTTTTACGGTACTGATACCCGTCTTCGTAAAAGTAAAAATCAGACCCAGTAGGGGTAATGGTAAATGTCCGAGTACCATCTACAAAACTTAGTGTAGTATCATCCGGGCGTATTACACCCCAACCAGTGACGTTATTAATTTCTTCTGAAAATTCTACTAATACGGGGTCTACATATATTCTACCGTCTACAGCGTCTACTTTAGTTACTATACCTACCTGAATAGGGAAATTACCTCCAGTAGGTCTAGTACTTGTTAAAGCTCCTATCGTAGTTGGGTCTAAATATAATATCTGTCCTGCGGTGTATCCTGTTGTATTTAAATCCCTGACGATACCCAACTTGGTTACTTTACCGTTTAGCCCATTTCCGATATCGTGTGTAGCAACACCGATAACACGAGATGAACTAAAGTCATTTGCAATAGCTTTAGCAAAAGTTGGGTTATCCCCACTAGCACCATTTATGTATACTACAGTACCATTAGGTATGTCTCCTCCGGTAAGGTTGGTTCCTCTGACTATTGTCTCTTGTCCAAGACAAGTAGCTGTGTCTGATTGATCGTCGTACGAAACATGACATTTCTCAACATCGCAATAGAATAGTCTACCTTCTTCATGAGTAGGGCAGGTAGACTGTGGTGTAAAATCACGGTAATCCTCTGGACTCGCAGCTATCTGGCTTATCTTGTCGCTAGACCATAATTTAGTAGTACTGATTACAGTGTCATCTATATCAGCTGAAACTATCACGTTATCAGTGCTTTGTGTTACTACTGCGCCTGTACCGCCTGTGATAGTACGTAAGTTAGCTGTATTTGCTACCGTATTTTTGTATACTTCACTACCACCACCAACATTTGCTACACCACCCACTACCGTACTAGATGAAATACCGCTATCTATTGTAGTTCCTGCGATAGTAAATTCCGCCAGATTACCTACAACAGCGTCACCATCCCTTATTTGGTAGCGTGCGTCACCCTCAGATTTGGTGTAGTAATCTGAAGTGGGTGGTGCGGGAGTAGTTGAACCTGAGTACAAGATATTTTTAGAAATAAAAGGGAACCTAATAGCCGAAACAAGACTAGTAGAAACTTCCCTACCTAAGAGTTCTAACAATGTATCGGACAAAGATGCTTGTGTGCCAATGCGTGTGTCAAACTCTGTTGTATTAGCGTCCATTACAAAGCTAAACTGCCCTAAAGCTGGGTCAGCAGTACCTCCACCTTCCCAATCCCCTGCTTGATTAAAAGCAGTAGAGTCTACATAAACAAGAGGAGCAGTAGCATCATCAAAATCATTGTCTAATGCAGAAGAATATACAAGAGTAGCGTCACCAAACTCTGTGTAAGGAGTAAGATCACCATCAGTAACTAAGCGTATCCTAACTAACAACGACTGCTGATAGATAATAGAAGGCAGCAATGTAGCATCGGCTATCGCTGCACCTGAGCTATTTCTGTGGGTTTTGTTAGGTACGTCCCACCATATGTCTAATATTTGCATGTGTTATCCTTAATAAAATACCCACGTATCGTCCCCTACAGGAGCACAGTACAACCATACTGAGCCACCGCCTGCCGCGAGAAGACCTACTTCTAAAGACAAGGTAGTGTATAAAGGCAGGGTAATGGAAGGAAAATATTCCGCAATTTTAGAAGGAGTAAGTATATCCCCAGAACGAACCAGCGGTATCCCTGCAGCGGCAACTAACGTATTAAAAGCCTCCGGGTATAATATGTTGTCCATATTATGTGTGAATGATTTACCCCCCACAGAAACCGAAAGTGCCGCTCCCGGACGAGAGTTAATAAAACCACTAGTATTCGCAAAAACAAACCCATCTATCGCTGAAATAGAGTACGTCTCGTCTTTAACGTATGTAATCGTGGGTTGTTGTGATGAAACAACACAAACATCATCGACATACCCAGTAATACCCACATAACCCTGATAAGTCAATGCTGTCGTGCCATAATAGGGATTACCCTCTTCCTCACCACTTAGGAAAAGAGGAGCGTGTTCTTCAATGTAGAAAGGAGCACCAGCAAATAAAACACCATCTATTGTGCGATATAAAACAACGTATTGTTCCGCTAAAGTAGGGGGGATAATAAAACTACAGTAACCATTTATGTACCGACCGCGGTCAACATAAAAAGGATTATGCGTAGAATAAGAAGCATATATTTTATCCGCATTAAAGGCACACCAATCCAAAGTATGTCTTCCTGCTCCTTCAGAACGCAAAGTAGGGAAGGCAAGTTTTTCATTGCTGATTGAACGCACTAAAAAACAAATAGTATCGGGAGAGATAATACTCATACGAACACCTGTGCTTGTATCTCCACTCCTGTGGAAGCTCCCTGTGCGTCAATCGCCTGTATACGTACTGTACGAGTATCCGCGGACACAGAATTTACTTTATACATTAAAGGGGCATCAGTAGGCACAACAGATACTAACGTTGCTTCCCCATTTTGTATACCATAGGCAACAAAACCTATGTTCCCCACCACTAAAGACCAACTATACGCCCCTGTGCCCATACGCTGCTCAAGAGCAAAAGTACCCTTTGCAAACGCTGGGGCAATTAAAGGGGAGTACGCTACACCAACCGTATTAGCTGCTATTTCTGCTGCACCCGAAAATAAAATAGTTGTAGAGGATAGATTATCTTCAATAGGTTTTCTCACAAGATAGACATTATTATCTAATCCCGTAATTTCTAACGCACTATATGGAGGGATATACTCACTACAACGCACAGAATAAGAAGGCACCCCCTTCCCTCCTCCTTGCTGCCTATGCACTGGGTATCTGTATTGGTTGGTCATAATTAGTACCTAATGTCCTCATTAGTTGTATTGTAGAAGTAATTAGAAAAATCAGAAAATCTAGGAAGAGCCGCCCAATCAGCAGCATAATGAGCATCATAAGGGATGTAAAATGGATTGCCCTCGTCTAATACCCCTCCCGCACCATCTAACAAAACAGGATCACGGACAGGATCATCCTCTATTTGCCCCTCTTCAATTGCTGCATTAGGGATATCACTGTACTTAATTGGTCTTTTCTTTACTAACCCATCAACATTAAAATAAGCATTGAATCCCCTATCTAATATCTTACTTACATGTGTTCTAATGTCAATTAAAAAATCATAAGACACAGTGTAGTACTCTACGCCACTAGGAGTATACTTTTTATCTGTAGCAATATTCTTTAATAGCGCCTGCTTAGGGAAAGCAGGAATACCAGCTATAGACACAGCTAGAGCATTGACAGTATTTGGATACCATAATAGCAAAGTAGGAGGATATTCCTCCCTACTGACATCCACAGTCACTCTAATCAGGACAATAGGACGGGACTTAATGATAGGCGGATCAAATAAATCTCCAGCAGTATTAAGAACTGCGGCAGTAGGATTTGTAATATCCCCTGCTCCGCCAACACCATCTTCAAAATATGCTCGTTCAAACACCTCATCTACATATTCTACACCGTAACTAATCACCGGATTATTTAACCAAGGTTGCTCTTGCTCATTTAAATCCTGTGCATAAGTAACTACAACCTCAAAGTTCTTAAGAGAGCCATCTTGGGGTGTAACGTTAACCGTTTTTACCCTAATGGTAGTATCTGACGGGTGTACCGAGTTCCATTTAGGTATTCTATCGTCTTCGTAAATAGTGCGTCCGATAGAAACTTGTGTAGCACAAACCACATCAAATCTACGTATAGCGAGAACATCGCCGTCCCCTTCTACTCTGAAGGAAGCCTGTTCTACAATAGCCTCTTCTATATCTAAATTCGGGTTAATCGCCACTATATTACTCCTACACTACTTGTTCTTTTGACGGTGAATGCCTCTTTAGCTCTTTGCTGGGTGTTCATCTGCTTAAGTATATCTACCATCATTTTAGTGTTGTTAGCTGTCTCTCTTTGTGGGTCTGTGGTTCTTATTTCCGCTCTATATGCTTCTACAGACCCTTTTAGGGCTGCTCCTGCGCGTTTAGTCGTGGCTTTATCTAATGCACCGCCATCTCCTGCTACGCCTTCTCCGCCAAATACTTTGTTGAAAGCGTCTACACCATCAGACCAAACCTTAGCAAAATCTTGAACAAGGGTGCTGCCCTTGAATAAGTCACCAAAGCCCTTTGTTGTAGAAAATGCTTTTAAATCTCCTACAATGTCGTCACCCAAAACATTCTTAAAAGCTTTTCGTATATCTTTAGCTGCTTCAGTGTATCTCTTCTTAGTTTTAGAGAAATCAATTTCCATCAATGCACCGAAGTCACCTGCTGCGGCACGAACTAGCTTTTTCCAATCACTAAGCAAATCAAGAACAGCTTCACTAACAATGGAGGCTCCTCTAAATAGGGTTGTAAATATAGCAGCAGACACCCTACCTAACATCCGTAAAATGACTATCATATTATTTATAACAACGCCTAAGTTGTAAAATACGATAGATAAAGAACTTACTCTAGGTATCGCTCCCGTAACAATGCGTTTTATGTCAGTGAATACGGATATAAAATCCTTGCCTACATTTACTAATGCCCCTTGTTCAGTAAAAAGTTGCTTATACGCTTCCCTGTATTGAACAAAAGCGATCGTTGCAGCACCAATAATGGGCACCAGTACTACGAAAGCAGCTTTTAGAATACCAAGACCCGCTGTAAGTGCAGCCATAGTACCTGCCCACGTGATGCCCAGTGTGGTAAGGGAAACTAACGTGCCTGTTATAGCGGATACCCCAAATAAGACGGTAGCTAACGCAATACCAAATAACGGGAGAACGGCTAAAAATCCTGTAAATATTAAAACAGCGGCTTTAATAGGTTTACTTAAATTAGAAAAACCATCGATCAATTTGCGAAGTACGTTCAAAACAGCTATAATTTCGGTCTGGAAATCTATAAAGAAGCTTATCTTAAATGCTTCTACAGTAGCGTTTAGTCTTGTAAGACTAAAATTAACTGACTTAGTCATTTCTAAAAAGGCGGCGAAAGAAGCACCAGAAACCGCAGCAGCAGTACCTGTTTCCTTGAGCTGTTTTGATAAACCAACACCGTAATCCTTTACTAAGGATTCCATCAGTTTGATAGTGCGTTTATTACCAAACCAAGTAGTGAGAGGTGCGCCAGTACGTCTCGCCTCATCGAATATTCTTTGCAGTGTCTTTTCAAAACCCAGCTTCTGTATAGCTCTAGCGGAACCACCCACATCAGAAAATAACTTTTTCATATTCTTAGTAGGCTTCTGTAGTTCAATCATAGCAGCAGCCATACCAGTGACTGCGGTGCGTGCTCGTACACCTCTTCTGGTTGCCACGGCCATTACTGCACCAAACTCACCGAAGGTCACGCCAGCGCGAGCGACGATAGAGATAGCATTACCATAAAACTTAGTCATTTCCTTAATGCTGATACTACCTTTTTCTTGTGTCTTAAACAAGAAGTCTGCAATTAGAGAGGCTTTACTTGCTTCCATCCCGAATGCACGTATAGTGGTACCTATTAGTTTGATTGAGTCTGTAAGGTCAGCTGCTCCGCCTATAGCTGTTTCTAGACCAACCCTAAGTACCTTAAATGATTCAGCGTTAGTGAAGGACAACTGCTTAATAGACTCGTATGCGTTCGCTATATCAGCCGGGAGAACTCCATATGCCTTACTAATCTCAAGAATGCGCTTGCTTAAGCCCATTAAGGATAAATCTGACATACGAGCGATAACATTTACTTTGCGCATCGCAGCGTCAAATTTTAACATAGCTTCCGTACCTTTTTTAATAAAAGACACGAAAGGAACAGTAACTAAACGATACATCAAACCACTAAAGATACCAATGTCTACAGCGGCTCTACGTATACCCTGATTAAATTTAAGAAGATTATCCCCACTTAATGCCGCGCCAAATTTAGACACTTCCTTAGATGTATTAGCAACGCCCTTTTTTATCTGCTCGTTGCCTGCGACTACTTTGCGCACACCTGCTAAATACTTAGAAGTGTCTAAAATAATTTCTGCGTATAGGGATTCATCTACTGGCATCTATATCTATTCCTTTTCAGGGGGCTTCTTACCAAATAAAGCTAGAAGCATTTTTTCTGCTCGTTTAGCGTTGTCTAGTGGTGTTCTTTCTTTCTCCACAGAGTCAAAACTAAGAAGGAACGGATCAAGAGATTTACATTTATCCTTAGACTCTCTAAACGCATTTTCCATGTGTATGGTATGGGAAATCACTGCGGCTTGGTAATCTGCGCGTCTATCACCTATCGGAGCGACGTAACTATCGTATGCAATCCATCCCATAAATTCGTCTAAAGGCAGTTCTTCTATTTCAGCTATAGATTTATGTAAATGACCCCCTAAACGATACTTAAAGATCGTCAGGGGGTCATTCTTGATTAGTTTCCCACTTCTTCAGTATTAAAGTTATTTACTTCACGAAACTTAGTCATGAAGACCTTCATTTCGTCAGGACTCATATCAAGAACTTCCTCCACAGTAAAGAAAGGTGTGCTCTTATCTTCACTATAGATAGACATACTCAAAAGAGTAGCAACAGAGTCCAAAGACACATCCTCAGCTTTAGTGGGAAGCTCTATCTCCTTAAATATCCGGATAGGAAGTCTCTTAATGTAAAAGTCACCCATTGTTGGATCAGACACTTTAACAAATTTGTCCTTACCAGCAAATTGTTCCTTCTTAATAAATCCCATTTTTCGTCCCCTTAATTAAAATCATGTAACAGTAGGCTCTACCTCGTTACGACTATTATCCTGAAGTGTTGCTACAATAGTACCTGTACCTGTCCATCTCTCACCCTCAGCGGCTTCACCGGAAGTAAAGTTCTTGAGGTATCCCCAGAAAACTACTGTATTAGTCTCACAATCTGAAGGGAAAGTGAAGGTAATCTGCTGGTTGACATTTACTGCATTTTTAAGCTGAGTGAAGCTAATGGAGTCCATATCACCTGTAAATGTCAAATCAGGCACCTCATACAGCTCTCGTGCTTTTTTAGTCCGGACACTTAGGTGTGAAAGGAGAGTTGATTCGATAGCATCGCCTCCTTCTATACCCAAACCGGACAAAGTGATATTGTCGAATGTTATTGTCGAAGTACCAAAACTAATACTCGCACCTAGACCTTCTCTTGCCATTTGTTATATCTCCTTACGGAAGCCTCTGTATTCTTTTACCATTATTGCTTGATTATTGTCATTGTACCCTAAAAACTGTTGGTTCATTGCGCTAGTACACGAAGTATACCTTGTGGTATCTAAAGTAAAGGGTGCCTTATAGTTTAGTACTTCATCTATTTCATCAAGTTTTTCTCTACACCCTACAAATCCGGAACAACGCACACGCACCTGAAATAAGTAATACTCTGCTGTCTTTTCTTGTAAGGTGTTTGCTGCGGAACCGTCTAAATCGTAGATAGTAATGCAATTGATTGGGTCAGTAGGTTCCTTGTGTACATAGATACCCCAGTCAGAAGACGAAGCAAACACACCTATTCCAGAATCTTCAAGTACAGTGGCAATATCTCTAGCTATATCAGAATACATTTTTCAGAACTTTCCTTAAGTGGCGTTTAGTGTCCGTTAAAACTACACCTTTGGATAAAAACTTAAACTGCTCTGTATCTCTTCGTAGGTGATCTATGCCTGATGCTATTCTCTTAGCATACTTAATATTGTATGCTGCTCCGTGTATTAATTCTGCTGTGTCGTGTACTTTCATGGCGTATTCTGTCGCGTAACCTACTCTTCTTACTACTCTATGTTCTGTGCTCTCAGAAGGGCTATTATATGCGGAACTAACCATCCTACCTGTGTCTATAGGGACAAAAGGGTATGCATTATGCAATACGTCTTCACCTATACTTTCCGCAGCACGCTCCACTCTCTTTCTGAGTAAGGATATACTCTTTTCTATTGCAGGAGTGAGGGTATCTTCCATTCGGATAGAGCTAGTCATTTGGGTGCTTTCTGTAGTGCTCGGCTAATAATGTGCTTGCAGCATCTCTAGCTATATACACACATACATCTTTAGTCACATACGTTGAAAGTTGTTTAGTTAGCTCGCTAAATCCTTTCGATATTGTAGACTCTAAAGAGGCATTTGCGGACTTCATATCTTTCTTGAGTTCTTTTAAGTCTTCTTTTTGGACGAACTCTTTCATATCTTTTTTGATATTATTAATTTCTGTTTGGTATGAGTTACGCATTTCTCGCATATCTTTAGAGTAGTGTTCTCTATCCTTGATATTTTGTACTCTCAATTTATTTGCATAGTACGCTATACCAAACGTAATAATCCAAAAGAGAAGTTGAGAGGCCGCGTCCCCAAAATCCATTTAATCATGTCCTACGAGAGTACCTATGCCGAAATAGACCCATCTTTTGGCTACCTTACCACGATCGGTTATATTGCCGTGAATGTCTTTTCTTACGCCTACACGCACGTACACACACAACCAAACTGGGTTAGCTAATTTCACTGCTACCCTAGGAGGTACGATAGCTTCCTTAGCAAAGGGGGGTTTGTAGCTACATGATATCCCGATTAAACAGGTCGTTATCATCAGGACTAACAGAAGTACCCTCATCTACCTCCCCTTTCTTCTCCCAGATAAAGTCTAAGAGAATTCTGAATAGAATACCTAAAACACTAAGAACGCTTTTCACGATGTGTCTCATTTATAGCTTCAACAATTGGGTCTGTCTCGGCCTTAGCTACCTTACTGCCGCGACTCTCTTCAATAACACGTATAGCATAGTTAAGGGCTACGTCCAACCGCTTAAGAGACTTATTATCAGTGTCATCTGGGATAGTCTCTTCCGCATACCTAATCGCATCTACGAAAATAGGCTTGTACTTAGTGTAGTACTTTTGCCATGATGGTTTCTTCTTGAAGAGAGAGGCAATAAGCCACGCTGCAATACTAGCTACAGTTGCAACTGCCGCATCGGTATTAAGAAGGTCAATAAAAGCTTGCCACATAATCGTCCCCTTATAAATAAACTACTTGTAATGTACTGTTGCCATCCAAAGAGTCCTGTGTATCTATTTTTAGAGCTCTATATGCTCTTAAAACTGTTTCTGGATTTTGTCCGGAAACGTCTATTAACTCGCCTTTATATAAATAGGCATTTATGGAAATGCTTTGTGTCAAATATACTCTAGCTACGGATATTTTTAATTCCCCTTTATTGTCTTTGACTTCTTCTACCTTATCTTCCCAACGACAATTTATTTCAGTAGGGGAGTTGTATGTATACCCACCGTAGCCATTATTTGTGACACCATCCCATAAGACCGCTTTTTGGTAGAGGCGCAGCTCTTGTACTCTCAACATTACTTAAACCACCTCACAAGAGAGCGGCTGCTGTAGAAAAAGGAGGGATGATAAATATAATCTACAGCAGCCACTAGGGGAATACGTACATGCTTACTGATTTAGGGTATTCACCATTCTCAATCATTTTGTTGTAGCGAGCAAGAGAACCAGTAGAATCCAACATCATTGCCTGTTGGCCTTCTTTAGTAGCAGATAAACCCATTCTAGTCATATAATCATAGTATTCTCTAGCTGTGCCTAGTTCTTCTCTAGAAGTTTCTTTATCTCTTATCTTAACAAAATGACCGGATAACCATAGCTCTATAGCCTTCAGAAGACTGTCACTTAAATCACTATCTAGTAAATGCGTGTCAACTAAAATAGAAGCCGTGTCTATAAATGGGCTTAGATCAGAGGCAGCTAGCGTAGTGTCTCTGATCTCTATAATTGCTTTGACTTCATCTGAAGTTACACGAGCCATACTTGTCCCTAATCGTTATTATAACCGACCATAATCTTAACAACACCCGCCGTTGCTACTGCATTATAGGCATTAACTTTTGCTACCAAACCAGTGCTTACAGGATTCGTATAACCGCTGCCAGTCGTCCAATTAATACTCGTGCCGTCTAGTGTATATAGATCACTGTCTGCACTGGTAAGAAAAGAGACAGCCATTCTAGAAGCAACTGAAGCAGTAGTGCACTGAACACCGAACACTTCCATATTAGCGGTGTTAAATGCAATATCTAACTCAATACCTACACCCACAGTAACTGCTGTGTCCTGCACCGGTAGATTATCACCATCACCACCACTAAATGTGATAGTGTCAGTAGTCACAGAATCAATATCGACGTTATAACGTGAGCCACCTGACCAGAAAATAGCTATAGTCTCTGTGTCTGCGATGCCGTGTCCGCTGATTGTAACAACACCGGTAGTATCGGTAGTACGGGTAGTTAGGCTACCTGCTTGTGCTGCTGGGACTGGTTCATCCGGACGATGGTCAATCGCAGAGTCAGTGGTAATTGACTCAAGTGTGTTTAGGAAAACACCACCTTCCAGTGACAAGTTTTCCGTATATCTGAAATTGGGCATATCTTTCTCCTCGCCACTGTGTTACTTATTTTTTTTAGGTGGTCTTCCACGTCTTTTTTGTGTAGGCTCTTCAGATACTTCGTCAGACTCTATATTCTCAGTAGGCTCTACTACAGAGTCATCAGGAACTCTAACGAAAGTATTGCGAAAGCAAACTGATAAATCTTTATCCGTCTCGACGATATCCCCTACTGTGTACACCGTGTAAGAATCACCATTATTTTTTTTGTACTCACCAGATATAACTTTAAAATACATATTCTCCCCTAGTAATAAAAAGAGGGGCGAGGGGTCGTATTACTTAGTACGCACCCCTTCTTACCAACCCCTCAGAAAATTAACTCATTACAACGACACCCTTGTAACCACCCTGTGTCGCACGAATCTGCGGGATAGCGATTTCAAGGGTCTTAAAGTGATGATTACCCATTGGGACAGCCTGCCACTGGATGTTTGTCATCGGCATACCCTGCAAAAGACGAACAATATCACTTGACTTCTGGTACAGGATAACTGTATTGGCAGGGAGCTTATCAACGACGATAACTTCATCTACTCTGTCAATACGAAGGATAGCCTCACGGATTGTCTGAACACTAGCACCTGCTGTGTCATAATCCTTGTCCATAACTGTCTCGTAAGCAGTAGGAATGAGGAGGGAGTACGAACCGTACCGACGCTGGTCAATCAGTTCCTGCTTCATTGTAAGCACGTCATTACGAATCATAGTGCCTGTCTTGTCTGAAGCTGCCCAGTTCTTATCGGAGTCACCGAAGTCTACAGAAATCTTGTTTGGTGTATCAACAAGACCGTATATAATATTACCGTCGAAGCTGTAGTTGTCGGTGCCGTTGATAAACATATTCTCGATAGCTTCATCGATACTATTACGGGACATCTCCATGCGAGTGGTATCCAGAGGCTGTCCAAGTTTGCGACTCATAGTCAGCTTACGATCTGAGATATACCAGTCTTCCATCCAAATCGGAAGAGGGAGGGTCTTAGTACTATACTCTGGGGCACTTGAGTTACCAGACTGTGTCACTTCCATGCCAAGGAACGGAGAGCCAACATCGTTAATATCTTCGTATGAGAAAGTGGTTGCTGAGTAGCCATCAAAGCTATAGGTTAGACCGGCACTTATGATGGACTGGGTGAAGGGAAGACGTACACGAGCTTCTGGGAGCAATTGGTCATCAAAAGCCTTCCATTCGTCCCTACGAAGAGTGGCGTTGTTAACCCGAAGGGCTAGATCTTCCTGTGCCATCGCCTCAAGCTGCTCTGGGGTAAGTTTGTTAATTTCATTAGCAGAAAGACGACTAATGTAGGGCTTACCATCCTCTGCGAAGTAGGGACGGAAAGCGTTAACATCGAAGTTACCACCGGCCTCTGCTACTAGCTGTGTTGAGTCGTAAAGATTACTCATTATATAGAACCTTTCTAATTAAAGAATTGTAACTTCGATTGCAGCAACTGCACCGCCAGAAGAATTATCCAAAGCCTCATTAGCTACAGCAATAGCTGAACCGCTAGAGTCAGCATCTGAGCCACCAGTAAGAATAGCTGTTTCAGCAACAACAGCAGCGGCACCAGTGGAAGCACCTGTGTTAGTGCCTACGACAAGAGCAGCAGCACCAGCAACACCTGCAACTGCCGGAATAATAGTTGCCGGGGTAGAGGTGATAGCACCACCACCATCGGTAGCGAGAGATACGTCAACAGTGTTCGACTCAGTTACAGTGACTGACAGTGACTGGCTATTTCCACCCGGGTCAATCAGATTAACTACGATCTGATTACCGGCAGCACCAACTGGCACAGCTGTCCATGTAATACCATTGTTGTTCCCTTCAACACCAGTAGTGGCCGCTGCCTGTACTGCTGCATCTGCTACAGCGAGAGCGCCAGCACCATCACTAGTCAAAAGACTACCGATAGAAGCATTCTCTCCGTCAGCAAGAAGGGCACTAACTTTATCACCTGAACGACATACTGCATAGCGCACGAGATCACCAGATGAATAGTTGTCTGTAGATACTGAACCATTCAGACACTGCTCTTGTGCGAATGCTGGGAGTGCAGCACCGTCGGCAACAGCGTGTGGATCAACATCGCCATCTGAAGATGTCTGAATAAGCATACCCGGAGTTATTGTAGACCCAGCGGTACCTTCTTCCTGAACATAATCACGATTGCTAAGAAAAATCTGACTTGCCATAATTATTAATCCTTTATATTAAGTATAAATTAAACACCAAGAGGCATAATCTTTGGCTTCTTAGGTGCGGAAGAACCTACATTTACACCGCTAAAATCACTTGCATTAACAGTTGGTTCCTTCTCTTCGTCTTTTTCATCCGCCTTATTAGTCGCCAAGGACACGAGTTTGTTAAGTTCGGCTATGGACTTAGCCTGAAGTTCCTCATTGGTAAAGAGATCAGGGTTCTTTTCCTGAATCTTACTAATAAGGGAATTCTTCTTGTCTTCTACTACAGCGAAAGCTTCATTAATCTTAAGCTGTACATCGGTAGGAAGATCTGCAATAGTAACTTCCTTCTCTTCCTTCCTTACCTCTTCATTCATAGTTGGTTCCTTTTCTTGCTTCTCTTCATTAACCATTAGCTTTGCAAGTACACTCTCGTCAATACCATCTAACTGACTAAGTTCTTCTGTGGACAACTCAGCGTTAGCTGTAAGCTTTTCTACCAACTCATTACGAGCCATTTCATTCTCCTTACCAAATTTACTCTCTAAAAGACTACGTGCTTTATTCTGTGCAGATTCTTTGGCTGAATTGGGTATATTTGCAGCAGCACCTCTGCCTCCCAATATAGCTCGTAATGCTCCTGCATTAAGCTTGTTCGTACTTGGATTTACTACAGGGAAGAACACCAAATCCCTTGAATTATCTGCGTTCGGGTCACCAAGCAGTGTTTTACTGGCGACCCAACGTTTAACTGAAGAAGGCATTTCTTCCACAGAGGAAGGAAAATCGTCCGGCTTAACTTTACCAGTAGACTTAAAATATCCGTCGACGTAGCTAGAAACAGACTTATTTACCTCTGCCCAACTAATAATTTCTGTGCCAATATATGAAGGAGTCCTCGCCGTACCTAAAACGTTTATTGTTAAGTAGTCTACTATGGTATCTACTTTGTCCATCAGAGTATCTAGAATACCTTTTTTGTTTTCTTTGTCTTCATTAAGACGAGGAAGACCTGCGCCATCTTCCCACGAACATGCTCCTTTTTGGTCGGGGAGAACAGCTAAATGATCAGGCACATAATTAATGGCTATACCATAGTATGCTTTTCCATTAAACTCACCCGATTCATCCAAAGTATCGTGAAATAGGCCAGTGGAAACATCGATATTCTGGTTATTATTAAGTAGCTCTAATGTTAGAGTACTTACTTTAGGGAGTTTGTCCTTCTCAATATAAGCACTGCCTTTTAGTGCGTTTAGTTCAGCATCCCAATGAACGTTGAGGAGTAACCCAACTTGGCTATTCTCAATAACGTCTTTACTTGATGCAGATACAGGGGTGCCGTTAACTGTTGGGTGGTATATAGTTACAGGTTTGCCGTTCCATGTAACTGCTAGTTTAGCTAGCTCCTTAGCTCTATAAAGGAGGCCATTCATAACCCCTTCCCGACACAGAATAGTAGGAAGAACGTAGTACTCTTTACCATCCAACGTATCGGAAGTAACTAATTCAGACATGTTGCTTGCAAAAACTGCTCTATTTTGTACTATTCCCGGCATATTTTTGAGTCCTTAATTAAGAGTCTCTCTATTATATATTATTAGAAGTTAGGTGCTTTTTTAACGAAAATTTTAATTTTTTTTTAAAAAAGTTACTAATCTTCAGCAACCTCTTCTTGTATGGGTACTTGCTGTGTGGCCACTTCATTTTTGGATATGTCCCCTGCCATCTTTTCATACACCTTAATTTCATCGTCAGAAATACCTAAATTGTACTTTAAAAAGAATCTAATAGGTAGACTAGGGACAATGGCCTTAGCCTGAGCGTACTGATTAAGACCAGTAGTAACCTTGAGGAACACTTCAGCTTTCTCTTGGTCAGTCGAAGTTTCGTACTCCGGCCAGATAACATAGTAATCGTCAACTTGGGGTAGAATACCAATAGACATAAGTTTATTAATAAAGGGGCGCAAAATTCTTTCCTCCCCCTGATCCTGTCTACGTAACTCGCAGCGGTTATACCATGTTACACCATCCTGCTGTGATGCTAATTTACCCTGCTCCGACCCGATTAGAAGCCTCTGAGGTATCTTTGTTGTAGAAGCGATCAAACTAATGTTAATATCAAACGCTGATCTAGGATCCGCTAAATCTTGTTCCAAAGAACGTACTTTCATTCCTTCAGTGACGATTGTCCTATTGAAGCGATGGGTAAAGTCTTCTGCAGCTGTCTGAATTTCATTTCGCTTATCTTCCGGTATGCGAGCTTCCGGGTCTACTTCGTAAACCACCCCGGGGAATCCCCCTCGCCAGAACATCTCCGCAGAACCACCTGTAAGCTTCTGTATATTCATCAAAAGATTATACACCGGTTCTAGTCTAGGGTATCCAAATAAGTCACTATCTAAGCACTCATCAGCCACGTGTATAACTCTAGTGTAGTGTACTTTTACAGTACTAATAGCAGCATTAGCATTAGTAGTACCTACAGTAGAACTCTGGGTAATATTAGAGTTGCGAGTAACGGAATAAATAACCGGTAAACCATATCGAGGAGAAGTAGGGTCATCCTCTACTTTAGAGATGGTCACCTTATCCTCGCCATAAGGTTGAAGATAAGTTATCTCAGTAGCTTTACCTATAGGTTTTTCTAATGGGCGATTATCATTAACTCCTACTACCAATATCGCGAATCTACCTATGCCAGAAAGTACATCTAACTTACGTAGATAATCGTAGACCTTATTCTTCTTAAATACAGATTTTACCGCCCTATCAAACTTAGTGGTGGAGGAGTCCATCTTAGAAGTAATATCCGGTTTGAGCATCCACGTGTAATCGGGATTTGCCTCGACGATACGTTTGGCTATATCGTTTCTACCGTAAGTGTTAAAATAGTCGTTTATTGTAATAGTGTCAGGATACCCACACGACTCATTTACACTACGATCTCCATTAAATTGGTACTGAATACCATAAGAAGATGTTACAGCTCTAGTAGGAAGTGATGTAGCATTCACTGTGACTTCTTTAGTCGGAGTAACCGTAATTGTTTCGGGTACTTTCTTCTTTCTTACCATATGGCTGCGCTCCGTTTCCTAGCTAATAGGTTGAATGCGCCTGCTGCGGCATCCACCTGATCTTTAAATTTACCTTTAGGGAAGTACTGAAGTTCTCTTAAAAACTCTTCTGTCCAAGAGGCATTCATAATCTTAACGTTACCTACATTAAACTGAATACTGAACGGCTCAGCTCTAGCCACCTTGTCCCCAGTAGGCTTATCCGTACGTACTGAGTAACCTGCTAGATCTTTTATGGTGTACTCCGCCGATTCTTTTCCTCCGCTCCCCGGCTCTTCTTCAATACCTATATCTACATCATAACCATCGGTGGCTGCTGTGTCACGCATGAGCTTATTACGGATGTCTGCACGCCACTGTCCTTTGATTACGTCTAAAACAACGTATGAATTATCTTTTAGTCGGGCTATTTTTACTCCTGCTGTTCTACAACCACCATCTTGAGTGGCTGCTTTATCCCAAAAACGGTATACTGCAGCGATAGCTGCGGGGTCTATAGTGCTCACTATTTCAGGGACTGATATATCGAACATGGAGGCACCTAGCGGTATAGGAGACTGTCCGAACTGTCCTGCATACCCATACTCTGACATATCATTATTTTTTATGTCATCTAATGTTTCTTGACTTAGGCGTACAGGGTCAAATAACCCGTTTATATATTTTTCCCTAAGCTCAGGAGGTTTAACTTCATAATCATCAGTAGCGGGAAGACATATGTGTTTAATATTCTTACCACTTTTAGCTAACAAATAACCCGTACAGTCATCTTCTGCGAGACGCTGCATGATCATAATTAGCGGGGTAACAGCCTTATTTACTTTGCGGGTAGATAAGGTATCACTAAGCCACATATTAGCTTCCTTAATAGCAGTTTCACTACGGGCAGCTTTAGGGTCTAGTGGATCGTCAACAATATGTATGTGCGCATGTTCCCCAATAATGTTAGCGCTAGTAGACACGCAGTACCTAGAACCTCGTTGTGTGTTTACAAATAACTGTTTAGTGTTTAGGTCTTCTCTTATCTGAATCTCTGGAAAGTACTTCTTGTACCGTTCACTCATTACAATATCACGGGACTTAACAGACAAGCTTATAGCGAGGTTGTGTGTGTAAGAAGCACAGATAGTTCTACAGGAAGCCATTCTCGTCCAAACCCAAGCAGGAAACATAACAGAGGCCAAACTCGATTTTGTGCTGCCCGGACTTATATTCACTATTAGGTCATATTCTTTTGGTTTGTTCACAAATACTCTTTCTGCAACAATCTGTAGCTCATTACAGAGGTATGGTATATGCCAGTTATACACTGGCTCCTCTTGAATAATTACAGGCCACATTTCTTTGACAAACTCAAAGAAACTATCCCTCATTATGGATGCTTTAAGCTTAACTTTATCAACCTGCATCGAATTCCTCTATTTCGTACTCAGCGTCAATAGTGTTCTCTTCTACAGAGGCATTTTCAATTGCTTCTAATAGTTCTTTTCTTCTCTCAAGTGATAGTTGATCAATGTCCACGGTATTCTGTTTATGCTCAACTGTGCCGGAGACGTCTATGTCTACTCTACGTGTCTTAGTCCACTCAGGCATTTTCTCGAGCACCCATAAAGTAGTTGGGATTTTACCATCTGTGGAAGTAGCTTCTTTCTCTAAAGCTGCTGCTAAGTTATCCTCCGCTTTATCTAGCAGGCGTTGTCTAGCATCACCCATAGCCCTTTCTGCGGAATCATAGTGCCTTATATGTTGCTGTACGACCCATACTGGAGGAGGTACCTGCAACCCCATAAGGTCTTGTATAATGGGGGCTAGTGCTGAAGCCCCTCCTTTCCCCGCAGTGTGGAGGATGGCGGCTAGCAGTATCTCTTCAGGAATTATAACCCAACCTCTAACAGCTTGTATTTTTTTAGCTTCATATGGTACATAAGGGCGTATTTCTTTTATGTAGCACTGATATAAGTCACTTTCCCTACGGAGCTTCTTAGCCATATTGATCGGATGCATGCCGAAGTAGTCTGCCAAAGCCTTATAGGTAGGGCAAGGTAGACTGCGGATAGCTTCAGTTAATTCACTAGACGTTATAGGCACACCCGGACGAAAGCCTTTTTGTACTATGTCTTTGTAGTGTGAGGGTGTATCAGCAATGATTTGCTTGCGTGATTTCATATGTTGTATAGTCCCCTAAAGTAAATGTAAGGTCTTCTATATTATATTATTCCTATTTTCAGCTGCAAATAACCAAAAATATGTAGAAAAATGTGTATTTATTAAAAAATATCAACTATTTCCAAGATTATAGAGTTTTTTCCTTGCGTAAAATGAAAAAAACGGGTTAATATAGTTATACTATAGATTACTATGATACTAAGTAGTCTTAGACAGAAACATAAATAAGTTATATTGCAAACTGCCTTGCAGTTTGCGGTGATGGAATTCTAAGCAGTTCATAATAAAATATTAGGGCCATGGAATATAAGGAGATTTAGCTATCTATAGATATATATAGTTTACCTTGGCTCTACTAAGTATTATTAGGATTTTTAGGGATGAATCACAAACTTTTTTAGAAAAAATAAAAAATAATTTTGACAAGAGCTGTAATATGTGCTATATAGTATCTGTAACAGCTACAGACATAGGAGAAAAGATGACTAAGCAAATCGTCAAATGGAATAGAGTCTTTTATCGCGAAGACGGGACAGTAGACACCAATGCCTCTGGCTTAACTGCTGATTTCTGTTATTTATGTTACACAAAGTGTGGTTTTATCTACCGTGTGTATTTAGACTATACTGAAGAATGGGATGATAAATCAACAATTTATACCCATTGGGCAGAGATTCCGGATTACAATACCCCAAACGACTGTGAGGAAGATGATGCATATACTAGACGATCTGGCTAATGAAGCTGATAGAAGTGGTTTTTGGGAATGGTTTATGAAATGGTTGGTTAGGTTGCTTAAGTTTGTCTCTAGGCATAGAAAGGAACAGTAATGTTAGTTATGGCTTCTCTAATTATACTTGGCACCCTCTGTTATATAAGTTCGTGTTCTTCTAAACGTATGTGGTACAATAGTTTATCTATTACATTGTGTTGCCTCTGTATCGTACTACTTTTTGCCTTGTCCGTTATTATCGTTGGTGAGCATACCCTAGCTAAGAGTGAAGTACTAACGTACAAATTAACTAAAGAAGCAGTAGAGCAACAGGCTAACTCTTCAAACGTTATGGAAAGAGCAGTACTGTTTCGAATAAAGTTGAATATGAATAGGAGAATACTAAATGCCAAATATTGGAATGATAGCTTGTGGTTTGATTGGTTCATATCGGACGAATTTGCTAACCTAGAGTTACTGAGATAGTACACACCTACATAGCTCAGGTGGCTAGAGCAACGGATTTTTAATCCGTAGGCCGCAGGTTCAAGTCCTGCTGTAGGTACCAAATTAATACCCGACAAGCCTCTCGCAGAAGCTAAAATGGTCGACCTGAATAGACAGGTATCACCTGTGATGCCGCTAGCAGCTAGCAGGAGTGGGGTCTTTTCTAAGATTGGAGGTGGGGTTGTGGGTAGTTCTGATGCTATAGCGGTTTTTTTGGTGGGTGGCGTTTGTGCGCTTTTGCTTGTGTGCAGCTACTTCGTTGGCAGGAGCCACGGGGCAGATATAGTTAGAGAGGAGGCTGCCGCTATTGGTTTTGGAGGCTACTATAGGGAAGGTAGTCATTTGCAGTGGCGTTGGCTACTACACAAGGAGTCGGGCGATGAATAGGAGAAGCGTAGATTTTAAGGGGAAGAATCCGTTTTATAATCAGCAAGAAACCGCCACTCTCAAGGCCGAGAACGAAAAGCTCAAGGCCGAGGTGGAGCGGTTGAGGGAGGCATTGAGGCGTATAGTTGACGAGCGCGATTACACCGCTCCGGAAAAGGCTACACAAATTGCTCGCAAAGCCCTTGCGCCACAACCAAACAAGTAACAATTATTTTAATATTAGCCGAGGAGGTGGAGTGATGTGTGATTACCAAGGAGACAAGTTTGGTGCAAGATTTACCGATTGGCTGCGATGCGGGGGCGGCTACCTTTACGACGACGCTCCCTATTATTGTCGGTGGGGTTTTTTCTCAATCGCCCCAAACGAGATGCCATGTCCGGCATGCAACACCAAAGAATGGTTGAAGTACATCAAGGAGACCGTGATCGAGCTCGGATACAATGAGTACTATAACGGTTTAGATGCGGAGCACAATCCATTTTTACCGACCGGAAAACACGGAAACCCGACCGCCACATATCAATTGCGTACCTGGTGGCTTGATGGCTATCGAGAAGCTTTGACCAACCAGAGCGAGGAGGGGTGATATGGTTACTGCATTTCCACGGGTGCACATTATATGCGGAGCATGTGGGTGTAAAAAGATGCTTCAGTACAGAATAGAGCGAGATGGGGCGTACGACGATGATACCGACACGTATAGTGATACCGTTTGGCTTTCATGCAAAAATTGCTCTACGGTGACAGAGTTAGATGAGTTAATGGAAGCCGAACAGCGGAAGGAGCAAGCATGAAGGCAATCAGTTTTGATGAAGCGTGGAAAGTACTACAGTGTCGAGCCTATAACACAGCGACAAGAAAAGGTTGGCATGACGATGAGAAAACCGATGGGGAATACATTGCGCTGATGCATTCAGAGTTGTCGGAAGCGTTGGAAGCGTTACGTAAAGACAACCCACCATCTACAAAAATACCTGATTTTACATCTCTTGAGGCAGAGCTTGCTGACACTGTAATCCGCATCATGGATTACGCAGAGGCAAAGGATTTAAACGTAGCCGGAGCGATTCTCGCAAAGATGGAATTTAACCGTAGCCGTGAGCACAAACACGGTGGTAAGAAGTTTTAAGGAAGGAGGGGGTGTGATGGGGATTAGGTACTTATCAAAGTTTAGCGGTATAGGGGGATTCGAACTTGGAATACAGAGAGCCTATCGTGCTGCACAAGCCAAGAGGCAAATACAAGGGACTGCTGACTCGGATATGTCCGGCCATGACGAAAAGCTCATGGCATCAGAACCACTTTGTGTTGGTTTTTCCGAAATCGACAAGTATGCAAAATCAATCTATCAAAAACACTTTAAGGAGCATAGAGACTATGGATGCGCAAGATCAATCAACGAAAAAGAACTGCCGGACTTTGACATGCTTGTCGGAGGTTTCCCCTGTCAGGCTTTTTCAGTCGCTGGAAGAAGGGGAGGATTCAGCGATACAAGAGGTACGCTCTTCTTTGAAATCGCACGGATTGCTCGGGAAAAGCAACCACGGATTTTACTGCTTGAAAACGTTAAGGGGCTTTTATCTCACAACAAGGGATATACGTTCGCAACCATCCTCAACGCGTTGGATGAAATCGGGTATGATGCGGAATGGCAAGTGCTTAACAGTACGGACTTCGGAATACCCCACAACAGGGAAAGAACCTATATTGTCGGACATCTTAGAGGAACAGGTACACGACAAGTATTTCCTCTCAGACGAGCAGACGCAGCGGTTATTGGAGAACACAAAGAAGCAACTCGGCTGATACCGGCTACAGTGGATAAGGTAGATAAACAGGGTAGTGTTTATCTACATAAATTTAACAAAGTTAACGCTAATTGCCTGTGTGCCAGAGATGCAAAAGGGCTATGTAGAAGCTATAACGTAATCCTCGAGTCACCTGACATTATCAAGACTGCCACAGCCGGCAACTCTCGACCGCAGCGAGTTAATACAATTGATCGTAGCAGTGTCACTATTGCAGCCACCATTGGTGGCGGTGGAGCTGGCACAGGGTTGTATGCTATACCAGCTCTTGATAAAGATGCCTATGACGGTTGCAGGATAAGGAGGCTAACTCCTACAGAATGCGAACGTTTACAGGGCTTCCCGGATGGGTGGACGGCTGAGGGTGTGACCGGGGCTATATCGGATACGCAGCGCTATAAGTGTCTTGGGAATGCCGTAACAACAAATGTGGTCGAGGCGGTTGCCAGTGAACTGTTGGAGTGTTTAGCCTAACGGCAGGAGGGGATTATGAATAACGAACAGTTATGTAGTGAGGGATGGCTTGAGACATTTACGCATAAGAGGTTCTATGTATTGAATCCAAGGCCGGAGGATATTGACATTAAACCTGCATTGCGCAAGCCCTCTCGTTGCAATGCAGGTTTAATGGACATTGCGATTGGTTTTATTCTGTAGCTGAACACTCAATTCGCGTGGCTGAAATATTGCCTGATGATCTGAAGATATATGGATTATTGCATGATGCTGCTGAGGCATACATTGGGGATATACCCAGACCGCTTAAACAATCGCTAATGTTCCGTGATGCTGTCCGTGATGAAACAGTCCACATATCACAAGTTGAAAATAGAATCATGGACGTAGCTGCAAAGGCATTCGGTCTGAACGCTGCGACCTTTAAGTCCCCAGCAATAAAGAGGGCTGATAATTTGCTTCTGGGGCATGAAGCTAAAGCGCTTAAGGATATTCAACCATCAGAATGGGGATTGCCGACAGTCGGGAAAAGCGAGCCTGAGTTGGCAAAACTTGGATGCCCACCTAACCCTACAAATGTTTTCTTTCAGTTTGTGGAGATGTTTGAGGCGCTGCTGAAAAGTAAGGAGGTGTGACGGTGGGGATTAGGACTGATGATCTTGATTTTATCAGAAATAAAGCAGCCGTAAAGAAGGACGGAGTGTACACAGCCAGAGGGATTGCCTACCGAGTCAAGAATGGTTGTGTTACGCATTGCCTTGTACCGGGAGGCGAAGTCCTTGAGGTGTTTAATCATTTCACAACTACAATTGCAGAGGTAGGTTTGGTTTCTGACAAAAAGGCTGTGTTGCGTAAAATACTCAAGAAAGGTGGGGAATGAAATGAATAACGAACAGTTTGAGAAAATCGGAGATATGATCAACTACCTAATTTTACTCGAGGCGGTGCTGACAGAAGAGGGGAATGACGGTGGATGATTTTGCTATCCAGTGCTTTATGTATATCGGATGTGCCTTATGTATTACTGGTGGACTTGTTCTGGCTGCATTAATAATAGCCTGTGCCTGTGATGTTTTTGAGTGGGCTTTAGATAAGTATTTAACAAGAAAAGGGCTTTTACAGGTATTCATCAGGTTCTTAAATGATGATTTCGCTAGGCGGCGCAAAAATGGAGAGTTGCCATCTAAAGCTAGAGATGCAGATGAATGGTGAACTTTATAAGTAAAGAGGATGCACTTGCTGAAGGCATGAACAACAAGTTTGTACCAAGGACATTATTCCATCATACATGGAACTCCATCTATGAATCTAAAGGTCTGGAGTGGAATGCTAACCCGTGGGTTTGGGTGGTGGAGTTTGAGGCAACGAAAGGGGGCGAGTAGAAAATGGCAATAATTAAAGGAAAAGACTACACGCCAACACACAGAGAGCTTATCGACCGAATGAGCATGTGGCTAGAGCGTAAATATAATTGCCCTGTTACGCTGCTCGAGCGGCTGGGGCACGGTGGTACTGGCGAGTCACCAGACATTCTGGCATGGCGAGCGGATGGGAAAAGCTATTTGATCGAGGTCAAGATAAGCCGCTCTGACTTCCATGCCGACAAGCATAAGCCTTGGCGCAGAAATATGGATGATGGCTTGGGGCAGACACGGTATTACGCAGCTCCAAAAGGGATACTAAAACCTGAGGATATACCTGCCGGTTGGGGCTTGCTGTCTGTTACAGAGCATCAGGTTCGGGAGTTAAAACAACCCGAAGCCATCAAACAAAATGAAACAGCAGTACGTGCGGAGATGGCAATGCTTATTCGTGCATTGCGTGACCTCAGGCTGGGTGCTGTTATTGTGCAAAGAGAGAAAGGGGAGGGATGAAGATAATTAGGGATGTAGAAATACTCGAAGTAGCAGATGCTGCAATTTACCGTACTGTAAAGAGGCGTAAAATATGGTAACGATATGTCTAACTCCAGAACAGATGAATAGTGTACGAGGTACGCTTGAGGACATTATCAATGGGACTTGCTCCTGTTCTCAGCTAAGACTTAAGGGCGTTAGTATTTCCCATGATGGTGAAGGTACAGAGTTTAGTAAAAATGAGGAGGTAATTGTATCTCCACTTTTTGAACATATTGTAATTGGTAAGGAGAGGAAGGTTTGAGAAAATACTGTACGAAACACAAACATAGTATAGAGAACCATATTGGGTACTGCCCATATTGTGCTATAGAAGAACTACAAAGCACAGCCATTAATACCACGGAAAAAGAACTAGAAGAACCGACAGGTTTGCAAGGAGCGAACAGAATGTGGGCACTAAGTTATGGAAAAGAGAAGTATGAAGTACCCCAACACACCAGTAGCCCCAAACTAAACTGGGGGAAATACACATGGGAGATACACCATGTAGATATTCTACGCCACGCTGCTGTTCTTCATTGTAATGTACGAGAATCAGAATTTACACCAGAAATGTACGCAGACAATGTCAATCGTAGGCAAAAACTTCGTATAGTACATGAAGATGAGGGTTACATTTTTACAGGGTACATAACAGCGTGTAAAGCGTACCCTTCTTCTGATGTACTTGTCCTTGAATTTGATATCATATACGAAACTATGTTTATGCACGAATGTGGTATAATAGAAGAGCCAGACTGCATATTAGATTATTACGGAGAATTGGTAGTAGCAGCTCTGTTGCATCAATGCAACTCTCCTAATATGTTTGAGAAGACTAAAGAAGACTACCTATCTACCGTTGATTAGATGGAGATAAAATGAAATATTTACCATATATATTTAGAAGACCCAAAGGAGCAAAACAAGCAAAACGCAATAAGTGTAGGGCTATTCCCCCGTGTTCTTACTATGACCTTAGACCTGCTAAGATGAAAGCTATTACTTCCTATATCACTAGGATGCGAAAGAAAAACTATACATATCATGAAGCTATAATCTCTTTGGCTAAGAAATACAACACAACACCCAAACGTGTAAAACGATGGCTTACTAAGGATTTGTACAATAGAATATCTGGTGTATACATACAAAACCATATATCAGATGACCTATACTGAAGAGAAAATATGAAAACAACTTTGCATAATTTAGCAGCCAATCGATAACATATGGTTACTTTATTACCCATAGGTTTATAGAAAGGAGTACATTATGGAGCAACGAGGAACAGTGTATGATACAAAAGTACTTAACTTGTTTGAGGCTATGAACGAGCTTGGCTTCACACAGGAGGAAAAGGGAACACTATTTATGCCTATAGTTGAAGAGTACACACCATATAATGATATATACGTAGACTCAGTCGGATTACTAGAGTACCCACCAGAAGACATAGCGTTTGGTAAGTTGGCAGAACGGGTTATTGCTGCATACGGCGTAACAGATGACCACTTGTTGTATATCTCTTGGTAGTTCCTTGTCAGATGAGGTATGTCTAAAGTATCTGCAAGCTAGCTCTGTAGTAAAGCTGAGATATCAAAGTAGTACCTTAGCTTTCTGAGGTTGTTTGTGGCTAAGTTGTTGGTGTGCCTAGGTTTAAATCTAAAGGGGGTTCTCAAGAAAATTTTTTGCGCAATCTGAGGGGTGCTCATAAGCAACCACCACCCACCCCCGATCTGCAAAAGACCCCCACACCCCCTAGGAGTATAGCCTTATATACCCCCCGTACACCCCTTGTAAGCTCCTGTAATCAATAGTACATACGCAAGCACTACCTAAGTCTAACTATTGCACACAGAGGCTTACAGAGGCATTCACGGGGCTATTTCTAGATATAGTGGTACTGGCGGGGGATATATCTATATATAGTCTTTGGTTTTCACGTGTTAGTTTCGCTTGTATGGGCTTTAGATTGGCTTAGGGTACATATGGGTAGTCTATGGCGGAACTATTGTTTATATCCCTTGATTTGGCTATGTATAAACCATACTTATGACTATTGAATTGAGCAATTGAATAATATAGATGGTTTTGTAAGGTCTTGATATGATTATAGTTATGAAAGCAGGGAAAGAAAATTGCCTATAGGAGAAGATGAGTTGACAAAAGTCATAAGTATAGTGTGAGCATGAGTAGGGGAGTAGGTGGCTGTATATACATAAGTCTTCGTGTGCTAAGGAGCTTATGACTACTTTAGGTTTATGGCTGCTATGGGTGTACTGGTGGGGTAGAACTGGAGATTGTACAAATAGGACTTATGACTATTAGAGTACACGATTGAATAATGTAAGCGCTAGTTGTAAAGGCTAGGGGTGTTTAGGGTTATGGCTTTAGGGGGGCTATGTTTGCCTATAGGGGACTTTTGTTTGACCAAAGTCATAAGTATGGTTTTATGTGCGTATATGGGTACGATTTTAGGTTGGGGGCTTGGTTTTGGTATGATTTTAGGTTAGTTTTTGGCGATGTAGGTGCGTCCATGGTGCGGGGGATTCTAGGTTTTAGACTATTTTGGGATACACTTTGATCATATTTAGTTACTTTAGACTATTTTGGGATACACTTTGATCATATTTAGTTACTTTAGACTATATTTGGCTTATACATTTGATTGCTTTGGCTTATACATTTGATTGCTTTGGCTTATACATTTGATTGCTTTGGCTTATACATTTGGCTATAATATGATCAAAAGTAACCCTATTATACACGCGTTGACATATAGTTATACTATGCCAACATCATATCATGATCATAATTAATTAATTACGTACTTACTTTAGATCATATTTAACCATGTTACTATATATGGGGGTACGTAATATAGTAATGATTATATATAGCATAGTAATCCTGTTTATTATAATACTATATGGCAATATATCTTATTTTTTATACACACAAGTTAACATATTTTGGTAATACTTGTATTGAAAGACGTAACTACCAATAATATATGGTAGTTACGTCTAATGTTATACTTATGTTGTCTTTTTGTTATACTTTTGTTGTACTTCTAATAGCTTTTGTAATAATTACCAACTTTAAAATTCATTTTATCCCCTTCACATAGTCAAATCATTTGGTTAAACTATTTTGCCAACGTTTTACATCTCTTTACGTACTACCACATAATCACCTGTTTCATAGTCCAGAAAATTATCACCAACTTTAACCGCAGCACATGCCCATCTATCACCACCACACCGCTCTTTAGTCAACCTTAATTTAATCGCTCTATTAGTGCACTTACCGGTGTATTTTTCCCCAAACCCTGTATCCGCACCCTCACCTGAGATAATGTAAATATTTTCATTTGCTAATTCTTCGTTTGTCCAGCTAATCATTTTTTATCTCCTGTTTGTTATAGTTTGATTCGTCAAGATTACGTGCTATGTATTCGGCTGTATCTTCTGGTTTCTCTATTTTATACGGATACGTAGCACGTAATCTGTGACTTTAAATAAGCCTCATACCTCAAATTCTGTCAGGTACAAAATTAAAGATTCTATAGATTCGGAATTTAGACACATATTCATTGTAATATCCATACTTATATAATATCATATTATGATCATATGTCAACAAATAAAAATAAATATTTATCATTATTTTTTAAATAAAAAACTTTTGTTTTTCTTTTATTTTCTTCATTTTATCCTTGACACAATATCTTGTGGTTTATCTTGCATCATACCCATATATAGTAATTCTATTTTCACGTGTTAGTTTCGCTTCTAAGGGCTTCAAATGCCTTTAGCCTTATGATTGTACCTTGATAAAATGAGTTTTAGACCACAATATATTGTGGTAGGCGGTGTAATATATACTATATATAGTGGTGTGTTATGGCCAAATGCTTAAACGTGCGTATATTTACCGTGAGTATGGGGGCATTGTCAACCTGTATACATTTGACAATATGTGGTGTGTGTTGGTCAATCTATTGTATTTATTGCGCAAAAGAAATTATTTTTATTTAAAAAAGATTTATCATTTGTTATAAACTATTGTTAGACAAGAACTTATGAAAACAAGAAAAAGTTTAAATAGTTCTTGACGAACGTATATTGTAAGCGTATACTATAGGTATAAGATTTACTTACAGGATCAAACTAAACCAAACAAAGGAGAAATAAAATGAAATACAGTGATAAAATTGAAGCGCAGAAAAAACTAGTCAATGCGATTAATTGCGCCTTGAAAAATGCAGCGATAACCGAAAAACAAGCCCTTAAAAATGAGCTGGATATAGCGGAAAGTACTTTACGCACTCTTGAAAAAACTGAAAAAATATTAATGTCAATAATTACGCAACCATTAACAAAATTGCGGCGGCGTACGGTTGTACACGTAATACAATGTCCGCGCTAATATCAATCGGACGCGAACAAAACGAAAAATTAGCACAAGACACAAAAAAAGATTAAAAAAAGACTTGACAACATTTGATATTAGAGTATCATATATTTAACTAAACCATAACAGGAGATAAAAAATGAAAATGCAAACAGTAATTAACAACACATGTTTTACGCCGGAATCAAAAACATTGTTTCGGGCGGTTATGCGGCAACTCAATGCATCATGGGGCGAGGTTTGGGAATACCCAGAGGATTACCGAAATGCTCTAAACGGTGTTGGTGGGTTTATCTATTATAACGAGACCGAACCATTCGCAAAACGCAATATTGAAAATATTATGAAATGCATAATTGAGTTCGAGGACGAAACAGGCGTACCAATGCATACCGAGAATGATCTAAATTGGTATGCATGGTTTGCACTAGAGCATATCATTGATAAAATTATGTGTTACAAAGAGTCGCTATAGTTAAGTACACGATTGATCAATTATTTAAACAGGGGTTTTAATTATGTTATCTGTAGATACACTAATGGCCTGTATACACGCACAAAAAAACGATATAACAGTGATTTATATAGTCACACATTTACACAAACAGAGTAGGCGCTATAATCTACGTATAACCAATGACACAACATTAGTTTGCACTGGTAATTATATCGTGCGAAATTACGAAGTGCCTACCAGTAATATTATTGTGTATGTTCATTTTGACGGCAAATGGCAGAATTTATTTACAAAAGATAGGGTATTTAACAATCTAAACGACGCAAAAGAGGCGTTACGGGTTACTAATTTTAACGATACTATTATTTAAACAGGAGTTTTAATTATGGTTACCTATGGTGGAAACCTAGATATAAACATAACTGTAACAATTGTATTTTTATAGGTAAATCTGAGGGGCTAGACATATGGTATTGTGGGTGTAATAGCGATCATAATATTTTACTGCGAGGGGGCGACACACAACCCCATTACGCTAGTTTTGATTTACCGGCAGTATTAGAGTACAAGCTGCATTATCCAAAAATTAGCCGCGTGGTTAATTCGAGAGGATATCTTAAAAATTACAATTGACGTTGCTAAACTAAAAACAAGAGTAAAGCGAGGGTTTTAATTATGCGTACACTATGTTGCAAATGCCATACCAAAGAAAAGATTAACGGTCAATGGCAGACCATAACCAGACCGGAAACAGCCGACGAACTAGCGTCTCACGGCTATTGCCCTGAATGCCTAGCGATTGAAAAGGGGAAAATTGCTAATCCGTTATTACCTGTAATACCGTTCGTTACATGTGTTGATCTAATGCGTAATCTGTTGGAGTGTAAACGCATATTAACAAATTACCAACAGGCAAAAAAGGTTGAAATTCAAATTGTTAATTGAGAGGGTACAACTATGCAAAAAGATGAAAAAAATATAGACACTCAAATAATGGGCATAATTTCAGAAATGGCAAAGGAGGAGAATATTATCTGGGACGCAGAGGACGGTTTTTCATACTGCGCCTATTGTGGTACTGATAAGTATGTACAAGCAACTATTGGCGAAGATCAATTAAAACACGAGGACGCGTGTTTATATGTTCGGGCGTGTGAGATAATGAAGCAAATTAATAAGTAAAGGATTTTAATTATGTTTGAAGCTCTTACTTTTAGTTTACAAATCGGAATAGTTGCGTTACGATGCATGTTTTTAGTTGTTGCTGCGGCCAGTATCCCTTTTACGCTAATATGTTTAATTAGCGTTGGAATAACTAAAATTGATAACTGGTTAAGAGCACGTGAGATATATCTATAACACAACATAAAAATATGTTGTACCGTATGTACCAATACACGATTTTCCTTAATGAGACATATGAGACACTTTTTAGGCGTGGGGGCGTAGACAGATTTTTGCTTCTGCGCCTCGACCGGCAGGGCATTTTCCCCTATGTACGGGGCTTGCAAATTCACGGTAAAATTTAGGAGAAAACTATGGGCTTACTCATTGTTCTGTCTATTTGTCTTTGTGTCCTATTGTGGGTATTATATATAGTGACAACACCAAAGTAAAGAAGGAAACTAGTGACGCTTTTCCAATAAGTAGTATATGGATATCTATTGGAAAAGCCATACCTTGGTGTATATACTGTGTCATTGGAATTAAACCCGTTTAATCCTTTGCGTCATGCTGTTACGAAAAACCAGAATCTAGATTTTTAACGATGTGTAAGCCGCTTCCTAAACAATATATTGATGTAAATAAGGACAAAACAAATGAATAACAAAAGAGTACCTTTGATCGAAGAAAAACATGAAAATATGCTTGATTCTATTGTATTTACTGTGTATACTATAGGGGTAATTACTATATTTTTACTATTGTTTGGGTGTGTTAAAATTGCTGACTCATTAGTTTAGGCTATGTACGGAAAACTAAAATTTAAGGGGAAAATTATGAAATACTATAAGATTACTAATGAATCAGAGAACCATAACGGCATGCAGTATAAAACAGGATTGAATGTAGATATCTTAGATTTTAATC
>Ga0180433_10001953_pt1 | contig 33338 bp, 34 predicted proteins | sample SS_ome_8_FD_132980 | JGI IMG/M metagenome (GOLD analysis project Ga0180433, IMG submission 132980) | Hypersaline lake sediment archaeal communities from the Salton Sea, California, USA - SS_1_D_1 metaG | ecosystem: Environmental > Aquatic > Non-marine Saline and Alkaline > Hypersaline >...
ACACTTTTTCCAACTCCTTAAGCTGTAATTATCAATCACTAGGTTTCTTTTAATCTCGTCACATACAAGACAACGTTCTATAAGAAGGATGCTCTTTAAATATAAAGGGAAGATATCGCAGAAGTTCGGCCAACTTGTAAACAAAATGTCACAAAAAGAGGAAAAACATCATTTTTTGAGGGATGTTAATCAGTAAATAATAAGACTTATTACCTTGAAGGGGATAGTGAGAAAGGAATGGATAAAAAGAAAAACCTTATTTCGGTATTTAACTGAAATAAGGTTTTTTTTGCCTGATATTAAAGTATAAAACGATCGGTTATTTAAATGTGATGATATAAGCTTGTTCTTCTAAAAATCGCGCCGATGCACTCTCCATAGAAGGATACTGGTATTGTGCGCTAACGAGCAGGCTGTTGCCGTCCGGGCTCCAATATATTTCCGAAGGGATGGTGCCGTGGTATATCGGTTCTTCATAGAGGATATTTTTCCCTTGAAGCTTGCCTGCATAGATATTGTCTTCATCCTTCAAAGAGTAAGCGATTTTCTTTAAGTCGTTTGAGAATTTAAAAACAGTTACTTTTTCGAGCAGAGCAGAAAGCTCGCCGTTTCTGCGATCATATTCGTACAGGGTTTCCCCTGTGTCCAGGAATACAAATTGATCATTGTTTAACCAAACAGGCCCGCCGCGGCTGTCCAGACGCTTGTCCTGGATTTTGATGCGTTTGCCGTCAATCGTTCCCATTCTAATCCCGTACTCGTCGGAACGCTGCAACACGGTAAGCAGCAAATCTCGTCCATTATCAGAGATGTTAACTCCCGTAAGCGAATCTTTCTCCGCAAAATCATTCAATGTATACGTTTTGAGCGTTCCGGAATCCGTATCATAAACACGAAGGCTTGTCTGATTCCCCTGCCCAACATCTAAAACGAGATAACAAACGTATCTGCTATTATTTGACCATGAAACATCTTGGACATAGACCTCATTGCTGGCGGAGATGCTGGCGATTTCTGTGTTTTTTCCGTTCGCCGGCGAAAACAGCTGCATTGATGTCTTACTTAATGACAAAGTGACTCCGGCGATACGCTTTCCGTCTGGAGACATTTTCAGGTTGGACATGTTGCTTTCAATGCCTTTTACGATTTCAGCTTTTTCATAGGGGGAGGAAAGCCGCTGAAGACTGCGCGCTGTACGTTCGGATGTCCCATCTCCCTTGAAAAAACCGACAACGGAATCCGGTGAAGACCACCCAAGCAGCTGCCCTGCTTTTGGAAGGCGATAAATCGTATTGACTTGAAAAGGGCGGGTTTTCTGGTCATCGACATGATTGTCTTCCCCGCTTGGGATGATAATCGTTTCAGATCTTTTTCCGACATTATAACTGGACACGATAATGGCCAGAAACAACAGCACTCCTGCCCAAATGATAAACGGTTTGTTTTTCATCATTTCTCAACCTTTGCGTAAGCTAATTCAACATGAATCACTGTTTGGTTTTCCTTGTAGTACATCTCGATTGTTCCTCCGTGTTCGTCAACAATTGTTTTCACAATGCTTAATCCCAAGCCTACACTTCCTTCTTCCTTAATCTTCTGATTGACTGAATAAAAGGGCTGGAACATTTTGGAGTGTTGGTCATTTTCCAATGGAGCACTTGGATTCTTGAATGTAAAAAGAATGGTTTCTCCAATGATTTCGGCCTTAATGATGATTTCCGAATGAGATAAGCTGTATTTGATGGCGTTGTCCAGCAGATTGATGAAAAGCTGGCGCAGCCTGCTCACATGACTGTGAACGTACAGGCCATCTTCAATGTCACAGGTGATCCTTTTCTTATACCGTTCTGCCCGAAACTTCATCGATTCGCAAACATCTTTTAAAATTTCCCCTGCCTCGACCCTGTCAAATTGAGCGCCCTTGGCAGGTTCCCGGGATACTTCAAGAAGCTTGATCACCAAATGATGCAGGCGCCTGCTTTCTTCAACAATGTGGTTCATTCCTTTATCAAAAAACACCCGATCCGATTCCCCTTTATCTTTTATGATCTCTGCATATCCTTGGATGGAAGTCAGAGGTGTTTTCAGCTCATGCGTCATATTGTCAAAAAATCGTTTTTCTTGTTCGTTCAATTCCTTTAAACGGTCACGATCCCTTTCGATAGTTAAAATTTGTTCTCGAATTCTGCTGATCATATCGTTAAAGTTGATGGCAAGCTGGCCAATTTCATCTTTTCTATTAAAGTGGATATCCATATCCAGTTTACCCTTCTTGACTTGCGAGGTGGCATCTGTCAGCTTGACGAGCGGAATCGTGATATGTCTGGACAGGATATAGGAGAAAAGAAACGCCGCCAAAAATATGGCAAGTGCGATGTAAAAAACAATATCCAGAATCTCTCCGCTTTGCTTATACTGCAGGTCGAAATTTTTCGAAAAGCGTAATATGCCTACTTTTGTGCCTTCAACGACAACCGGGTATGAAAAAAACACTTCTGCTTTATTGCGGTTATAGGTGATATGATAGGCAGTCTTTCCTTTGATCGCCTGTTTAAGATCTTCATCACTTCCACGGGAAAACGCCTTCTGATCAGAAGCAGACAACAATGCGCCATTCACGGTATAAACACCGACATTGCTTCCTGTGGAGTGATTCAAATTATCTACCATTTCATCGGCCATATCACCGAAATAAAGTTCATTGTTTTTATAATGATTGATTAAAAATGCCTGGTTTACATAGACGGTACTGTTTTTTTTCAGTTCGACTAAATCCGATGTTACAATTTTTTCATTACTCGACCAAATCACGTTCTTAACCGTATGATTGAGCACAAGGAAAGAGAGAGAAAAAATCAGAAAAAAGCCAACAATAAACTTGCCCTTGATGGTCCGTAACACTCTCTACTCCTCCTGCTTCTCGAATTTATATCCGATACCGAACACCGTTTTAATCAAGTCGCTTGCATCGAGCTTTTTGCGGAGTCTTTGAATATGGGTATCAACTGTACGGGTGTCACCGAAAAAATCGTATCCCCAAATGAATTCTAAAAGCTCTGAACGCGTAAAAACTTTTCCCCGATGATCAACCAAAGTCATCAGCAGATCATATTCTTTAGGAGTCAATTCGACGGCTGCCCCGTCTTTTTTCACCAGTCTTTCACCCGGGATGATCACAATATTTTTAAACCGGATCTCATCCTCTTTTTCCGTTTCCCGTTCGTTCACATGATAGGCTTGTTCCAGACGCCGAAGGATCGTGCGAATTCTCGCGACAACTTCGCGCAGATCAAACGGCTTTGTAATATAGTCATCGGCCCCGAATTCCAACCCGAGTATTTTATCCGTGACATCTGATTTTGCGGTGATCATCAGTATCGGAATATTATAGCTTTCAGTCACTGTTTTGCAAATATCCAATCCGCTGCAGTCAGGCAGCATCCAATCGAGCAGCAGAAGATCAGGTTTGAATTGATCTAATTCCCTCATGCCTGAAGAGCCGTTATTGACCGTGCACGTTTCAAAACCTTCGGACGTCAGCCCGTAAGCAAGCAAATCAGCAATTGCTTCATCATCTTCTATAATCAGTATTTTGGTTTTATCCATAAAGTCATCACTCATTCCCTGTTTCAAGTTTATTTTGTCTAGAAACCTCTTTTGTTTCTCGCATCCTTCTATAGAGATTATACATAAATCCAAACCAAACTCTTCCTTTGACGGTCCGCAATTGGAGCGCTGGCGGACTTTTAAGGCGCAGAAAAAATAAACGGCCTTTTATAGATGATCAGAACGGGAGCAATTATGTCCATATGTGATTTTCACTAGTCCATTTGTCCAAATCCTTCATCCATTTCCTCTGATGTTCATCTGTCTTTTGGAATCCCCACTCTTTTAACGGCAACAAAGGCAAAAACGTTTCAGGATAAGCAGAAATTTTACAACTTGGATACAAATTGCCCTCAAATAACGGAGCACCTGTTCTTCATGAACAGGTGCTCTTTGTTTCTTATGGAACAAGATTCTTCGTCAAATTTGGCCAACATCCTGCTTATTTCTTGGAATGTAAAACGTGAAGGAAGTACCTTCGTTCAGCATGCTGTGGACGGTGATCGATCCGTTGTGTGCATCGACGATGTTTTTAACGATCGCAAGTCCGAGGCCCGTCCCGCCTTTTCCTCTCGTCCTTGCTTTATCCGCCTTGTAAAAGCGTTCAAAAATAAACGGCAGGTCCTCTTCTGGGATGCCGCTGCCCGAGTCTTTCACGGCGATTTTCAGCCCGCTTTGCGCTGACTGCACATCGACATGTACGGTGCCGCCGGCATTTGTATGGCGGATCGCGTTGTCAATCAGGTTCGTTAATACCTGCTCCATTTTGTCCGGATCAAACACAAATTTGGCTTCGTGCAGATCAAGATTGTGAGAAAGCGTAATTTCTTTGTCACCGGCCACTCCGTAAAACTTTCTGAACACCCTCTCGAAAAATTCGCGGAGCTCCACCTGTTCTACGTTTAAGGAAATATGGCCCGCCTCCATTCTGGCAAGGTCCAGCAAATCATTCACAAGCCTTCCCATTCGTAAAGACTCGTCATAGATGACCTGCGCGATTTCCTTTTTTTCTTCCTCAGAGCTTGCAATGTCGTCAACAATTGCTTCACTGTACCCTTGAAGCATCGAAATCGGTGTTCTCAGCTCATGGCTGACATTGGCGATAAAATCTTTTCGCAGCTTATCAAGCCGTCTTTCCTCCGTCATATCCCTCAAAACGGCGACCGCTCCGCGCACATGTGACTGATTGTACAGCGGACTCATGAGCAGCACCCATGTTCTGCCTTGCAGGGTCATTTCAATCATCTGCTCCTTCTCCGTGCCGACGGTGTTTTGAAAAAGCTCGCGCGCTTCAGGAGGCAGTTCATGGCCTTCTTTTACATTCATGTTCTGCTCATAATACCAGGCCTGTAAAAAGCGTTCAGCCGGAGGGTTAGTCACAAGGATCGTCCCGTCGATATTGATGGTGATCACGCCGTCTGCCATACTGCTTAAGATATTCGACAAATGCTCCTTTTCCTGATTGAGCGCTGTAATATGGAACTTCAGCTGGCGCCCCATTTGGTTAAAGGCAATCGCCAGCTCGCCGATTTCATCCTGGGTCAGGATCGGAATCTTCGTATCAAACTTCCCTTTTGCAAGATCCTGTGCACCCTGCCGCATTTTTCTGAGCGGGTAGGTAATCCGGCTTGACAGGAAGAAAGCGAAAATCGTCGTTAACACAATCGCAATCGCAGCGGCAAAGAGAATATACCTTGTCGTATGCTGTGTCGTATCTTTCACGGCAAGAAGCGATTGAGAAAGAAACACCATGCCTTCATCTTCGCCTTTCCCGTACGGTACACCGACAATCAGCTGATCGTTCTTTTGATTGGAGATGACCGTCCGCTTCTGCACTTTTTGATGCTTCTGAAGCGCTTCGTTCAGATCGGAATCATTTTTAATATCTTTTAATGTAATGGAAGCCACTTTTTGATTTTCCCGCGGTGAATACCAATATTCATTCTCATTTTTGATAACGGTGATGCTCGTCAGTTCATCGGCAAGCTCCCATGTGATCGATCTGGCCGTCTCCTGGTCTTTATGGTTTTCCATGATGACGGCCACCTTGCTGGCGAGCTTTGTCAAATCAGCTTCCGCTTCATCGACATGGTAGTTTTCAATAAACTCAAGCAGAAAGAACGTAAGGATAAATAAGACAAATGAAACCAAAAGCAGTATGGTAAACCACAGTTTACCGACTACGCTCTTCCAAAACTTCATTCGTTTCCGACCTCAAATTTATACCCGACACCCCATACCGTTACGATTTTTTTCGCAGCTTTCGGCGAGACTTTGTTCAATTTTTCACGTAGACGTTTAACATGGGTGTCGACCGTTCTCAAATCGCCGAAAAACTCGTATTGCCATACTTCCTTCAGCAGCTTTTCACGATCGTATACTTTATCAGGAGTTTTGGCCAGGAAGTAAAGCAGTTCATATTCTTTCGGCGTCAGGCTGACTTCGGTTCCGTCCGCCATAACTCTGTGAGCATCGTGATCAATGGATAAGTGAGAAAAAACAAGAACATTTTTTGCCGTTGTATCTGTATTCAGATAAGAGGTTTGCGATGATCTTCTCAAGAGCGCTTTGACTCTCAGCACCACTTCCCTCGGACTGAAAGGTTTTACAATATAGTCATCGGTTCCGACTTCAAAGCCCTGCACCCGGTTCGCTTCTTCGCCTTTCGCCGTCAGCATGATGATCGGAGTGGCTTTTTTGTCGCGTACTTGGCGGCATACTTCAATGCCGTCGGTTCCTGGCATCATCAAATCGAGCAGGATTAAATCGTATTCGTTGCCCAGGGCTTTATCGATGGCTTCGTCGCCATTCTCGGCTTCCTCGATCTTATAATTTTCCCTTTCCAGGTACATTTTTAAAAGTCGTCTGATTCTTGCCTCATCGTCTACTACTAATATTTTTGTCTCTTTCGTCTGTTCCATCGTAAACCTCCTGATTTGAATCTTCTTACATTCATTTTATTAGAAAAGCGATCGTAAGCCAAGCTAAGAATGGCCTTTCCCAATTTAAAACGATAAGCTGCGGAAGGCCCGGCGAAAAGCCCGGACCTTCCTGCACCGCACGGATCATGCATAAGAGTGAAGTCCAGCGATGACAAGGTTTACAAAAATAAGATTAAACATAATAATGGCAAAACCGATAACGGCAAGCCACGCCGATTTTTCGCCGTGCCAGCCTCTTGAAAGCCTGAGATGCAGATAAGCTGCATAAAACAAAAATGTAATCAGCGCCCAGACTTCTTTCGGATCCCAGCCCCAGAATCTGCTCCATGCCAGCTGTGCCCATATCATCGCGAAAATAAGCGCGCCAAGCGTAAAAACCGGAAAGCCGATCGAAACGGATCGATAGCCGATTTCATCGACAAGGTCAAGGTTCACATTTTTCACGAGCGGCTGAAGAAGCTGACTGATGCGTTTTCTAATGATCAGCCTGATGACACCGTAAAGCAATGCGCCGGTTCCAAACGACCAGAGAACCGTATTCAGCTTCCGTCCTGAAAAAATAGGCGGCACATTGACAAGCGGCTCCATTCTCTCCTCTGTTAAAAGTTCGCCTTTGTTCGGCCCGATCAGAGCGGGAAGCTCGTAAATCATGACGTCTTCCTGGTTGTCTTTATCAATCCACTTGAACTGCGCTTCATAGCCCCCAATGCGGAATGAGGTCGTGACAAGGATAAACGCGAGCGTTGTCACGAGCATAAACATGACAAATTCGAGCCAGAACGTTTTTTTGCCAGGCTGTGACTGATCCACATGCTTGAGTAGAAAGATCACGCCGGCGACAAAGCTGATGGCGAGAATCGCCTGTCCGAGAGCTGCAGTCGTAACATGAATATAAAGCCAGTTGCTTTGAAGCGACGGAATCAGCGGTGTGATATCGGTCGGAAACATGCTGGCATATGCGATTAACAGCAGGACAACGGGCAGTGTAAACAGCCCCAAAGCAGACAGCTTGTAAATAAAGTAGATGATGATGAACGCCAGAACGAGCATCATGCTGAAAGCAGTTGTAAATTCGAAAAGATTGCTGACCGGTGCGTGTCCGGAAACGATCCATCTCGCAATAAAATATCCAAACTGGCATACAAATCCGATGATCGTGATCAACACTGCGATCGACGCCCAGCGGTTCTTCTTCTTCCGGTCTGAAGCCTTGCTCCTGATGGAGCCGCCAAAAAAGAAGACCGCTGAGAGATACAAGAGAAATGCCGCGTACAATAAATTGCCGCTTAACTCTGCCATGAAAACCCCTCCCTATGCTGGCCGTTTATTTTTTTCCTTTGACAGTTCTTTTTGATCGGCCGGTTCGGATATCCCCGTATCCTCAAGTACGGCCTTCAAGTCCTGTTTCAGCCCGTACCAGTTTTTATTCGTATGTCCGGCGACGAGCACATGCCCGTCCAGCGTTCTGAGCCAGATCCTTCTGTGGTGCCAGTACATCCCCTGGATGACGCCGATCATAAAGATGGCGCCGCCGACCATGAGCACCCACAAAGTCAAATCTTTTCTAATGGTGAGGCCTGAGAGATTTTTCGTTTCGACGTGGTCAAACTTCATTTTGTATTTATTGTCGTCAGAACCTTCGATTGTTTCCTGAATCGCAACGAAACTCTTTTCTCCTTTAGGCTTATCCGGGGCGGTGATCTGGAATACAAAAGCCGGATTGTTCGGATTCCTCGTTTTCGTGCTCGGCTCCCCGTCTTTGTTAAAATAAAAGTCCGGCAGGTAGCTTGCAATATGAACTTTGTAACCGTTGCCAAGATCATATTCCGGCTTCGGCTCCAAGAGGTTGATTGCCACTTTGCCGAAAGATTTCCCGCTGTCTTTTTCAATCAGCTGAAAGACCATTTTGTCGAGCTCGCCTTCCTTGTAAGTCAGCTGATAGAGTGCATATGAACCGAATTTCAGCGGGTCATTGACCCTGATCTTGCCGCTTTTCACTTTCTTCAATTCAGGCGCTTCACCCGGGAGGCTGTCATTTTTTCTTTCATATAGTTCAACATCGGTTTGATATGTTTTTGCGACAGTACCGTCACCTGCTTTAGTAATCGCCTCTGAAAATACTTCTTTTTCTTTTTCACTGTCGTACATTTCTTTTGTAAACCGGTTGTTTTTCAAGTAGTAATGGCCGTCAGTTCCCGGGATGGGCACGGTCTCCCCTTCCCTGATCCAAAGGGTTTCGTCGACATACATGCCCGGAACAAATCTGAGCATGACACCGATGAGGAATATGATTAGCCCGATATGGTTCACATATGGGCCCCATCTTGAAAAACGGCCTTTTTCCGCAAACAGGTTTCCGTTTTCTTCTTTGACTCGGTATCGTTTTTTCTTCAGTTTACCGACGATTTGTGATCTGGTGTCTTCAGACATGTCCGCTTCCGTCCGGCTGAAAAGGCGCTGCCTCTCCATAAAGTTCGGATTTCTCGTGACGCCCTGATTTTTCAGCGCCCTGTACAAAGGAACGACCCTGTCAAGGCTGCAGATCACAAGCGATATGCCGATTGAAGCAACCAGAACAATAAACCACCATGAACCGTAAAGATTGTGGAAACCGAGAGTATAATAGATTTGTCCGAGAAGCCCGTATTGTTCGCTGTAGTATGTATCAGCCTGCGCACCCGGCGGCAGGAACATTTCCTGCGGGAAAATCGTTCCAAAAGCAGATGCTGTCAGCGTAATGACGATCAGCCAGACGCCGACCTTTACAGACGAAAAGAAATTCCATATTTTATCTACGATTGTTTTGTTATATGTTTGAGAGCGTCTCGCACTTCCGTCATATCGCATGTCAAGGAGTTTGGCATCCTGTTTGACGAGCGGCTTTCCGCACGATTCACACAAAACGGTGCCCGTCGGATTCACATGGCCGCATTCGCATTTGATTTCTTTCATCATGACGATCCCTCTGGTTTGATCATATTCATATAATCATGGATCATTCGTTCTGTCATCGTGCCAGACACGACTTTGACAATCTCTCCGTCAGGATTGATCAAAAACGTGGTCGGCAGCGGTGTGACATCGTATGCGTTCAGAACCTGCCTGTCTTTATCAAGCACAACCGGAAAATTGACGCCGTAGTCTTTCATAAAGTTTCGGACGGCAAGGTTTGATTCGCCGACATTGACGGCGACAATTTCAACCCCTTGATCCTTAAACACTTTATATTGATTCGCCATGTAAGGAAATTCTCTTTTGCATGGTTCGCACCATGTTCCCCAAAAGTTTAAAAATACCCCTTTGCCTTTTAGATCGTCCAGTTTGAGACGGTTGCCGTCAACATCCTCCAGCGAAAAATTGGGAGCTTTTTCCCCCACCGCCACACTCTCCGTCTTTTGAAACACGGCGCTGTACAGCGTGTAGCCAAGCGCTGCAAGCAGCACAAGGAGGATGCCTGTCCGAATGTAAAAACGCTTTTTTTTCATAATCCGCCCCCTCATTTAGACATTCAGTATCATTATATCATCTCATGACTGCCTGCCATTTGCCTTTTTTGAAGGTTGTGTGAAAATTTAGAAAGCTGCTTTACCGTGTTCGGCCAATGCCCTGAGCCTTTTCACTTCATGAGGCGTGAGCTCTCTTTTTTCCCCGGTTTTCAAGCCCGCCAGGTTCAAAAAAGCGTACTCTTCCCTTTTCAGCTTGAGCACTTCGTGTCCGATGGCTTCAAACATTCTCCTGACCTGACGGTTTCGCCCTTCATGGATTGTGATTTGGACGATGCTGGTCTGCTTTTTCTTATCGAGTGACAAAAGCTTCACTTTTGCCGGAGCTGTCTTTCCTTCCTCAAGGCGTACGCCCCGCTCAAGTTTTTTTAAATTCTCCTTTAAAGGAATGCCTTTCAGCTTTGCCACATACGTTTTATTAATTTCGTATTTCGGGTGCATCAATTTATTGGCGAAGTCCCCGTCATTCGTTAACAATAAGAGGCCGCTTGTATCATAATCAAGCCTTCCGATCGGATAAATCCGCTCCTCCACCTCTGTGAAAAAGTCGGTCACAACTTTCCGGCCTTTATCGTCTTTAACCGCTGATATAACCCCTCTCGGTTTATACAGGAGAAAATAAACGGGTTCTTCGCTTTCAAGCTGGACGCCGTTTACCTCGATCCGGTCTGAGCTTGATACTTTAACGCCGAGCTCTCTGACGGTTTTGCCGTTGACCGTGACTTTCCCTTCTTTTATAAGTTCCTCCGCCTTTCGCCTTGATGCAATACCGGCGTGGGCGATTACTTTTTGAAGTCGTTCCATATCTTTCACCTCATGTATTATCTTACTTTTTTCCAGACCAACAAACAAGTTTGCGGGCGCCTTCTTCCTTAGGAAAGAAGCACTCCGCCCTTAAATGTATCCTTTCTCACGTCAAAAGTAAAACAGTTTTGGCTAAAAAAGCAAAAAAGCGCCTGTTGATCAGGCGCTTCCAAACAGCAATGTTACAATAATCACAGACGCGATAATCCCCGCTAAATCAGCAAGCAGTCCCACTTTTAAAGCATCCCCCATTTTCTTGATTCCGACCGCGCCGAAATAGACGGTCAAAACATACAGCGTCGTGTCTGTCGATCCCTGCATGACAGAGGCCAGCCGGCCGATGAACGAATCGGGTCCGTAAACTGCGATTAAATCGGTCGTCATGCCGAGCGCCGCCGTTCCCGAAATCGGCCGGATCAGAGCCAGCGGAACCACTTCCGTCGGAATTCCCACGGCGGAAAATACCGGCTTTAAAAGATTCATAAAAAAATCGAGCGCCCCTGAAGCACGGAAAACGGTGATCGCTACAAGCATACCGACCAAATAAGGGATAATGGAAAACGCAATTTGGATTCCTTCCTTCCCTCCCTCAACAAACGCTTCATAAGTCGGGACTTTTTTGAATGTGCCATACAGCAGAATCGTGGCGATGATAAACGGGATAAGGGCCAGAGAAAGCCAATTGATGAATTCCAAATGCTCACCCCTTCTTTTTTCTTCTATAATAAAAGTATCGGTCGATGAAGATCGCAAAGATTCCCGATATTAAAGTCGCCAAAATGGTCGGCCCGACGATGTCTGTCGGCGCCTTTGCATCATATGTCATCCTGACCGCGATGACGGTCGTCGGAATCAGGGTAATGCTTGACGTATTGACCGCCAGAAAGGTGATCATTGAGCGGCTCGCTTCCCTGCGGTTTCGGTTGAGCGCCTTCATCTGTTCCATTGCTTTAATGCCGAGCGGTGTCGCCGCATTGCCCAATCCGAAAAAGTTGGCCATTAAATTGGATAAAATATACCCCATCGCCGGATGATCCGGAGGGATCTCGGGAAACAGCTTTGAAATGAACGGCCGGCACAACCTGCTGAATTTTTCGAGAAGCCCGGATTGTTCGGCGATTTTCATCAGCCCCAGCCAAAAAACAAGGACGCTCATCAGGCCGATCGAAATCGTGACAGCTTCCTTCGAACCTTTAAATACGGCCTCATTGACTTCCTGAACCGTTCCGTTGAAAAGCGCAAACACCAGACCGATCACCGTTAAGCCGACCCAGATTATATTGACCATGATGAACCGCCTGCCGCTTTTTGGAATACGGATTGAAAGGTCTCGAAAAACGATTTTTTCGGCTTTTTGTTGCGTTCGTTTTCATAATAGATCGGTACACTTGCAATCGTTTTTCCGTTGAACATGACGTTCATTTCCCCGATGATGTCCGGGATTTCTTTTTTGTTTTTACGCCACGATTTTTTCGGTTTAAGAAGCTCGATGTCAACCTTCACGTCTTCTTTTTCATCTTCGTTTAACAAATATGTGACATCCCGTTTAATAAAAGCTTTATTCCCGTAAAAAGAGTCTTTTAATTTCGGAACCTCGCCTTTTTTGGCGATGATATATGTTTTGTAGTGGCCGTATACATAGTTGAACATGTTCATATGATCATTCCAGTCGTCAGGGGCATTGATGGTGACGGCGATCAAATCGGTTCCGTCTTTCGATGAAGTGGAGACGAGCGTGCGCTTCGCCAGCTTGGTATATCCCGTCTTCCCGCCTGTACTGTATTCGTAAAGCCCTGTTAAAAGCTTGTTTTTATTTCTCCAGATGCCTTGCATCGTTTCTGCCTTATAGCGCTTCGTTCCGGCGATTTTTTGGTACGTTTCGTTTGTCATCGCATATTTCGTCAAAAGCGCCATATCATAGGCCGAGGAATAGTGGTCAGGGTGATCATCGAGTCCGTGCGGATTGCGGAACAGGGTGTTTTCCATGCCGAGGTCGGCAGCTTTTTGATTCATCATGTAGACAAACCCTTCCAGGCTTCCGCCCACATGCTCAGCAATCGCAACGGCTGCGTCATTTCCCGATCTCAGCATCAAACCGTAAACAAGGTCCTTCAGCTTCACCTTTTGCCCGCTTGTCAAATAGATTGATGATCCCTCCGTTTTGACCGCCCTGTCGCTGACCGTGACTGTCTCATCCAATTTGCCCGATTCCACGGCCAAAATGGCTGTCATAATCTTCGTAATGCTTGCAATGCGCCGTTTTTCATGCTCATCCTTCGCAAACAATACCCGTCCGGATTGCCCGTCCATGACAATCGCGCTTCTTGCGCTGACATGAAGGGAAGGCTGTGCTTCAGCGATTTGGTATGAAGAGCATAAAAGAGAGCATATGATGATGGCTGCTGCAGCCTGTTTTAGAAAAAAGCGCATTTTTTCTCACGTCCTTGTGGTTGTTTGTACAAGTTTATGCGCTTGTCTTTCCGTTATGAACACCAATTGGATGATTCCCCGAGAAAAATCTCAAGCAACATTAAAACTCCCCCTTTCATGAAAGGGGGAGTTCCGGCACACGGTTCATTTAAGCTATGATCTCGGCTGAACCATCTTCATCCGATAGTCAGTCGCATAGTATTCCAATTCTTCTCTCATCGATTGATATTCTGTTTCAAGCGAAGCCATCAAATTTTTTAATGAGGCCGGCGCTGGTTCGTGAAAGCAAATGGCGTTTTTTCCCGTGTAGGCCGCTCTGCTGTCTTCGTACCAAGTATCTTTTTTCGGTGTAAAAAATTCTTCTATGCATCGATGATAGATCTGATAGAGCGTCCTTTCGGCGGCAGCGTCCTGAAAAGGAACCTGCTTCAGCCTGATTCGGCAAGCCAGAAGCCCTTCTTCACAGTAAACCGCCAGTTTTCTCAAGTTGCTGAGGACATCGCGATAATAATCTCTGCTCCCGGGCTCTTCGGCTTCAAGGGATAAGAGCGTCGTTTCGTTTAAATAATCGCTCAGCGTCTGAACGGTCTGTGCTAAAAATTCGCCTGCCTGCTCGGTTTGGGCTCTTGCCATAGATTTTCCCATTGGTGTCGGCACCCTCTCCTCATCGCTTTGTTACAATCGTATTCTTTCATGCATGAAATTAAACATAAAAAATACGATAATATATATTATCATACTTCGGTCCTTAAGGTGAGTCTATTTTAAATCTTCGAACGTCTGGTTAAAGTTCTCAAAGAACAGATCGGCTTCTTCCTGAACCCCGTCTTCTTCTACATTTTCGGGCAGCGGCGGAAGCTCTTCAAGCGTTTTTAAGCCGAATTGTTCAAGAAATGTTTCGGTTGTACCGTACAAGATTGCCCTGCCCGGTCCGTCCGCCCGGCCTACTTCGCACAACAGCGCTTTTGCGACAAGGCTCTGGAGAATCCGTTCAGATTTGACCCCTCTGATCTCCTCGACTTCCGCTCTCGTAATCGGCTGCTTATATGAGACGATGGCCAAAACTTCGAGGGCAGCCTGAGAAAGCCCTTTTGAAGGGGCTTCAATCAGCTTTTTCAAATAGACGGCGAATTCTTTTTTGGTCGAAAGCATGTACGTATCCGCGTACTCGACAAGCTCGATGCCCCTGTCTTCTTTTTCATAGGTTTCTTTGACATCGAGCATAATATCCTGAAGCTCGGCTTCATCGATCTCCAAAACGGATAATAGCTGTTTTTTTGTCAGGCCCTCGTCGCCGGCGGCATACAAAAGCGCTTCGACAATGGCTTTCCAATTCACGATATCAAGCGTCATGAATCGCTTCACTCCCTGTTATGTAAATGTCTGAAAAGTTGTGTTCCTGCTCAATGATGATCAGCTGGTTTTTCATCAGCTCCAAAATCGCCAAAAACGTCACAACGAGATGCTCTTTCTGTTCGTATGGGAACAGTTCCATAAAATGCATCCTTTGACGGGACGATTTCAAACAATCGACGATTTGCGTCATTCGTTCTTCTATCGGTATTTCCTGTCTTGAAATTCTAGTTTCAGACGGCCGGCTGATTTTTTTGCGGTTTAACACCTTTTGAAACGCCCCAAGCATGTCGTAAACGGTGACGGACAGCTTTTGCTCGCTGAGTTTGATTTCCTTGGCATAGTCGCTTAAATCGCTCGGCGGCTTCGCGAATGCTTTTTGCCGCTCTTCCTCGCGCTCCTTCAAATTTTGCGCGGCACTTTTGTATTTTCTGTACTCTATTAATTTTTCAATCAATTCTTCTCTCGGGTCCTCTTCCTCCTCGAGAAACTCTTCGTCAAACAGCTCCTCTTCCTGCTTTGGAAGGAGCATTCGGCTTTTAATGCTGAGAAGGGTCGCAGCCATCACCAAATATTCACTGGCCACGTCGAGCTCAAGTTCGCGCATCGTATGCACATATAATAAATACTGCTCGGTTATCTTCGCAACAGGTATGTCATAAATGTCTATTTCAAGGCGGTTGATTAAGTGCAGCAGCAGATCCAGCGGCCCTTCAAACGCCTCGATTTTCACCTGATATTCCATGTTCATTTCTCACCATTTTCAAAATCGCTTCTAAGCCGGCTAAAACTGGCTACCCTTTAGTATAAATTACGCGTCTGCATGAAGTCCAATATAATTTAAGAAGCTTTGGCATTCGCCTATACGATTTGAGCGTATGCTGCATAGAATACTGTGTAAAATCTTAAACCTGAGGAGGGAACAACATGGGAGGTAAAGGCTTCGGCTACGGCGGAGGATTTGCTTTGATTGTCGTTCTGTTTATTTTGTTGATTATTGTAGGAGCGGCATGGATCTATTAACATAAAAATGAGAAGCGTCCGTTACCCGGGCGCTTTTTTCATAGCCTGGATATATCTCCGTTTTTCCTCCGTTCCGTTCTTATGATACACTTTAACGGAAACTTAAAGGAGGATGTCAGATGTATCCCCAAGCTTATATCGATTACCTGGCCGAATTCCACGGGTCAAGGGATTATTTTGAATGCCACGAAATTTTAGAAGACCATTGGAAAAAGGACAATCCCGGCGAGCGGAAATCATACTGGGTTGGATTGATTCAGCTGGCAGTCGCACTCTATCATCAGCGGAGAAACAATTTTGCCGGTGCAGAGAGATTAATGGCGAACAGCATCCGCATCCTGGTGTCCGAAAAAGACGCAGTCGAATCGCTCGGATTAGATTACAGCCGCTTCATCAAGCTGTTAAGGAAGACTTACCAAAAAATCAAAGCCCATTCTCCTTATGAAAGCATCATGCTTCCGATCACAGATGAATCTTTGATCAAAGCATGCCGGAAACAATGTGAAAAAAAGTCGTATGAGTGGGGAGCAAACGATCCACCGGACGCCTTCATCATCGATAAACACCTGCTGAGAGACCGGACTGAAGTGGTTGCCGAGAGGGAAAAACAAATCGAACGGCGAAAAAAGAGCAGAGGCTAGAAGCCTCTGCTCATTGGTTATATGTGATGTCTTCATTTTCGTGATCCTGACAGCGCTCAAAGAATCCTTTAGTTAATTCATTCGGAACCAGCGGTTTAGGTGCAAACATTTGCGAAATGGCCGACACCATTTTTTTGCCGATTCCTTGATGACGGTGAGACGGGTTTACACTGATATGCTTGATCTCGACTTCTTCTTCTCTTTTCTCTACTCCTACACAGCCGACAATATCCTCGCCTTCTTTCCATAGGAACAGCTGCCTTTCAGTGTCCGTTTCATAGTCTTTAATTGTCTGCTGAAGCTGCTTGACGTCCTTCTCATTCGGCATAAACGAAAGGAGCCCCATCGCAATCTTTTCGAATGACTTTTTATAACGAATTAACATAAATACCCCTCAATATATCAAAATGTGGATCTAACGAAGGCTAGTCGCTTCACATCACATTATAAACATTTTTATAACCTTTTTAAACTCTTTTTCGGTAATTATTGAAGCGACCGGGTCAGGTTCGCCATTTCAATCGCTGCCGCGGCAGCTTCTGCACCTTTATTTCCGGCTTTTGTTCCGGCGCGTTCTACCGCCTGCTCGATCGTGTCTGTCGTCAATACGCCGAAGATCACCGGAACGCCTGTTGACATGCTGCCCGCCGCAATCCCCTTTGCCGCTTCATTGCAGACATAGTCATAGTGGCTTGTCGCTCCTCTGATGACCGTGCCCAGTGTAATCACGGCGTCGTATTTTTTCGTTTCAGCCATTTTTTTGGCGATCAGCGGAATCTCGAATGCGCCGGGAACCCAGGCGACATCAATATCATCAGCTTTGACCCCATGTCTCAACAGCGTATCTTCTGCACCGCTTAGAAGTTTGCTTGTAATAAAATCGTTGAACCTTGACACAACGATCCCAATTTTCAAATCTGTTCCAATTACATGACCTTCTATTTTATTCATATGAATCCCGTCCTTTTTTGTGATTGATTTTAGTTTAAAAATGAAGCATATGCCCCAATTTTGATTTTTTCGTTTTTAAGTACTTTTCATTGTCTTTTTTTGTCTCCATCTGCAGCGGCACCCTGTCTGCGATCGTCAGTCCGTAGCCTTCGAGACCGGCAATCTTTCGCGGATTGTTCGTCAGCAGCTTCATTTGTTTCACGCCGAGGTCTCTTAAAATTTGGGCGCCGATCCCGTAGTTGCGAAGATCTGGGAGAAAACCGAGCTTTTCATTAGCCTGCACGGTGTCATATCCTTCTTCCTGCAGTTTATAAGCTTTCAGTTTATTGATTAAGCCGATTCCTCTTCCTTCCTGTCTCAAATAAAGGAGCACGCCCCGGCCCGCTTGTTCGATTTGCGCGAGTGCGGCAGCAAGCTGCGGGCCGCAGTCGCAGCGGTAAGAGCCGAAAACATCGCCCGTCAGGCATTCTGAGTGTACGCGGACAAGGACAGGCTCGTCTCCGAAAGGTATATCGCCTTTGACGAGTGCTATATGTTCCTTGTCATCGATTTCGTTTGTATAGCCGTAAACCTTGAATGTGCCGAATTCGGAAGGCAGCGTAATCTTCACTTCTCGGTTGATCAGCGTTCCCTTGCTGTAGCGGTATTCGATCAAATCTTTAATCGTAATCATTTTCAAGTCGTGCTGGTCGGCTATTTTTTTGAGTTCAGGCACCCTTGCCATCGTGCCGTCTTCATTCATGATTTCGCAGATGACGCCGGCCGGCGCGGAACCGCACGCCTCCGCAAGGTCAACGGCCGCCTCCGTATGTCCGGCTCTTTTTAAAACGCCGCCTGTTTTCGCAATCAAGGGGAAAATGTGCCCCGGTCTTTTAAAATCGCCCGGAAGCGCGTGATCATCAATCAGCGACATGACGGTCAACGACCGCTCTTGAGCGCTGATCCCCGTCTTTGTATCGCGGTGATCCACACTGACCGTAAATGCCGTGTGATGAGAATCGGTATTTTCGTCCACCATCGGATGGAGGTCGAGCCGTGAAGCGATCTCTTCATTAAGCGGCGCGCAGATCAAACCCCTTCCGTGCGAAGCCATAAAGTTGATCACTTCAGGTGTTGCGTATTCTGCCAGCGCAACGAAATCGCCTTCGTTTTCCCTGTCCTCGTCATCGACCACGATGATGACTTTTCCTTGCTTCAAATCGCGTATCGCTTCTTCAATTGTGTGAAACATAGGCGCGCGGCCTCCTTTCATTTAAAACCCGTTTTCTTTAAAAAACGATTCAGTCAATGGCTTTACCTGTTTGTCTTGTTTTGCTTGGTGGAGAAACCGGTAAATGTATTTGCCGATCATATCGCACTCGATGTTGACGATGCTTCCGGGCTTTTTTTCCGAAAAAATCGTTTCATCCAATGTGTGCGGGATAAGCGAGACTGTTACTTGATCTTCCGTCAGTCCAAAAATGGTGAGGCTGACGCCGTCTACGGCGATCGAACCTTTTAACACAAGCATTTTGGCCAGTGAAGGGTCAAGTTTTAAATCATAGTATACGGCGTTAGCCGCTTTTTCTATGCGCACGATAGACGCGGTGCCGTCGACATGCCCCGACACCATATGCCCGCCGAAGCGGCCATTTGCCGCCATCGCCCGTTCAAGATTGACGCGGCTTCCTTTTTTTAATGTGCCGAGTGATGTTGCTTTCAGGGTTTCAAGCATGACATCCGCCGTGAAACTGCCGGAACCGAACTCATTTACGGTCAGGCAGACTCCGTTGACAGCAATGCTGTCGCCAAGCTTCACATCCTCGGTCACTTTGTTGGATTGGATGACTAAAGACATGGCGCTTCCCGCCTTTTTCATGTCCAAAATCATTCCGACTTCTTCAATGATGCCTGTAAACATATGCCACCGCCTTATTCTTTTATCGGTTTTGCCGCCAGCTTTATATCCTGGCCGATTTTGGTAATGGTTGTGAAATGCAGTAAGGGGACATCTTTCATCGATTGAAAGCCTTCACCGGAGAGGATGCTGGGAGATTGCAGCCCTCCGATTAATTTAGGGGCAAGATAGAAGATCATTTGCTGATAGAGTCCTTCTTTGACGAAGCTTGCGTGAACCGTCGCACCACCTTCGACAAAGACTGAAGCGATACCTCGGTCTGCAAGGTGCAGAAGCACGTCGCGCACCGGAAGTTCATCCGCATCCAGCACGGTTACCTGTACACCTTCTTTTTCCAGGTTCCGAACCTTTTCGGGATCTGCCTTGGACGTCGTGTAAATCCAGGTTGCCGCTGCTTTATCCTGAATGACTTTTGACTGAAGCGGGATTGACAGCGTCGTATCGAGAACGACACGCACCGGCTGATTCACTGCACCGGGGAGACGGCATGTCAAACTCGGGTCGTCTGCTTTTATTGTGCCCAATCCCACTAAAATACTCTGGTGGTTTTTTCGGTATTGGTGAGCGTCCATCCGCGCTTCTTCAGAAGTAATCCATTTGCTGTCGCCTGTTGCGGTAGCGGTTTTGCCGTCAAGGCTGGCAGCTGATTTTAATGTCACATACGGAAGGCCTGTCCGCATAAAATGCATGAACTTTTCGTTCAGCTCTTCCGCCTGTTCTTTGAGAACGCCTGTTTCGACCTCGATCCCGGCACTTCTCAGCATCCCGATTCCTCTTCCGGAAACGAGCGGATTCGGATCTTCGGCCGCCACGACTACCCGCTTCAAACCGGAACGGATAATCAGTTCCGTGCAAGGAGGCGTTTTGCCGTAATGGCTGCACGGTTCAAGCGTCACATAAATGACGGCTCCTTCCGCATGGCGGCCTGCCATTTGAATGGCGTGCACTTCTGCATGCGCTTCGCCGTATTTTAAATGAGCCCCCATTCCGACCACTTCACCGTCTTTGACGACAACGGCTCCGACAAGCGGATTGGCTCCTGTCTGACCTTCACCCTGCTTCGCAAGCTCCAATGCAAGATTCATATAATGCGCATCTGTCATGAATTTCCCTCCCTTCTTCCAAAAAAATAACCCCGGATGTCGATCCGGGGGTTTGTTTTTGTGCATGAGAAATAAAACTATGCATCATCATTATTTTTCACATAGTCTCTTCATCCTTCTCCCATCCAGACTTTCACTGTCGGCTTCAGCTTCTCACTGAATCCACCGCTTTGCACGAAGCACAGCGGGTCACGGGCTCTAAAGCTGTCTCTCGCTTTATTACCGCCGGTCGGGATTTTCACCCAGCCCCGAAGGATACAATCGATATTTACTTGTCCTTATGCGTAATTATAGCGGCCGCATATTAAAATTGCAATGAAAACTGCTTGCACAAAAAAACCCTCTGAGAAACAGAGGGTTTTTAATCTGCCACCTTGACGACTTTGATTAATCCGTCGATTCTGTTGGCATTAGAGAAGTAGGCCTTTACTTTGTCTCCTTCTTTAATGTCGGACAGATCCTGGTTGAGATTTTTCGCATTGAAAATGATCTTCGTTCCGTTATCTGATACCCCGTGGTATTCAGTGCCGTCAATTTTGGTGATCTTATATTGATAAATGGTATAGTTCTTTTCCTCAGATGAGACGGTTTGGCTGAGCGCCGTTGAGACATCTTGAACGCTTCCGTTTTTTAAATAATAAAAGCCTCCGGCCAGTACGGCAGCCAAAACGAGCAGAACCGTGAGCTTGAATCTTATTTTCCCCATGATCAAAACCTCCAGAACACGTTCTGAACTATCCTATGTTTATTTCCTGTGAATGATGAAATAAAACATGTTCGATTCAGACGGAAAATATGTGGTTTTTAAGTATAACGCAAAATGAAGGGAAATCGTTTCATATTCAGACGAAATACTACTTATAACCTACGAATGTACATTCTGGTTTAGGGGTGTGTGTGTGAAAACAAGCTTGAAAATTGAGTCTAAATAACTATGTTTCAAGAAACCGTTTGTTCTGTTTTCTTCGCTTTAGGTTTCGCTGTAAAAGTCGTTTCGGATGGTGATAACGGACTGGTTTTTAAGATACTCGCTGTCTTTCGTTTTGGCCCAGGCGAGAAACTTCACATGCTCGGAATGGAACAGGGCCTCGTGATGGGGCGAGCGACCAGCAGCCGCGCCGAGTCTGTGCTTGATACCGCGCACGAACTTCCAATATTGATAGAAAGGCAGTTTTAATTTTGTCATAAATCCTGCCGAGTCTTCAATCACATATCCTTCTTCTTCAATCGACGGGTCATTTGACACAGACAGGTACCATTTATAAAAATCGGTCCACTGGTCAAAAGAAATGACTTTTTGCTTACATTCTACGCGAAATGTCTCAGAAAAACAGAGGACATCTTCATACGGCAGCTTTTCATATTTCATCTGTCTTTTGACAATGTCGAGAAGGACAAGCTTATCCGATTTGTACTCGATAATGTGCGGATCTTTTTCTGGCAGCACGACTTCAAACACTAACGAAACATTGCGTGTTTTTACATATTCTTTTATATCCTCAATCTGAGATGCGTCAAACGTTTTGTGAAACAGCTCTTCCACCCATTTCGCATGGCCGTCTTTTTGTCCGCTTGCCGATGTATAAGATTTTGAGGTGAAGACGAGCTCATCGGTTTCAGAATTGTAGCCGACCGTTCCCAAAAATCCATTCGCCTTATCATAAACAGTGACCGGAAAGCGCAGCGTGTTAACGAGAACATGCATTTTCGTCGTCAGGCGTTCATCGATGTTGAAAAATTTGTTGTAGCTTCTGCTGACGATTTCCTTGGTGTTTCTGTTGATAAACAGCCCTCTTGCCTTCATGCTGACGCTGTCCCATTTTCTCTCCTGAAAAGCCTTCCTCGTAAAGTTAAAAGAGGAAATGCCTCCGGCTAATTTTTGCTCAGATACATAATCGTGTTCGTCCAAATGCTTTAGAAAATGGTCGACAGTCAGCTCCTCGTGTTCGTGATGAGAATCAAGCGAAGGAGAGGACGTTTTAAACACATCATTTTTTATCTCATGTGTTTGAATGCCAGACCGATCGATGGTGACAACCCTTAAATGCCCGCCGTGCTCCACCTGCCCTTCCAGGTTATATGATTTTGCGGCTGCATGCACTGGAAGCCGGAACATGTTTCTGTGCCCGTGGATTTGAATGATGTTCCGCCCTTCCATATTTTTCGTAAAGACATGGTCGATATCTGTCTCATATCCGCCGACACCGTTGATCAGCTGGCTGGTAGCTGTAAGCAGAAGGTTGTCAGGAAGCGCGGAAATACCTCCGTGCGTGATGATGTAAGTATCTTCTCCATACGTGAAGTAGACAATTTGGTGGAAGCGCCTGGCCAGTTCCCTGATATCTTTTTTGTCAAAGCCTGCTTCGTCTAATTCCGGTTTTGTCTTCTTGTTGAATACGCTGCTTCTTGTTTCTTCATCATGCCCGTATTGCTTCAAATATTTATCATGATTTCCTTCGAGCAAAATCACATTTTTACGATCTTTGATACTGAGCAGGAATTGAACGACTTTTGCGTTTTCTATTCCTCTATCAAGCATATCACCTGTAAAAATATATAACTCGTCATCTTCGAGTCTGCCTTTCAAATAAGAATCCAGCACCGTAAAACAGCCGTGCACATCCCCGATCACATGTATTTTTTCATAACTGTCGAGCCGCCTCGGCTTATACTGTATCACATCGTCAAATTCTTCCGGCTTGATGACCGTTGTCCAGGAAGGCGCCGGTTCGGTTAAAATCCGCTCGTGCATGGCGTGAACCACGCTGTCGGGCACCCGCTTATGCTCAGCCCTCTCCCGGTTTCTCAACAGAGCGGTCTCAAGCGGAATATCGGAAAAATCAACCACATACGCTCTGTAGCGATACTTTAAAACGAGAGCTTTATAGCTTGAAATCATGCTTGGTTTCGCATGTGTGGCATCAACAACGGTGAATTCCCCCCTTTCCATCCTTTCTTCAAGGAGAGTGAACAAAAGCTTCCATACTTTTCCGTCATTTTTTTGAGAAATGTCGTATTTCCCTTCCAAATTTAACACGGGTGACTGATGGATCAGCCTCAGCTGATCAGCAGACAGTGTATATTGATTCAATTGATGATCCCTGATCCAGGTTGATTTTCCGGTGCCAGGGCAGCCTCTAAGCAGTACCAAAGTCCTCATTATTGATCTCCTTATTTAGTTCTGATAAGTTTTATTATAAAAAAATTTAGCATTCCTTCCAAGGATATACGTCCTTATTTGCATTTTGTTTCAAAAAATATCCCCTAAAGGGGACTTTTTACGTGTTATTTCACACCTATCCTCTTTTTATCGGACATAAAAAAGGCAGTGCTCCTATAAGCGAGCACTGCCCTTTGACTGAATATTATGTTACATTTCGTTCTCCGATATGAATCGGTGACGTTTTGGCAGATGTTACGTTTCTCTCAGCAACATGTACCGGTGCGGATGTTACATTTCTCTCAGCGATTTGCACCGATGTGGACGTTACGTTTCTCTCGGCGATTTGCGTCGGTGCGGACGTTACATTTCTCTCGGCGATTTGCGTCGGTGCGGACGTTACATTTCTCTCGGCGACTTTCATACCATCTGTTTGCGTCATCAGCACAGCACTTGCCAGAGAAAGTCCTGCTACTGAAGCAGCGGCGGTTAACAACAGTTTAGATTTCATACGACCAGTCCCCTTTTTTCATTTGTTTTCGAGCACTGAATACCGTTTGATAGAAATAAACAGAGTCGCTCAAGCGCCCAATTTCATTATAGTATTCAGCAGCTTCCAATGCCAAGTCCTCAATATCGGGATACATCTTTTTTGAACCGAGCAGCTGAAAAGTTTCCAGCATTTGAGCTCTTCCGTCATCATCAAGATACAAGGCTTTCAAAAAATGAAATTTTGATAGATAGATCGAATCGTCTGATCGCCGGGCGATGTCAATCCCTTTGTTTAACGCGTCATCCGCCTGTTCCAGCTGCTTCAGCTTGAAATATGCATGTGCAAGACTAAAAAACGCTTTTGGGAGAATATCTGATGACTCTTCTTGATAAATCGCAGCAGCTCTGTTGAAGTATTCAGCCGCCCGATTAAAATCCCCCATCTTATAATAGCAGTTACCCAAATTGTAATAGGTGTGTCCTTCCAATATGAGCTGGCCTTTCTCCTGTGAAAGCTTCAGCGCCTTTTCAAGATGCGAAAGCGCTTTTTCATTCGAATCCAGATCGTCATAGTTGCCTGCGATGACGAACTCGCATTGGATTCTCCGAACCGTGTAAGTTTCATGCGCCTGGTAGGTTTCAATCGCTTGAAGCGCATAGTTCATCGACACGTGGCTCTGTTTCATATGATAAAACACTTCAGCCATTTTAAAATGAAACTCGGCTCTCTCTATTTCGTCCTCGACATGCAGCAGCTTTTTTTCGGCGCGCCTGTAAAAAGAGATCGCTTTAATATAATCATGGTTTTTATATTCATACATCCCTCTAAAAAAATTGAAATAATATTCAAGCAGGCCTGTCAGCTTTCCTTGTTCATCTTCGATATCTTTTAATATTTCAGAAAAGTCAGGCGGGGTTTCGCCTTCTTCCAATGGTTTTACGTAATCAAGCATAATTCTGTGTCTGAATTCCATTAAGGCGTAATACAATAATAAGTCTTGATCTTCTTCCATTTGAGAAATTTCGCGCTCAATTTCTGCCTTCAGCATTTCGGCGTCCGTAACATTGAATTTGCGTATCGCGTTATACCAGTCATTAATTTTTACGCCGACTGCAGTCGATGGGATTTTTACGCTCACCCCTTACGCCCCTTCCTTTTATACAGATTGCGTTCTCTTTCTAGCTCTTCACTTGAATATATTTTACATAAAGGGTCATTTTTTCACAATTATTTTATTTATTAGGATCATCATTTCCTAGCAAAACGCGGTCGAAGAATCGGTCCCTGGTCCTATTGCATCTGGAAAATGAACACCGTTTCAGACAAAAAAACAGCCCGGCTTAGCGGGCTGTTTCTTCGCTTTCTAATTATGCGTCAAATACTTCGACTTTTTCCATGCCTTGTCCCTGCTCCATTGAAGTGACAGCATCAAGACCTGATGTGACTTTTCCAAAAACAGTGTGTACGCCGTTCAAGTGCGGCTGAGGCTCATGGACGATAAAGAATTGGCTGCCTCCAGTATCTTTTCCTGCGTGAGCCATTGAGAGAGAACCGGCTTCGTGTTTATGCGGATTCCCTTCTGTCTCGCATTTAATCGTATATCCAGGTCCGCCTGTTCCGGTGCCGTGCGGGCAGCCTCCTTGGCTGACGAAGCCCGGAATGACGCGGTGGAACTTCAACCCGTCATAGAACCCTTCGTTTGCAAGTTTTTCAAAGTTGGCGACAGTTCCCGGCGCCGCTTCCGGATATAGTTCAAACTCGATTTTTTTGCCGTTTGTCAGTTGTATGTATCCTTTTTTAGCCATCTTGATTCTCTCCTTTCATTTCACAAGGGTCATTATATCATATCAAAGAAGCACAGAGCCAATCTACCTGAAATAAACGGCGCTCTTGCATCACTTTTGTAAAAGATTTTAAAAAAAGGTTGAATCGCCTGTGAAAATCATGAATGATAAAAGAGCGTGTGATACGATACCCGGAGGGCATTTGACTTGAAGAAAAATGGATCACTTTTTTTCTTTGAAACCTCTCTCATCTTTCATCCGTCTATATTTCGGAACGCATTATTTCCGTTCCGGCAGGCTTCTTTAAAAGTACAGCAATTCTGCCTGAAGCCTGCATTTTTAAGGAGGGCATTGAGCTTGAAAAAATCGATACTAGGAATCTTTACAGCATTGTGTCTGCTCATTTTCCCGCAGGTCAGCTTTGCTGACGCCGCAGTGGGTGATGTGATCGTCACGCTGGGGAAAGACTTGTCAAGCCAGGACAGACAAAAGGTATTAAAAGAAATGAATGCGCCTGAAAATGCGACCATCATCGAGGTGACAAATGATGAGGAGCATAAATATTTAGGGGATTATATACCGAAAGCACAAATCGGAACAAGAGCGATTTCTTCTTCTTCGATTACCGTAGCGAAAAAAGGCACCGGTTTGGAAGTGCAGACACACAATATCAGCAGAATTACGGATGAAATGTATTTAAACGCGCTGATGACAGCCGGTGTAAAAGACGCTAAAGTCTATATCACTGCACCATTTGAAGTATCAGGCACAGCCGCTTTGACCGGTTTAATGAAAGCCTATGAAACGACTTCGGGCGAAAAGATCTCCGAAGACGTGAAAAAAGTCGCGAATGAAGAGCTAGTCACCACTTCAGAGCTTGGCGAGAAAATCGGCAGTGAGAATGCATCAGCGCTGATGGCCAAAGTCAAGGAAGAAATCTCGAAAAACGGGGTTCCCGAATCAAAAGAGGAATTGGAAAAAACGATTGATTCCGCCGCTTCCGATCTGGGCGTGACGCTCACAGAGGATCAGAAAAAATCTCTCATGTCTTTATTTAATAACATGAAAAATATTAATATCGACTGGAACCAGGTTGGAGACCAGCTTGACAAAGCAAAAGATAAAATCACGAAATTCCTGGATTCTGAAGAAGGACAAAATTTCCTTCAAAAACTGATCGACTTCTTTGTGTCTCTGTGGAATGCCATCGTTTCCGTATTCACCGGCGGCGGCACCTCAGAGTCCAACGGTTAACACAACCGCCAAAACACCTCCTTTTTCAATTGAAGGGGGTGTTTTATTTTTGCAGAGGGGAAGTCCCCTCCGTCTTCTTCATAGTTTTCGTGAATAAAATCGGTCAGCAGTTTTGTAAATCGGTAAAACGTTTCGTTTTGCGTCGCTGCCCTGTCTTTTAGCGTGAACCGATCAAATAAAGATTGGCGGAATCCTGTGCTCATTTCAAGCTGAATGCTCAGCCCGGAAAGCGACTTGTTGGCGATGTTATTCGGATGGGTTCCGGCGTACTTGTCGTCCGTCGCCAGCATTTCAGCGGCAAACCCCGAGCGATTCAGCTCATCAACCAATATTCTGATTTTAACGCGGTCTGTCCCGCCCACTTTAATAGCGCGGTCTTCACTGTAATAGCCGTGAAGCGACATGACATACTGGTGACTCGCAGTGATGGCGAGCGCCGCCGGCTCGTCAAAACGGGTGCTTGTAATGTGAAGATCCCTATTGCCTGATGATTTCAGCCCTTCAAACAAGTACAAGGAATAATTTTTCGCCACTTCATTGGCGATTTCACTTGTTCCGGGTTCGATGCCGCCTCCATGGATCGCCATGATGAGCATCGGCACTTTTGCGTCCTTCTCCGTCATTCGGTAAGACGCCGGATCTTCATTCCGCTTCAATTCTTCAAAGCTTGAATATTTATCAGCGGACTGTGTTGCAGGATGAGCCGCAGCAGAATATGGGAATGAAATCACAGCAGAAATTAATAAAATATTCACAGAACTGTTTATTGCTGTAAAACACTTCGCTATGTTACAATCAACACATTGCTTCAGGCACTGGAGCATGCGGTGGAGTAGGGATACTTTGGCCGGTTTCATCTACTCCGCCTCTAAATCCGCAAAATCAGCAAATCTCATCCTTTTCACCTTGATCATTGCCTTTACCATCTCCTTTGTTAAATTTTTGTTAAATTCCCAATATTATATACAATCAGCCCGGTCGCTGTTCTATGCATGTCATGATCTTTTTTGCAAAAAACACCGCCCGATGGCCGGGAAATATTCTTCATGCGGCAAACGGGAAAAAATTCTTTTTTGAATAAAAAAATGGAGACCCCCTTGAGGGAATCTCCATTTTTTTATTGTTTTACTTTCGATTTCAGCGGCAGATCCAGCTTGACGATATCCTCATACGTCTCTCTCTGAATGACGAGCTGCGCTTCTCCATCCTCGACAAAAACGACGGCCGGGCGCGGAATGCGGTTGTAGTTGTTGGCCATGCTGTAGCCGTATGCACCGGTGCAGAAAACGGCGAGCACATCTCCGTCACGAACTTCGGGGATTTCCAAATCCCAAATCAGCATATCTCCGCTTTCACAGCATTTTCCTGCGATTGATACGGTATCATGACAAGCATCGTTCATCCTGTTGGCGACGGCTGCTTCATATTTTGCCTCATAAAGCGCCGGCCTGATATTATCGCTCATGCCGCCGTCAACAGCCACATATTTGCGAATGCCCGGCACCTCTTTTTGCGAACCGGTCGTGTACAGCGTGGTTCCCGCATCTCCGACAAGAGACCTGCCCGGTTCGATCCAAATCTCAGGGATGTCAAAGCCGAAATGCTCGGCATTTGCTTTGACCGCCTCGATGATTTTTTCAACATAGACATCGGCAGCGAGCGGCTCGTCGTCTTTTGTATAGCGGATGCCGAAGCCCCCGCCGAGATTGAGCACTTCCGGAATGAATGAGTAAGTCTCCCTCCATTCAGCGAGCTTTTCAAAGATCTTGTCTGCCGCAAGAACAAATCCTGCCGTATCAAAAATTTGCGAACCGATGTGGCAGTGCACGCCGAGGAGCTTAAACGCAGATGAGCGAAGGACTTGTTCGATGGCTTGTTCGACCTGCCCATTGTGCAGATCAAAACCGAATTTCGAATCTTCCTGTCCCGTCGTAATATAATCATGCGTGTGCGCTTCAACTCCCGGTGTGATTCTGAGCAAAACGTCTACAGTTTGTCCTGATTGCTTGCAAAGCTTTTCTGTAATGGCGATCTCGTGAAAGTTATCGAGCACGATGCAGCCGATTTGATGCTCCAGAGCCATGGCTAGTTCTTCAGGGCTCTTATTGTTTCCGTGAAAATGAATCCGTTCAGCGGGGAACCCTGCTTTGATCGCAGTAAAAAGCTCTCCTCCCGATACCACATCCAGAGACAGCCCCTCTTGTTCGGCAAGCTGAATCATGGCGACCGCTGAAAACGCCTTGCTTGCATACGCTACCTGCGCTTTTAAACCGGCTTCCCTGAATGCCTTCTGGAATTTTCGGGCGCGCTCTCTTATCAGCGCGACATCGTATACATAAAGAGGTGTTCCATATCTTTCTGCCAATGATAGAACATCGACACCGCCGATTTCGAGGTGTCCACTTTCATTTCGTCTGCTAGTACCATGTAAAAACAATTGTCATTCCCTCTTTCTCTATCTACAAAGGTGCAAGGGGCGGTCCGATTGCTGCCCGATGCATCTTCCGGCTTCATGATAGTGCGATTCTTATGTTGTATTATAACATTTCGTTTTAAAAACTAAACCACCATTTGTCCAAATTTTCTTGATTTACAAAGGGAATAATCCCTTAAAAAACCAATCCATTCTATTGATTATAGAATAACAGAAAACAGCACTTGATAGAAATAGGCATACATAACGTCCATTCAGTTAAAAAAAGAGCTGAAAAATCGAGATTATCGCCCATACAAATAGGCATTTACCTGAATATAATCTTAAAGATGAAACCTAAAAAAACGAAGTGGGAAAGAGGTTATCATATGTATCCAAACCGTTACCCCTACACCCCGGCTCCAGGCTATACACCGGAAGATGTATACGGCTCTTATCAGCCGGCTGTACATCATGAACAGCGAATTTACGAGCCTTATGAAGGGCAGATTATTACAGCTCCGGCGAATACGAGATTTTGGCGGAGAGGAACCGAGGTTTTCCTTCATTCGTCAACGTTTGACCCGTCCGGCCGCGAAATGCTGTATGTCGTCTATCCGATCAGAAGACAGAACAACATCTGCAGCCTCCGGGCAGTCGCGATCTCTGCGAACGAATACAGAGGCATCGGGACCCAAAGACCTGAATTCGATTACTGAAAAAGAGGCTTTTCCCCGGGGAAAAGCCTCTTGGAATACCGTCTTCACGGCTGTCTGGAGCGGTTTCGCGGATGAACGATGCTCGGCCTGACTTTTCCCCCGGGAACGGAAGTGCGCACGAGAACATGCCAAAACGCTTTTCCGTTGAACGGGAGGAGAGGCCATAAGTAAGGCGTCCGCAAGGATCTGATCGAAGTCATCACTATAGTTAAGATCGTTAATCCGATGACAAATCCCTCCACTTTAAAAAGCGCCACCAATATCAGCATAAACAGCTTCACCATTTTATTCGCCAGACTCAGCTCGTAGCTTGGTGTCGTGTACGCTCCGATTGCCGAGAGGGAAACGTATAAAATGACTTCGGGAGAAAACAAGCCGACATTGATCGCGATATCGCCGATCAATACGGCAGCGATCAGGCCCATTGCAGTCGAAAGCGCCGTCGGCGTATGAATGGCGGCCATTCTTAAAAATTCGACGCCGAGATCCGCCAGGAAAATCTGCATGATAATCGGGATATGAGTGTCTTTGTTTAAACCGATAAACGATAAATGATCAGGCAAGAGCGACGGCTGAATGACAAACAATAGCCAAAGCGGCAGCAAAAAGGTGGAGGCCAAAATACCGAAAAACCGCACCCACCTTAAAAACGTCCCAACAGCCGGTGTCTGTCTGTATTCCTCAGCATGCTGTACATGGTGAAACAAAGTCGTCGGCGTAATGATGACGCTTGGCGACGTATCGACGATCACGATGACATGCCCCTCTAAAATATGGCTTGCGGCTACGTCTGCCCTTTCCGTAAACCTGACAAGCGGAAACGGATTGAAGCCTTGGCCGACAATGAATTCCTCTACCGATTTATCCGACATCGGCAGTCCGTCGATCTTCACATTTTCAATTTCTTTTTTTAATACTTCAACAAGATCGGGATCTGCAACATCTTCCAAATAGCAAAGGCAGATGTCTGTTTTGGAGCGTTCACCGATATGAAGCATTTTATAGCGCAGGCGTTCATCTCTGATCCGGCGTCTGATCAGGGCTGTGTTGACGATGATGTTCTCGACGAGCCCGTCTCTTGCACCGCGTACGACTTTTTCTGTATCAGGCTCTTCCGGCGTTCTGCCCGGATAGCTTCTGACATCAATGATAAATGCAAATCCCGCATCTTCGACGATGATGGCAACCAGTCCCGACAGCACTTGGTCCACCGCTTCATCAAGCGTTTCTGCTTTTGAAACCTGCTGGTTCAAAAGCCTGTTTTCGACAATGTCTTCGACCTCGCCCGACTCTTTTTCTTTATCATTGAGATGCACCAGTTCCCTTAACAGGTGAATGATGTATTGGGTGTCGCACAACCCGTTGACATAATAAAGCTGAACTTCATGGCCGAGGATAAAGACCTTGCGTACGCCAAGGTCAAAGCTTTCTCCCATGCCGACCCGCTTCTTGAAATACGCTTCATTCTTAGAAGGATCAAGGAATACGTTCGTCTTCTCTTGCTTTTGAGCACTCATGATACCCGCTCCTTTCTAAAATGAGCTCGACCGCTTTCATTGTAATCGGCGACCCTTTTTCCACATCGTCTTTTCTGTTCATTTTACCGATATCACCGATTCCGACGATGATCGGAACATCCAGCTGATCAAGGCAATAGACCGTGTCACCGTTCATTCGTTTGACATCGAGCTCTTTGACCCCGTGTTTATCGACGCCGAATTCCGTCAGTTCACCTTCCGCATCGATTGATACATCGATCCTTGTCCACTCTGCATAATGAGTTTTTGAAGCGACGGCGATGACCCCGAGCACCTCGATATCGGCATGCATCGCTACATATTTCATCGCTGTCTCTCCCGGCCCTTCGCCTTGAAGTCCGGAATCATCAAACATGACGAATACAGGATCATGAGGGGTTTCTAGGATCATGGATACAAGCTCCGGTCCCGTTTTAATGCTTGGATTCCCCGCCGATTGGGAAATACAGCGGCCGCCCGTTTTTCTTGCCGCATATTCGATTGCTTTTGCAGCGTATATATCGCCGTCTGTGACCAAAATGACCTTGCGTTTTGCTGGCATTATCCTTTATCCTTTCGGTTTAAAAATCACGGCAACAAGAAAAGCAAACAAGATAGCGGCAGATACACCGGCAGATGTCAGTTCGAATATCCCCATGCCGATTCCGATAAAGCCATGTTCCTCAGCCTGGTGCATCGCGCCGTGCAAAAGAGAATGGCCGAAGCTGACAATCGGGACTGTAGCCCCGGCACCGGCAAATTCGATAAAACGGTCGTAAAGGCCGAAACCGTCAAGGATCGCTCCTGATACGACAAAAGTTGACATGACATGAGCCGGCGTCATTTTAAAGATATCAAGCAAAAGCTGGCCGATGACGCAAATCAATCCTCCTGCAATAAAAGCAATGACATATTCCATCTTAAGCGTTCCCCCCTTCGGCCCGTTCAAATACGACGCCATGGGCAATGCATGGTATCGATTCTTTTTGCTGGACGATCGTCGGGCTTAAAAGGGCGCCTGTCGCTACAACAAGCACTCTGTTCAGCCTTCCCGCTTCAATTTCTTTAAAAATGTGGCCAAAGGTGACGACAGCGGAACAAGCACATCCGCTTCCGCCTGCAAAAACCTGCTGGTCAGGTGTATAGATCATCAGTCCGCAGTCATTATGTTTTGTCCCGACATTGATTCCTTCCTCTTTTAACAAATCCTTTAAAATCGGGCTGCCGACACCTGAAAGGTCGCCGGTTAAAATCAGATCGTAATCATCAGGGGTGCGTCCCAGATCCTCTAAATGCTGCTTGATCGTATCCGCCGCAGCGGGGGCCATCGCCGACCCCATATCCTGCGAATCGGTAATCCCCAAGTCGATAACTCTTCCGACGGTTGCACTGCTGATTTTGATGCCGCCGGGCTGCTGACTGAGGACGACTGCTCCGCTTCCGGTCACTGTGGATGTAGCGGTTCCCGGCTTTTGGCCGCCGTATTCCGTCGGGTAGCGAAACTGCCTTTCAGCAGTAGCATTATGACTGCTGGTTGCCGCTAGGGCACGCTTTGCGAAACCTCCGTCAATCAATGCCGAACTGATCGCGATCGATTCCATTGATGTCGAGCATGCTCCAAATAAGCAAAGAAAAGGAATTTTCAAATGCCTCGCCACATAGTTGGCTGTCACGTTTTGGTTGAGCAGATCGCCTGCCAAAAAGATATCGATGTCTTCCTTTTTAAGATTTTGTTTTGATAACGC
>Ga0180433_10001954_pt1 | contig 33317 bp, 50 predicted proteins | sample SS_ome_8_FD_132980 | JGI IMG/M metagenome (GOLD analysis project Ga0180433, IMG submission 132980) | Hypersaline lake sediment archaeal communities from the Salton Sea, California, USA - SS_1_D_1 metaG | ecosystem: Environmental > Aquatic > Non-marine Saline and Alkaline > Hypersaline >...
AGTAGGTGTCCTGTCTTCAGTTTCAACCCTAACTGTTAAATCAGTTTGCCATGCAGTTTGATTTTCTTCATTTTCACCTGAACTGAAATTATAACTTGACTGTGTAATGCTAAGGTCTTGTTGAATGTCTAAACTAAATATATCTGAATTGTTAAATGAATTGCTTGTATCGTTAGCGTACCAAGTATAGTTATAGAAAGCCCAGTCAGGCATAGTCTTTACAACTGAAGCGTTGTATGATGTAGGACTTCCTGCTATTTCAACCCAACTATCGTTCAACCAAGAACTACTACTTTCATTATATTTAGAAAAGATGTAACCGCTTATTCCTACATCATCATCAATCTGAATACTAATGTTAACATCATCATTAACAGCAGGGTTAGTTGCGTTTGTTGCATTGTTTGAAAATGAAGGTAGGATTGTAACACTACTAACTACTTCACAATCTGAATCATCTCCATACCATACCTTAACCCAATCCCACTGCATCTGTTTATCACTTTCCTGTCCAGATATTAAAGAAACGTTTACTAAAGTTAATGCAGTAGCACTACCTGCAACTTCTGTAGCACCATCATCTATTATGTGATGAGTTGCACTTGTAGATAAATATAAAGTTGAATTATACCATGTATCATCTAAAAAAGTTCCGTAATCAGAACCGCCATTTTGTGTTGCACCATCAACACCAAATCTCCAATCATTAACAACAAACAAATCAACTCCATTTGAACCGCCTATTGAAGTACAATCATTAGTGCCTTGACCACCGCATGATACAACTTGTGGAAATGCACCATAAGTTGTAGGTTGTGCAGATACTTTATACCTAACTTTTACTGTTAAGTTTGTTGCATTTATTGTAAAGTCTTGAATAGAATCTAAAACAGAATCCCTATAAAAAGAACCATCACCAGTCATATTAAGTTGCCCATCACCAACTGTTATTTCATCTCCTAGCTCGTTCCAAATTGATGCATTAACCGAACTACCATCAAATTCATCATAAATCAAACACGCAGGTTTAGCACTAACACCCATAGCCATAACTACCAATAATGTACCAATAACTACCAATTTGGTAGCAAAGTTAATATTATTATTCGACATTTATATACACCCCGTCTGAATCTTCAATGTCTTGCACGATTTGCCAATCCTCAGTATCAGAAATGTTAAGTTGTCTGCAAGGAACGCCTAGATTGTAACAACTGTTCAAGTCCCTATCGTTCCAAGAACCACCCCTTTCTAAACTTTTAAGAGTTAATATTGGATAATCCATTGAACCTGTCATGCCATCAAAACTAACGTACCTTTCCTGGTTAGGTGGTGATATTGTAATGTTAATACCATGCCTATTTTTTGGATAACATACTTCTGTTACGTTCCAATCAATACAACCTGTAACGCTAGTGTTCCAATAAGTTGTAACATTATAAGGTATAGTTTCTTCACAGGTAAGGTTAACTTCTGAACAGGTATAATCACAATCTATACATTCACTAACGTTCCACATTGAATAATTATAATAAGTGTTAGTCCTGTTATGAGTTGTAACGTTAGTTTGATATTCTATACAGTTCCTGCTTAGTTCTGTCATGTCACAGTCATAGTTCCAAGTATATGTCATTCCATTTACCATTATTGTTGGGTCAACAAACAAGTTACCTTTAGTACCACCATAATAATATTCATTATCTTTTTCAAACTTCAATTGGTCATCTTTAGGAAAGAATTTAAACCCGTACTGTTCTGTTAAGTCACGTTTCATTCTAAGAACTATGTAATGACCGTAATTTTCAGCTGAACTGCTAGGGTCATAACTGTAAGACCATTTAAGTCCTTTCTTGTCAAACCTGTAACTTTCAATAAGTTTACCATCATAACTTGAAGTGCTACCTCTATTATAAGTAGTTTGTTTATTGACTATAAAATAATCTGGCGTTTGTTCTTCAACCCATTGTTTAATTGTTGCAATGTTACGATTGTTCTGTTCCCAACTAGTTTCCAAATAATTATGTCTTTCGTTAAGAACTATCGTGTCCCATTCAGCTATAATGTATCTACCACATTTTAACCTGTTAGTATCAGTCTTTTCAACTATTAATTGAAGACTTGAACAATCACTTAAACTGTCAGTCCATTCAACTGTTACGTCATCTTCATTGATAGTTACGTTATAAGTTGCAGTACCCACCAATAAAGTTAATACAACAACTAACCCGGTCCATTCATTAATTTTCATATTTAAACACCTATAGCAATGATTGATTCACAATAACCTGTTCCTGATCCAGCATTACCATCACTTACAACTGTTACGTGTACTTTCCAATCATTTGTTAAAGTTTCATCTGATGATGTAATAACATACATAAATGCACCCCCACCATAAGTTGGTGTTGCTGATGCGTCACCGTTTTTTACACCTAAAGAAAAATCTAAAGCTTGTCTTTCAGTGTTAGACGTTGCAGTATCACTTGTACCTGTCCGTAACTTAAAGTTACAAGCTTTTGGAGAACCATCATTATTAACAGCATTACCTATTACATTTGCCATAATTATAACGGCTGAATATGCGTCGTTACCTGATATGTTTAATTCAACCAATTCAGTTTCAGTTGTACCTATAGTATTAAGGTTAGCTGAACCTTGTGTAAGTGTACTTCCTATGTACTTAAACAATTCTGATGCGTTTAATATATCTCCGTCTGTTTTATTCGGTACTGTTGTCATTATTATCACCCAAACATTATATTTCCATTTTCTATATTAACTGAACCTTGCGTAGTTCCATTATCTAAATCTTCTTTAGTATCAAAGAGCCAAGCTCTCCTTAAAATTTCACCAGCAGACGTTCTACGATCACCAAGTTTGCTAGTGCCTAACACACCATTATCTGGATGTCCTAACACGAATGAATCGTTAATGTCCCATGCTTCAAGAACAACGTTCCATTCTTCTGGTTCAACAATCTCCATCGGTGCTAACAGTTCAGGTGGTATCACTCCTTCGTGGGCAAGACCTTGATTAGTTTCAGCTTGTTCTGAAAATGTTTTACCTAAATAGTTACCTAAACTCATTATTTCACCTTAAAAGATATTTGTGCTTGAATTTGAATTGTGTTATCTTTATCTGTACCTGTCCAAGTTATCCTGTTAGTCATTGTACCATCTGTTGCTGCATTGAACGAACCTAACTCTTTCAGCGTTGTTCCGTTTCCTTCCAAGAAACCTAACGTTCCAGATATGGTTGCTATGTTCTTTGACCTTGTAGCTGTGTTGACTGATACTCTTGCTTGTTCACCTGCAAGTGACGTGTCAAACTCGTTTGGTGAATCACTACTCGTTCCGAAAGCTACATAAGTTGGTGGATCAACTGATTCACCTGCTAGGAACTTAGCTAATTGTACCTTACCATCAAATGTAAATACCATTTAGATTGCATCCTCCTCATCTTCTAATGATTTAAGTTCAGATTTCCAGATTGAATTGTTAATGAAGTTAAGTCTTAGATTTTTCTGATCAAAGTTATAAGATTTAATGGTATGTGCAATAAGTTCAGTTGTAGTAAAATTATCAGTGTTACTTACCACAACGTCAGCTTCATAACGTGGGTTTGCCCATAACTTAAGTAAACCAATACCCCACTTTCTACCTTGTTCTTCAGCTTCCCTCCTAAGAACTGCATCATATTCAGCATCATTTGCTACAGTAATTGAACTACCTTTTGTTGCAGCAGGTGAATTGTTAATTGGACTTGCATCAAAGTCAGCTGAAGATTTAAAATATGTGGTGTATGGGTATGCACTTGGAAACCTGTCAACATTAACGTCAAAACTGTCACGATTAGCTGATTCTTCATTAGTCATAAGACCTTCAGTTAAATTTTGATATTTAGATATATATCTCCACCTTGCCCCATGTTTTGTAAGTGAACTTGAATCTGTAACAAACACAGTGTTACCTCTATTTGACGGACTTTTACCAACATTAATTATAAGTGTATTAACTATGTCATCTTTAGACTTCTTAATGTCAATCTCGGTTGGTTGCGTTCCTTCAGTTAACGTAGTTGTGTTAACAGTTTCATTCTTAGGTCCCCAATAAAAATAATTATCAGATGACAGTTTATATTCATAAGCACCATCATTAGTATATTCATCAGAAGAATATTTTTTAATTAGTTCAATTGCTTTCCTATATATCTCACGAACTGTTACAGCTTCACTAAACGCTGTACCTTCACTGTTAACCCTTGATATTGTTACTTCGTCAGCCGTCCTTTCATCTCCGTTATGATCCAAATATTTACCTACGTCTGTATCATAATAAACAAACTTAATCTTTTTGGAATCTTCTTCAGCAGTAAGATTATTTGCATCATTAACTTTACCCACAATGTTAGCTATGGCTTCAGGTAATGTATAAGTTTTAGACTGGTCAGACGTAGTATCATTATTAATGTTAACAAACACAAGAGCTTGAAACATCATATCTATCCTTGAATAACCTTTAACAGTTAGTATTCTACCTTTTGAGTTAGCTTTAAAAGGTACTTCTGTTACTGTTCCGTCAATCTGTATATCGTCAGAAGTATAAGTAGATTTGTTTTTATAAAAATAAACTCTAACCTGATCACCAACTTCAATACTGTTCTCACCATTAAAATATTTGTTGTTTGCATTAACAATATTAAACTTAAACACGTCTTTCTTATCAGCTTTACCTGTTTCTACCTGGATGTTATAAGAGTTTGAAAGAGTAATGGGACTACTAGAATACCCTGTTCCCAATTGTTTGTTTAATAACACTGTTTGTTTATAATAAGCCATTAATTATCCACTTCCGTTTCAGTTAATTCAAGTGTGTAAGTCCATTTCTGACCTTCTTTAACTTGTGTATTAAATGATATATTAAAATTCTGAACAATTACATACATAAACTGTGAACTTGAATCTGAACTTGTAAAATTACCTAATATGTTTACTATTGCATTGTCACTTGCAGACGCAGCAGTCGTACCTGCAACGCCTCTAGTACAACCTGTAAAAGATGTACTTGTCGTTCCAGTATAAGAGATAATCTCGTTACCAATCCTTATTGTGCCTGTGCTACCTGCTCCTTCAGTAGAATCAACAGTAATGGTGGAATCTGAAGATGATATTGATCCATCAAGTAAAGTTTCCTGGTTACCTGTTCCGATAAAGAACTTGATAGCAGATGTACTTTCACCTGTAAACTCAATTCTTGAAAAAGATTTTAAATGTTCAGACGTAGTCTTATCAGTATCAATATCTATTATACCGTTTAAACTTACATAAGGATTTTCAAAACCTGCAACGTCAACTTCAACAATGTCAAACTTACCAGGTACAGGTTCTTTGTTATAAAGATTTTTCCAAACATATTTAACAGATACACCATTAAGAATTACTGCATTTCCATTGTTAACGTCTGGATGTTGTAATGATACTATTCCTGCCATTATTGACCACCTATTTGTAGGTAAATGTCATCAGTAACTTTTTGTTGTAAAGCATCCACAATTGATTCTGGACTACCATCTGTTTTAACATCAACCTGATTAATATTAAATACACTTACCTGTTCAGGAGCAATACTTTGTTGTTGACCAAAATAACTGTCATCAGAAGTACCACCAAAGTAATCGTTTTGTCCCATGTTAGTAATTGTGTCTGAAGCGTTACTTGGACCAGTCATCCAATCAATATCACTATACAAGTCAGCAGCTCTCTTGTTTATTAATTCTTGTGCAGATGCCATTCCTGCATTAAATTGATCATAACCTAAATTCCTTCTTTGCCAATCATCAACATCACTTTTTATTTCATCATTATTTTTTCTCCAATCCTCAATAAAGTTATCAAGGTTTGGTAATCTCCAATCTGCACCTATTGCAGACAAAGCTGAATTTATTAATTTAAATATTGTTTTAAGTGGTTTTGTTATTGATTCAACAATACTAATTCCTAAATCTGTAAATAATGAGTCAAGGCTTTGTGCAATATCAAATCCTATATTTAACATGAAAATTACTAAGTTACCTGCTAACCGAATAATTGTAGTGATAATACTTAGTATGATTTGGATTATGCCTGTACCTAACCGCATTAAACCACCAAGTAACATATTAGAATCGCCTGTAAGTATTCCCCTGACAAACTCTGAAAATCCTTTAATGCTTTGTTTTAAACCTTCAAATATACCACCAAATCCATCTGTAATAGCACCAACCCAACTTTTCATAAAATCTTGGATTCCACCAAAGTTAGTTTCCCATATCTCTTTCAATAATATTACAGCTGCAATAATTATAACTAACCATGCAATCAATTCACCAAAACCCATAGCTGCAATAGCATTGCCTAGCTGAGTACCCATGATTTTTCCTATAAATAAAGTAAATGCTTCAAACACACCATTAAATGCAAGTTTTAACATTCCAAACGTAGTTAATAACGCACCTAGTGCAGCTCCAAAAATAATAATTCCTGCAACAAGTCTAGGATTCTTTTCAACCCATTCTGCCAATGCCATTATAATATCCATAATCATTGGTATAAATGGTGCTAACGCTGAGTTTATGGCATTACCAACAGTAAAAGCCAGGTATTGCATTGATGCAGATAATAATTGTATGTTTGACACTCCATCTTCAGTTGTAGCCATAACTTCGTTAAAGACTGAAAAAGCTTTTCTTAATATACCTTGAAACAATCGTTGGATAGCCATACCAAAAAACATGATAGATAATGCCCATCCCTGAAATTTAGGGACCATACCTTTCATTTTTTTTTGAAATCTTTGGACAGAATTACCAGTCATTTCAATAGATTTAGCTGCACCTTTGCCACGAGTCTCTACAACACCAAGAGCATTACCCATTTCTTTTCCACTTACATTAAACTTCTTACCCTCTTTAGCAAGAGTGGTCATACCTAACTTTAAACGATCTATTGTTCTTTGAACTCCTTCAGAACCTAACAATCTAAGAATTATGTCAATATTATTTTCTGCCATTATTTCCTCTTTGTCTTATTCATATTACGTTTATGTTCTTCTGCTTCCTTTTTCATCTTGTTAAGTAATAAATTGATAAAGGGGATTGGCTGTTTCATTAAAGTATCGTAATCCCAACGAAACTTACTTACTAATGCGTATGTTATGTCACCCAAAGGATCGTTTGATGAACCTTTAAGTTTCTTTAACTTATTCTTTATACTCATTTCGTTGCTAAGTTTTGTGTGTTAACTTCCAATACAACTGGCATTAAAGCAAACAAGTTACTTGCTGCAAAACCTTCCAGTTTCTTTTCGTCAACATCTGGATAACTTACTTTCAATGAACTAAATACTAAATCGCTTATTTTGTCCATTGCTTCTGAACCAAAAGCTTCTAAGAATTTCCGTGTTTTTTCCTCATTAGGAACATTATCATCTTGTAGAGCGTTTAAGTCTACACTGCTCATAACTTTCATAACATCAAATAACAATCCCATCTTTGAAAAAGGTAAGGGTTGTATAACAAACACATCTTTCTCTCCACTTTCAGATTCAATTTCCACTTCTTTCCCTTTAGCTATATGCCTATCAAATTTGTCAACCATTTCAATCACTCCATATTATTATCTATTTTTATTGTTTTTAAAATATTCGTTTATTTGTTACCGAAAGTCTTGGGTTTAGCCTTTTTTGGTTCATCTGGCTGCTGTTGTAACTGCTTTTCAAGTTCTTCAACCCTGACCTTAAGCTCCATATACTGTTCAAACAATAATGCTTCTTTAATGTTTGAGTTCTTTGCATCAAGTAACAGTTTTAGTCCCATTGGATAATTATCATTTGCTTCAACCTTACAGAACTCTGAAAATTCCTGGTGTATCTTTTCAGGACAAGATTTAATGTTAAAATTAACTGTAACTAAATCAAGTACCTTTTCTTTGATACTACACTTATCTTTACATTCTTCTTCACTCACTTTGTTTCACCTCTACTATAATGTTATCAAAATCTTGAGTATTATATATCTTATAATCTGTACCTTGTTTGTCATATAAGTCACATAAGTCATAGAAAGTTGTAACAGACTTCGGTACTATTATGTTATCTTTACCTGTTATGTCTTTCAATTTTGATACAAACTTAAATCCTTCTCTTGTAATCTCTTTATACCTTTCCAACTTCATAAACCGATCTATCGGTGTTTCTGATACCATTCATAACCACCTCTGTCTTTACAGATATCTAACGCTTCTTTATACCTTTTAACACTGTTCTCATAATTGAAATATTCTACATCATCATAAGCCCTGTTTAAGATGTCATCAACGTCTTTGTTTAACACTGTCTTGAATATGTCCCTAGTCTTATCAGTATTAAAAGGATCACAGGTTAGTTCTGGAGTTAACTTTGAATATGAAAAGACTCTATCACTACCAACAACAGGTTGTTTCCAACACGCACATTCAACACCGTTCCTTCCGTAAGTGTGGTATGGGTTTGGATCGTACAGACAAGCTTCACCCATTATTAACTGTGCAAACTGTGGAAAGTTAGTTAACGGAACAATCCTATCAAACATTATTCCATGCCAAGATTGCATTGGACTTTTACCATCCATGTAACTAAACATCTTTGTCATGTTAATCTTATCATTTTCTTTTTTAACCTTGTTAAGTGTCTTGTAAGGTAGATATGTTTGTTCTGCCCACCAATGAAATATAAAACCTATAGAATTTTTAGCATTAAAATCAGTTCCAAGCTTCTTAAGATATTTAGTGTTTGAAGGGTGAGGCATACAGAAAGCACCTTCAACAAGGTTAGACGTTTGATGAGGTTCAGTTCCAAACACCATGTCACCCATACGTTGATAAGTATCATACATCAATGGATCAATACCAAACTTTTCCCAGTATTCACAAACATAATCATTGTTAACTACTAACATGGTACTGCTGTTTTTAAGCTGTTCTCTAATCAAAGGAATCATAGGCATATCTTTTGGACTTGCATTAACCTGTATAACATCATAATCCTCAAGTCTATCTTTAATTGACCAATAAGTGTTAATCTCACCACCTAATGCAAATATCCAGTTGTATAGTCCTGACCTTGCAGGTTGTTCAGCCAAAGTATCTTTAATGTTTTTTGGTATTTCTTTAGCTATCATTACTTGTGTATATTTCATATAAAGTTCACCTCATCATCATTATTGTTTATGTAACTAATTAACTTATTAATCTCATGACATTTACAACATACCTGACATTTGTTAAGGTTTAAGTTCTTTAACATACTAACTCGTTTTGATGAGTTCCAGATGTCATTAAACGATTGATTATATATGTTACCAAAAACAAAGTCTGGATCGTTTAACAGATACATACAAACGCATAAGTCACCATTAGAATTAAGTACACATTCAAACTGATGACCTTCACAGATATCATAAGTCTTACCATAATCAGTTTTCATAAGATCATTAAACTTGTCCCAAGATATTCTTAGTTCTGTATTACCGTACTTAACACCATCAATAATCTTAAGGTAACTAATTTGTTCAGATAATATTTCTCTGTTAACTTTTTCTTTGTTATAAAATCTTGGTAACACCGGTCTAACTTGTAAGTAATCAACTTTTAGTTCTGATGCCAGGTCCATTAATGATAAGGCTTCTATCATCTGGTTTGGTTCTTGAGGCATATTCATGTTTATTCCAACTTTAATAACTGATTTGTTAATGTCACTAATAACATCAATTACTTTTTCAACTGCATTAACACCTTTAATGTCAAGATAATGTTGACGATCGTTTGTGTCTAACGAGTATCTAACCCATTTACAACACGTTTCAATAGTACGATTATACTCTTTTGGATAAAGTCCACAAGTCATTAATCCCTGATCAAGTCCAAGTTTCTTAGCATAGTTTAAGATACTACAAAAGTCTGGATGTTGTGTAGGTTCACCACCTCCTGACCAAGTAACAGATTTACCACCTGCTTCAACATATTCTTTAAGGAACTGTTTAAGTTTATCTGTCTTGATAACATTATTATTCTTAGCTGAATAACTTGAAATGCACCATTTACAAGACAACGGACATCTATCAGTCAAGTTAACTTCAATTAAGATTGGCGAATCAGTTGATCCTGATACTTTGTACTGGTTTAGTTTGTTACTATGCTTAAACATCTTAACTTGACTATTAAACGGATTGTCTGTTACAACTTGCATATACTCATTCATCTTGAATCATCTCTCTTAATATTGTATCAATATCTTTATACGCTTGAAGCTGGTTCATGTTCCTTAACTTTGAATCGTCAAGACTGTACCTTCTATCATGCCCAGGTCTAGCATGATGAAAATCTATCCATTTAATCATGTTATCAGGTAACTTTTCTTTCTTGATAATTTCATAAATTTTTGATGCTAACGTATATACATCAACCTCGATACCAGCAATATGAAATATCTCTTTAGGTTTAATATCTTTTAACAATAAATAATGTACGTCTGCTGCTACATCCTCTGCATATACCCAGTGTCGTGACGCAACGTCATCTTTACCTGTTCCGTGTAATATTATCTTTTGTTCGTTCCTTATTGCTTTGATAGTCTTACCTATAAACTTATTTTCATTTTCACCTTGTCCGATTACGTTCATACACCTAACGATAAATATGTTAAGTCCAAACGAATGTGCAAAAGAATAAGCTAACATCTCTTGAGATGCTTTTGTTGCTGAATAAGGATTGGAAGGTTTAAACGGAGCAGATTCATTAAACGATTCAGTACGTTTAGCTGGTCCTAACACTTCATCACTAGAGAACAAACAAACCTTTGCCTGTTCCTGATGTTTTTTGATCCATTCAAACAATATACCAGTAAACATAACATTATCAAGAATGAAAGGCATAACATCATCAAGACTTTCATCAACTTGTGTTCTTGCTGCCGTGTGAACGATGTAATCAAACTTAACCTTATTCATTTGATGTATGTGCTTATTAATGTAAACCCTATCACTGTTTGGAACCCTGTCTGAACTACTTCTTGTTAATGCATAAATTATCCAGTCTGTATGTTCCAAGAAATACTTAACCATGTTATGAGCTATGAACCCATTTGCTCCAGTAATCAATATCCTTTTAGTCAAAATGCTTCACCCATTCAACTTTTTTGTTTCTATAAGTCAATTTATCTTTCATGTTAAGGTGAGGTTTAGATTCTTTTTCATAATCAATCTCCATTAACACTGCATCAGGATTATAAACAATCTCTTTCAAATGTATTGTTACATCTGTTAGCTCTGTATCGCCATAGTTTTGCTTGTAATCATCAGAAAATAAGCCCATGTCATAAGGCAATTTCTCAATTAACTTTCGGGATATAAGCCCTGCTGTGGCTATATGACCATACCATTTCCCATCATTAAACACGCACAAACCTTTACCAGTCTTTTGTAACGTATCATAAGCGATCTTAACATAATTAATACCTGGAAAATAATCGTCACAAGAATAAATTAAATAATCATAGTTTAGGTTTCTGGCTGCCCAGTTCTGCATTGCAACCCAACCTTCTTTATATTCATCTTCCATCAAATATACTTGCACAGGCATCCCAGCTCTTGATTTGTGTATGTCGGCTGCCTTTGTTGCCTGTTCAATTTCACCCTTTCTGTAAGGGATTACTACTAATATCTTCTCATCATCCAATTCAAACACCTCAATTAATCAAAAATTAAAAAAATAAAAATTATTCTTCTTCTTTCTTACTGCTTTTCTTCTTCTTAGGATATCTACCTGCAACTGCTGTTCCTGATGCAGTCATCCTAACAATAGTTACTGTACCGTCACCGTTATCAGTTTCAGATAGTATTTTATCTTTCATCTTTAATTAGTGTACCTGTATCTTGTGGTTGTAGTTCCAGCTGTCCAACTAGGTGTTGTAGTAGCTGACCAATCAAGATAACCTTTAGATATCCTTAACAGACCTGAATTACTTGCTGCATCTGTTGCAGTTGTAGTCATACTAGCTAAGATTGTTGATGTAGTACCATTATAGATACCTTCTTGTTCAATAAAGTTAGCAAATCCGTCAGAGTCTGCTGATGAAAATTCTAGGTTAAGTGTTCCTTTCATATATTCATCTGCTGAAAATTCTTTATCAAACGTAACTGACTTAACGTCACAACAAATCATTCTGTATATTGCTTGATCTTGTGATGGTACAGTTACAGTATTACCTGAGTTAGATACATGATACTGACTGTCTTGGAACCAGAATATGATTCTCCATCTACTTGTTGCGTCTGTTGATAATACTAATCTATTGTTTGATGAGTCTGGTGTAGTTGAATTACTACCGAACTGTGCAAAGTCAAAGAAAGTATCGTTTATCATTATGTCAAAACTTAATGTAAACTTCTCTCTTGGTTTCTGGAAGTTAAATGTTTTACCTCCAAATGCATACACGTCTTCTGTAGGTTGAGCTCCTCCACCAGAGTTCCATGTTAATACTTTTCCATCAACGTTTGTGATGGTTTGTGAACCTTCTCTTTCGAAAGTGATTATTACATCTTCACCTTCATAATGGTCCAAACTTGTTATTGCCATTATTTATCACCTTTTAGTTTTATAATTAATTTTGTCACTCGACTCATTGTACTTTCCAACCAGATATACTATCTCCAGCTTGTGGCACTCCACCACTCTTGTCATTCACTAATAAACTTGCAACTTGATTATTTATCTGTTCCACGTCATAACTTATAAATTTTAATATTGCTTTCTCAAACGGATGTTTGGCTACTGAACCTCTATCATTAGGTCCTCTTGAACTTTTATCTGACCTTCTTGTTCCATATTCAACCCATTCAGGCTTGATACCCCTACCTTTTCTTTTCATCTCAACTTTCAAGTAAGCGTCTTTATAATCAACAAAGATTGTCTTGTTTAATGATTGGGGAGTATTATGTCCATTTGCAGTGTAACCATGATAAGGTAATATGTTAATCTGATCTCTAACACGTTTAACTATCCTACGACCATAATATTTAGCTAAACCTGTCTTTCTAAACTCTCTCATAGTCTGTTGAATACCAGTTAACTTTGAGAATGCATCCTTAATATCAACTGATACATTTATCATTGTGAAATAAACCTAAAAGAAACAATAAGATCAATCCTATGTTTCTTTTTACCCCCTTCCTGCCAACTGTCAGATACACCTTCACCAATGTTCATATTCTTTAGTCCGTTACCTGCTAAGACTGTCCTACCACTTAATAACGAATTTGTAACTTCATCGGTTAAAGCTTTAACGTTCTGAGCAGAATTATGATATATTGATATAGCAATCATAACATCTGAATTTGTTTTTAAGCCTGTTACAGTTTCTTTATTAATTGATGCTGAAGGTGAATTAATTATTACAACTGGATATCCTTTATCTTCAATCAGTTGACTGTTGAATGCCGAGAAAATGTTATTTGTAGATATTGCGTATGTTCCTGTTTGTAACAGATTATATACTGCGTCCCATGAACTTGTTCTTATTGTTGCTCTTGTAACTGCCATTTTGCCTCGTAGCAAGTGACATATATGTCAAATATGCCATTACCAATTTATTATATCATCAACTCGTGTCAATGATACTTGATTAAATACTAAAATGCTTTGTGCCCTTGTAGGTTGAATTTCAATAACCCTATAATTGACACCATCAATGTTAACTCTATCGTTAACTGATATTGTAACGTCATCTCTAAATATCTTTGAATCGTTACCCAAAGTTTCCATACCCTGCATAACCATTGATAATTGACTCTTTATATTGATACCATCAACAACTTTAGTTTCTGTTATTACTGCTGTTGTTCCCCAGCTTGTGATTGTTTCATCACCTTCATCTGAAGTAGTCTTTGTTGCTGACGAATAAGGATAAACTGTTGAATCGTTACCAAAAGTATTCACTAAGTTTCTAGTAGTAGTTACCAATGAATTTGCTAACGCCATTAAACATCCTCTGAATCTTTAAACAATATTCTTAACCCACTTAACGAATAACCTTGTATTACTGCTGCCCTGTCTGCTTCAACCTTGAAATAGTTACGCATTGATGTCAAATCTTTTTCACCAACACTTAATGTCCCTATTGTCTTATTGACACCATCAACACCACCAATAACCTGATTAACTGTCATTGCATCTGCTAATGGTCTTATGACTGAATCGTCACTTGATGATCCACCAGCAGCAACAACAAAGTTACTTGCCCTGTTAATGATGGATGTAACAGCAGTTGTACCACCATCTACTGCATCATAGATTTCGCCTGTGTCAGCCGATACGTCACTTATTGAAACTGTCATGTTAATAATCACCCATTTAACATTTATAAAATAGTTGTTTTCTTAACTTCATCAAAGATTACTATGTTATATATGCCTTTAACCATCATTGCATCTTTATCTTCAAACTGATAAGCAATTCCACCTTTCAGTTTACCTAGTTTTGGATGATTAACTGTTGTTCCTTTCTTAGTGTTTAATACCCATTTCATTTTAAGTCCACCTTCTTTAATATTGATGATATCTTTGACCACTTAGAGTTCAGCTCAGTTATCTGACCTTCTTTCTGTGCAAGTTGGTTCTTTAATGAGTTTATCTCACTTCTTAAACTTTCAACCATCCGTTCCTGAGATGCTATTTGGTTGTTCTTATCTTTAATCTTTTTCTGTATGTTGTCAAACAAGTCATTCAATTCATAATCCATTTACAATTCACCTCTTAAGATAAAATTCAATAGTTGACCAGATTCTTTCTGCACCGATACCGCCAACCCATGCCCATTGTGGTTGTCCAGCTAACGTAGTTAACCAAAGACCTAACAATGCAATGGCTGGTCTTTTAAGTCCCAGTGCAAACTTTTTCCAATCAAATGCTTCTACTTTCTTCTTTACCATTTAACTCACCTGTTGTATTATTAAGACTACCACTGATACTATTGCAACAATTAATGTTATGGTAGCCCAATATCGTTTATCCATTACGTCTATCCGTTTATGTGCAGAGTAAGACATTTCTCTGATTGATCTAATCTTACCTGTTCCTTCATCTAACTTATCATCTATCTTTGATAACCTAAAATCATGTTCATCCTGTTTTCTTCGGATATATTCAAGATGTGTTAACATCACTTCATTAATATTTTTAGGTGCCATTATCTTATATTATCTATCTCTCTGTATTTGTCACATTCAGAACTGTAAGGATCGTTCCATACACAAGTAGCAATAGTAGTTCTATTTATCTCTGTACCACCACCATTAGTTATAGTTCTTGGACTAAACAGTTCCCAGATATATTCAAAAAACCTTGAGTTCCTAAGATTAACTGATAACGTTCTAACTGCTGTAAAGGTTGATATTGTTGACTTGTTAACGTAATCAAGAGTATTATTTATTTCAGTAGTTTGAGTAAAAATGTTGTTAGACGTATCATTAATGTCATTAACTATTACTTCAACATCGTTTAATGTATCGTTAATCTGATTAGTTGTATCGTTAACGTTAGAAACGTCACTTATAATCTGAACAGTATTATTTGTTATTGTAGTTAAATTCTTATTTATTGTAGTTGTATCTGCTGGTTTTATTACAACAAATTCTCGCATTTCTGTAACTTGTGAATCATCAGAATTATTACAAGTATAAATTGCTAACCATTCACCAACTTCATCTATGATATTAATTGGATATAAATAAAATCTACTACCTAAAAGAATCATATCTTCATTATCAATGTCAGGGTTTCCAGAAGGGTCATACATTGTAATCTTACACTCAGCATCAGTTATGAAATCCGAATGGTTACTAACAAATATCTTTAATACAAATGGTTCGTCTATACAATAACTTTTATAATTTGAATCTTCGTAAGATATACCACCATAAACTGATAAGACTGATACAAGCAATACAAAAATAAAGATTATACGTTTCATTTGCTTATGAAAATCCTCCCTAGCCATGTTAAGATACTTGATGATATACTTTCAAAAGCTGATACTTCATCGTTCCTGTAAGTGTGCATTGTTACTGTTGCGTTTATACAAGCTGATGATTGATTGTCAACTGGTACTTCAACTTCAATAAAACCATCGTTGGTTACTTCTAACCTGCAATTTATATCAGTTCCGTTACAATAACTAGCTGAACAACTTTCTAAGTTTTGAACGTTATAAAAGTCATCAAAATCTATCATTCCATCTTTAACACTATCAGTGTAAGCGTCAACATATTCAGCAGTGTTTAAATCTAACCTTAAATCAATGTTACCAGCGTTACCGTCAGGCATCCAATCATTATACTTGTCACTGCTCATGTTAACAGTTGTTGTCAAGATTTCGTTATTATCACCAGTAATCTGCCAGTCAGCATTGATTCCTAAGTCTGAAATCGTAATGTTGAAATTATCACTTCTATCGCTATATAACTTAATCCTTTGACCTTCATCGTTCAGTACCCAGACTTCAACAGATGCTAAACAGTTGTTAGTTCTACCTTGCATCCATCTCTTTTCAGGTATTACCATAGCCCAACAATGATTAAGTGTCTGGTTAGCATTAATACCTCGTCTGTCAGGTTCATTTGTAGGTGTAGCTGCGATAACTACCCTGTCCGTTGAAGTAAAAGTGTCACCGCACCAAACTTTATAATAGTTCTCAGTGTTTATTCTTTCTGTTGCGTCAACAGTTGTCACATTTGCACAAACAGTTAATACTTCCCTTGCTTCAAAATTATCACGCCTTGTAAGTGCTTCAACGCTTAACCATTTAGATGTTTCAAAACCAATTGAAGTTGAACCTTGATATTTTTCTATGTCTGTTCCGTCTTCATCCCAACACTTATTATCACCTGTTTCACAATGGCAAGATATGTCTGCTAAATAACTTGTATCTTCAGCCAAGTTTTCAGGTTTTAATATACCACTACTAACAAATTCACCATCAATAGAATCAGTTGTAGTTTCTGATATTTGTAAAGGTGCACCATTATTATCTGTAGCATAAACTGAACAATGTGCATTGTCTATTTTTTTACCATTTACGTCTTCAATGGTACAATCAACTGAAAAGTCTGAACCGATAAAAGCTTTAGGTTTAAACTGACAGTTGCCAATTATTAACCTGTTACCTACTGTGTCAGTGGTATTAAACGTGTCTGAACCTTCTAAGTTTGTTCCTGTAAGGTTAGCACTTGCATAAGTCCAGTTGATTGCAGTTGAAGGTATCTGGTACGTCTTAAAGAAAGGTGTGTCTTCAACAGATGGTGTTATGCCTGTATCTTCTTCAAGTATTGTCCCTGAACCATTGTACCAAGTAAGCGTGTAAGCTTTAGACTTTTCTGTTGCGTCTGAACAAGTCATTATAGCTTCAGCAGTTTCTGTAGGGTTATAAACTTCCTTGTCAAGCGTAACTGTACAAACTGCACTGACAATGCTAGTTAACATTAAAATCATTATCATTAAACTTATTATTATTCGTTTCATTTCTAATCACCTTGATATATTTCCCAACCGTTAGTTACACAGGTTGTAGCGTCAGTTTCTACACCGTTACAAGCATAATATCTCATACCGAACTCTGTAGCTTCAAGTACACAATATTTAAACTCGTCAGCAAAACCGCCGTCACAGCTAGGTTCAGTTACAGTAATTGTAGTTCCAAGAACGCTTGACACAGTACCATTGTACCAATCATTCGTAGGAATAACAGTTAAGTTATAAGTGGTAGTTGAACTTAAACCTTCAATCTTAACAGTGTTATCAGTAGTAGTACCGTTAAACACGTTATCAAGTAATAACCAGTTAGATGTCCATTCAACATTGGTTGGGTTTGTCCATGTAAAGTTTAAGAAGTTTGTACCTTCACTTGCAGATATTAAATTAGTAATCCTAAGCCTAGTTGTAGCAGTTACACTTTTAGTTGTAACCTCTTTAGTATCATCACACTGAACCTGTACAGTATGTTCCTGATAACTTATGTTAGTCCAGTTATAATTGATGTTAAACACAACGTCTCCTGTAGTATTAAGACTATTATTAGACTGAATCGTGACTGAATCTCCTATAATGTCACAATCAACTGTATCGTTCTGTAAATCACTAACATTATATTCAATGAACAACCAGTTCCTGTCATAAGTACCAGTTACTGGACTGATTATTGTAACGTTTGGTGCATCGTTTGGTATCGTAAAGTTAACTGTTAATGTATAATTGGTAGCTATCGTTTCTGCACCTGCACTGTCAAAAGCACCACAACTCCATTCATAAACACCGTTCCTTAAAGATTTAGTAAACGATTGTGTATGATTACTTGTGTTACCTAGTATGATAGTTTCGTTAGCTATCCAATTTAAACTATTATTATCTGATAGATAGAATGTCATGTTAGACAAGTTAAAGTCGTCTGTTGCGTTACACTTAAAATCAAATGAAGTTGTTGTAATGTTAATCTCATTGTCAGGCGGTGATATTAAGTTTACTGTTGGTGGTGTGTCACCTGACGTATAATCAAAAGTTACGTTGTAAACGTTAGGTGTTACTGTGTTTGATACTGTGTCTAAGTATAAGTTGTACCTTGCATACTGACCGCTTATGCTTGGTATGTTTACTGATGGTGTTTTAAGAAAATCAATTTCATAAGAGTTTGTAAAGTCGCTACTGTTAGATATTTCTATAGTTCCGTTAATCTTTGTAACACCCCTAAGATATAAGTTTTCAATCTCTGAATCAGATAGGGTACGGTTAAAAATTGCTACTTCGTCTATCGTTGCATTAATAAAACTACCAAAACCTGACTCTAAAGCATTTGCGCCAATAGAAAAGGAATTAACAAAATTATCTATTGCGCCAGAACAAGATGTCGTATCACTTGATTCAAGTTGTCCATTTACATATATATTATTTTGTGAACCGTTATAAGTACCAACAACATGATACCATTCGTTCAAACTTGCTTCTGTGGTTGAAACTGCTACACAGTTTCCACCTGCTGTATCAATCCTAAACCTAAACGTATTACTTAAACTTGCACCATCATATTGTAATTGTAATAAATCTGTTGAATCCCCTTGAAAAAACATCTTGCCTGAAATCGTACCTTTAAGTTTTACCCAAACAGAACCCGTAAACTTACCCATTGAATAATCAATGTCTGTAGTATTAATTGCATCATTAACACCGTCAAAGTCATAAGCACTTGAACCTACTTTACTGTTACTTGTCAATGTTGCACCTGACACAATTCCGTCATTGTTACCTTCTGTATCTTGTGCGTTACCTTCAAAACCCCACCTGCTAACTATTCCTGTATAATTGAAATATGAACTATCTTCGCTACTGTTAAGACCACCTGCATAGTCAAGGTACATAGTATAATTGTTCCAAGTTGTTTCAGTTGAACTACTGTCAAAGGATTGACTTAGATAAGTTCCGTTATAATAAGATAAGTTAAGTTGTAAAGCGTTCTCTGTTGTATTATAAAAAGTTTTGTTGTATGTTCCCAAGTCAAAGTCAGATTGTAAAGTTGTAATAAATGTTGAATTGTAACCAATCTTACAATATCCAGAAGTACACAGACTTAATATTTCTTCAGGACTGAATGTGTAAGAACCAGGATAATAACCAATAATAAAACCATTGTCCATGAAAGGATTAGTTCTTTCTTGACATAGTTGATGAGGATTGATCGGGACTAAACTATTGTCTTTAAATCCGTAAGGACATTCTTCTTCATAAGTGTTAACTACTTTAATCAGTCCAAGTTCATATTCATATTCTTCCTGGTAATTAACTGATCCTTTCCAACCTTCATAACATCGTGTTCCGTCTGAAAAGTTATTAGAATGAGGATAACAGGTAATGCCTGAACTTGAAAAATGTTCACATTCACTTATGATTCCTCTTTGTTCACAAACATAAGTTTTATCTGTAACGATATAACCTGCAAGGATTGCTAACAAGACGATTGTTGCTGCACCGAGTCCTGCCCAAGTTTTACGTTCCATTTAATTCAAACTTCCTCCATTTAATATGTGTTCAAGCATCCCTTCAACGTGTGTACGTTCATAAACAGGTTTAAATGTACCATGATAATCAACAACCAGTCCAGTTGGTCTGTAATATTCATCTTCTTTCTGTGATAACGTATCTTGACAATAAACACAAGTGTAAAGGTTAAGTCCAGTTATATTACCATCAAGTATTTCAATCTTAGGTTCTTCAAGTACTATAAAATCATGTTTACAATCACAAGGTTCTTGTTTGTTTGGTACTAACGTAGTGTATCTTATTGTCATTAACCCATCACCAAATATGTATATGATCCGTCATTACTTGCACTCGTAATACTGATTGTAATGTTGTATAAAGAAAGTCCAAATGATTTTGATCTTGCTACACCATCATCAGATTCCCTTGCTTCAAAAGTTGTTAAGATTACGCCTGTATCTGTATCAATAACATTAACAGTAAAGGTATCTGAAGCGTTTGGTGCAGAAACACCAATAAAGTCACTCTTAATATTAACATTAGTTAAAGCAACAGAACCAGAACCGCTAGTTACAGTAATTGTGCCAGATTGTCTATTATCTGACGTAACATTAACCGTTTTTACATCTAGGTAAGCCTTATCACCTGAAGATGATACAGTAACTTCTCTCCTAACAGAGTTTTTTGAATCTGCATTATCTTCATAACCACCTAGCTGTGTTGTCATTCAAACCCCTTTAGCTAGTTGCTATCACTGCAAACATTACTTGATTAGTTCCACTACTCCATGAAGTTATTAATACGTTCCCACTATTTGCAACTGCTGTAAGAGCTGTATCTATGCTCGTATCATCTGTTGCAACAAAGGGACCTAGTACACTTACATCTCCAGCTGCCATTATTTATCACCTTTCTTATTATGATCTTTAACTACTTCTTCAACCCAAGTAGGATTGCCTGACTTATCTCTTGAAAGTATAATGTTACCTTCTGTATCTTTACCTGAAGGTTGGATTTTCTTACAATTACTTAACATTGCACGATACTTAAGTTCAACGTGTCTGTTAACTGATCCTTTCCAAAGTTCAATCTTTTTATCTATTCCTTCCTTTGTTAAACCATCTGGGTTTTCCATAATATGTTCTTTTTCTGATTCTTGAAACACTGTAAAAGGTTTACCCTTCTGTCCTTTTGAATCACTATCTACTCCTTTTGGAGTTATATCTACATAATCTTTCTTTTCAACCATTTCGTTCACCTTCTAAATCTTTTACTGAAGTTTTAGCAAAAGTTCAACCCTTTGCTTTTCATAGCGAGGAATCTTTTCTGCTCCTAACTTATTAAGAAGTTTAACCTGTTCATCTTTCTTTAAGTCAAACAATTCTTCTTTAGTTAGTTTCTTAACCTTCTTAACCACTTCTGGTTTTGATCCTTCAAGTTCTTTAAGTTCTGCTTTGGCTCTATGAACTATATACTTGTTGTAAGGTTTCTCACTATAAGCTTCAATCTTAGATTTTAAAATTTCTTTCTTATCCATCTTTAATCATCTGACATTGGTGCCCATGTTGTTGAGCCGTCTGAATTTCTGTATATGCTTGATGTTCCTGGTGTTGCGTCAACTTTAACGTACAAAGTCTGAACAGGAGCTGCGTGTGCTGGTGTTCCTACACCCATTTCTCTATCCCCTACTTCATTTGCTGCTGCTGGTGAACCCCAGTTACAATTAAGTCCGTTTTTACATCCAATATTGTAAACCATCTTTTATCACCTTTTAGTATATTAAAAATAAAATAAAAATATTCACTACTTACGTAGTGGTAATTTCTGACATTGCATTAGCTCTCCAGTAATCTGCTGCAAACCTTTGAGTTACAACAACAAACTGAGTATCTCTTGCATAGTCCATGTAACGTTCAACTGTTAATGGTCTTTTTTCAGATACTATAAATGCGTGTTTTGCATCAATTATGTATGCAAGTTTTGCAGATACATTGTTACTTACAAGAACTTTCATTCCAAAGATTTGACCGATCAAACTGTTTGATGGGTTATTAACTCCAGACTTGTCAGCTTCTACAAAAGTGTCAATGTTTCTTAGATCGTTAGCAATCTCTACACCGATTATCATGTGTGTAGGTTCATAATTGTCTGCTTCAATCTGTTGCATTGCTGCTGTAATGTCACTTATAGGTAGAGTTGCGTTACTGTTAGCCACAGTGTGACTTGATGCAGTTGTTCCTGAGTCAAGTGCTGATACAATCAGACTTTCTTCATTGTCTGCAAATTCGTAACCTGCAAGTTCTGCATGGTAACTGATTAGGTTTGTTATACCATCTTCCATAAGTTCTTTAACAACTCCAACCCTTGCACCATACTTAACTGGTGTGATTGTTTTGTTTTCAAACTCTGTTTGTGTAAGAGGTATCTCTCCACCTTCACCAACCCTGTCAACTGACATTGCGTTGTTTGAAGTTATTTCTGACTGAAATGGAATAACAAGTGTTCTTCCAGGTATGTCAGCAGGACCAAAAGTCATAGCTGCAAGTCCCCTTAGTAATAGTTTCTTTCTAGCTGCTTGAATAACTTTGTTTAGAAGTCTTCGAGGCACTAGATATGAAGTAGTAGCAGAGTTTGCACTAGATGATGCAAAGTCTGCACTTCCTGTATTTAGTATTTGTGTTGGCATCTTTTATCCCTCCTTATAGTGTTAATTTCCAGATAATGTATTTTCCTTCTGCACTTCCACCTGTCAATGCACGACCGATTTTATATCTGCCTTGATCAATATCTGCTTTTGCTACTGTTGTTGTACCTTCTGTTAGTGTTACTACATAATTAGCTGCTGTAGTTCCATCTGGAGATGCCCTGATTGGATCACCTGCTTCTGTATCTGATTTAGCTGCGTGGATAAATATTCCTTCCATTGCTGCTGCACCATATCCATCAACTGGTATGTCTTCTAATGCTACTCCTATTGGTTGTTTATAACCTGTAGTTGCACATAGAACAGACTTAACTTTGATATCTCCACCTGCATAAGCGTTCCTTGCGGATGCTGCTGTGCCTGTAAGAACATCATTATTTACTGCACTATATACTACGTCACCTGCTGTAATTGCAGTTGTTCCTGAATCGTTAAGAACAGTTATTGTTCTACCTTCATCAGAAAGCTGAAATCCTGACTGTGCCATCTTATCTCACCCTCTCAATTATTTCTTTATTAAACTTGTCGTATGCTTCTTTAGTAAAAGATACACCAGACTTATTCTCTGCATATTCTTTAAGTTCAGGTTCTTTAGCTGATTCTTCATCTTCTTCATCATCGTCCCCTTCACTTTCAACTATTGCATTGTTTGTTGTTTCTTTATTTTCAACAAGTTTTTGTTCGTATTGCTTGATCATTTCAAGCTTGTCTTCACTTTCTTTCATCAATTCTTCTTTCTTAAGCTCTGAGTTCAGAGATAGAATAGATTCAACAATCTCACTTTTCTTTGCTTCTTTCAAAGCTTTCAATTCATCTTCTAACTTCTTATTTGATTCCTTTAGAGCCTCTACATCTTCAACTGGCTTTTTTTCAGCTTCAGGTGCAGGTGCTGGAACATCTTTCTTTGGTTCTTCATCTGCCATTTTATTATCACCTTTGTCGTTGTTATTCTTTTCGTCACCATCTTGTGACTCATTCATTTCGTTCCATTTCTTATCAAAACTTTCTGCCAAAGCATAGTCAATAGATGCAGATTTAACACCTTGAAAAGCTACTAAACCTACTCCGTCAATTGAAAGTCCTTCAACATAATATTCATCTTTCTTTCGTTTAACTTTCTTAGCTGAAGCGTGAATTGAAGGTCCAAGAAACCCGTCTGCAACCTGTTCAACAATGTCAGGATGGTTTGAAGTGTTTCTTATCTTACCTTCGTGAACTAATTTACCTTCTTCTAAAGTTAACTTACCTTTACCTACAACGTGACTTTCTGCCTCTCTCGGATGACCTACTAACCACTTAAACTCTTTACCATCGTTCTCTTTAAGATTTTCAATAGTATAATGATTCTTATTTTCTGATACACCTTCAACAAGTGCAGTACCACCAATGTTTAACCAATTCTTATCTTTATCAGACTTTTTAGCCTCAAACACAGTTGGATTAAACGTAAACTTTACATTCTCTATAACTTGTTCTTCCATTTTATCCTCCTTATTATTTGCATAATATCTCTTAACTTGGTCTTTAGTCCATATCTTACCTGATGGACTCTTATACTTTCCTTTATTCTTTCCTGTCTTTATTAATGTAAACGGCATTTTAGTAATTCTTCTTTAACTGACCAATCTTTTCTCCTGTTGGTCGATAGTCTGGACCATGAATTTCTATTGTGGTTGGAATGGCTGTATCTTCTAACGTACTTGATCTGTTCCAATTATAACCAGATCTTGTAAGTTGGTCCGTTGGTTTAACATCTTGATATATCTTCTGATTAGGTGCATTCGTAGTGTTTGGACATATAAAGTCTTTATTGTCATATCTGTCATTTACTGTATGTTTCTTACCACAGACTGGACAATCTATCATCATAACGATCGCCTCTCAATTAACTGTTGATAAGGTAATTTCTTATCCTTACCATTGTCAACATATTCACCGACAACTTGTCCTTGTTCACCAATAATTTCCATTACAACTTGATTCTTTTTACTGCCTGAAACTACACCAATGTCACCTGGTTGCAATGCTCTCTTAAATTTCTTATTTTGATCTAAACTCATTTTATAGGTACTTTCCTATCTGTTTTGTTAACACGACTGTTAGTATTCTTATTCTTAGTAGTTTGAGTAGGATCATTAGGATTATCTTTAACCTTATCAGTTTTCATTTGTGAATTTCTTGGACTCTGAACCCCATCCTGCCCTTGTTCCTGACCATTCAACAAAGGCATTTGGGGGAGGATTTCGTGAAATCGTGGTGGTAACAGATCATTGGCTTTTTGGGGGCTTAGAATACCATCTGTTACCAATCCACGTAATATGTCTACTTCTATTTCCCATTCCCGTTCTTCTGCTTTTCCCCAAACCAACTTATCTTCTTGTGTACCAATATCTTGACCTACTATAATCTTATCCTCAAACTCTGTCTTTAATATACGCTGAATAGCTTTAATGTGTCTACCAAAATTTCTTAACGATACTTCTGCTGTTGCTTTATCAATACCATCTGACCTACCCAACAAAACAGGTGGAACTTGACCACCAGTAATTATTTCTTGGTCAGCAGTCTTAATTGGTGTTTGTAAATCAACACCTTTAGAATCAAACGATTTAATGTCAATGTCTACCAAATGACTGACTGTAAGTTCACTTTCTGCTTGTAAATCTTTCAAATCATTAGCAATTTCTTGAACAACTGTATCATTTGCAGGAAACTCATCAGTTCCAACCTTAGCAACAATCAATGGTGCTGCATATTTCTTAAGAATCTTACCTAAGTTAGCATTCATTGACTTTTTTAAACTTAAATTTTGTAACAATGGTCTTACAACACTTGTTCCATACTTTTCTGGTCCAATAACGTTATATTTAAAGTGTACAATTGAATCTATGCTGGAAATACGAGTTTTAAAAGATTTATCTTTATCTTTGTTACCTGTAGTTCCCCATAAAACCATCTTTTGATCCTGTATAATCTGTCCGTAACCTTTAACATCCCCTGTTTTTGATCTGTAAACTTCAATTTGTCGAGAATCTAAAATTTTTAACTGTTCAATCTCTTTCTTATTCTTATCAGTGTTAACAACTTCAACAAACACGTTACCATAAATTAAAAAAGGTTTAGTTAATCTGTGAAAAAAGTTTAACAAATTAATCTTATCTGACCATTCCATCAAAGATTTCTTATTTGGTCCTTCAAAATAAAATTCTTGTGCAACTTGATCAGCTTGAACGTCAATAATTGAAGTTACTAACGGATAATGTTTGTAAGCTTTAAGATAATCTTCATACAATTTTAATCTATCTTCTTCTTCATCATCTTGTGAACCCCATACTGAATTAGTAGGATTATTAACTACTAGAGCTTTACCTGATTCTTGAATTCTGCCAAACTGGAAGCCAAATAATTTCATTACAATACTCTTTAGAAAGTTATCCTTTTTAAAATAATTGATTTTTTATTTAGCTACAGCAAAAAAAGGGTTAGATTGCTTGTTATATTTCCTGTGACTACCCTTAATAGCTCTAAACAAACCCATTGAGATGTGTCTAGCGATAAAATTGGCTAATGATAAAGAGATCACACAATTATGAACAATAGTATTCTCTGCTACATAACTTACATCTTCTTCAACTTCAATATTATAAACATCTTAACGCATATAACCTTCATTAATCCTATGTATAGCTGAAATTAAATAATCACCTTCAATAGTTACTTTTACATTGTTATGTTTACTCTCTTTCCAAGAAACCCAGTATTGATCTTTATTTTTAGTGCCATACCTTTTCCTTTTTAATTTACTAATCAAAGCAGGTTTATTCATCCTTAAAAGTATCATCTGCATCTGAAGTGACAACTCTTTACTAATAGAAGCAGTTATATGATTTCCGTTTGGATCAACATATCCATCACCACAGAAATACCCATCATATAACGCTTTTTGATACTCAACAGGATATTTTAAAAAAGAAGAAGGTAACTTTCTATCTTCACTTTTACCTAAATTTAAATAAAACTGTATATGTTTTTTCATACCTTTCTGAAGAATAACACAATTATTATACGTATATTGTTTAAATTCTAAACCATATTCTTTTTTCATGCATTCTTTTGCTTTCTTAATATCTTTTTTATTCTTAGAATTAAAAGAAAGACAGAACATACCGTCATTTTTACAACTTCCGTTTGCTAGATAAAATCCAATCAACCACATTTTTTCCTTAGAATATGGACATTTAATAGTCTGTCGCATGATTGGATACATTGTTCTATAACCATTTGCTAACTGGTGTGGTAATACCCATTTTGGATTCCAAAACCTTTTTGCTTTACTTTTATCTTTATATTTATAAAAAAAATTACTTTTCTTACAAGCATAAATTGGATGTTCATGTGTAACATCAAACTCAAGTGATCCATAAGGTTTGATACGAAGATATTTGCCTTTAAATGGTTTCTTTACTGTTCTCCATACTTTCCTAAACCTGCCTCTATGAGTTAAAACAGAATCTCCAATCTTAACATCTTCAACAGGTTTCCATCCATTTTCTGTAAAAATCCTTGTCCCCTCCCGAAGACAATCATCGTATTTTCCCAAGCCCTCAAACCTAACAAGCTTTTTCCTTGCATCAAATATGATTCCAAACTTAGTAAGTTCATCCATTAAAGTTTTAACTGTTGTCCTTGTTTTAAAATCATCTGGACTGTAAGGAATTATGAACCCCTTCTTTTCAAACTGATCACGTAACGCTTTAATCAAATCTTCTTTTGAACCAGGTGTAAACTTAAACCCATCAATCGGAATTCCTTCAGCTTTAAGATCATAAATAAACGTTTTACCAAAAGAACTCTCATCCCCTAGTATCTTAGTGACCTTAAACTTATTAGAAAGCTCTACAATGCGTTCTTTCTGTATATTGTAGTCCAGACCTTTCCAACGATAAATGTTCAGTAGACGCAGTTTATTTGTGTCTAAACGCTTTTCAAGAATTGTAACAACAGTATAATCTGCACCTGATTGAGCAGACATAGCAAAGTCAACACCCATAAAAGTCTGAGTATGGTTAGTTAATTCTTCAGTAAACGATTGGGATGTATCAAGACAAACGGAAATCATTGATTCTGGAAACAATTGATCTTGAAGTCCAACAGGATTTAACATAAACTCTTGTTCCCAAGTAAGTGACGAATATGTTTCAATAACTTGACCAGTTTTTCTGTCAACAATGTGAACTGCACCATCAACATATTCAATCTTTGAATCAGGGTATCGTTCTTCAAACAAGTTACCTTTATCACCTGTTGCTGGAAACCTGTCAGTATAAATTGAACTAAAACCTGGATCAGATTCAATCTCATGTAAAACGTCAATAGAACTTTTAGGTGTTCCAACACCAATAAAGAAACCCCTATGAGCTCTAATTGTTGGTAATATTGCTTTAGTTAAAATCTCTGAATCTTCATATTCACCAATTTCGTCACAAGCAATACCACCAAAATGAAAACCTCTAATACTGTTTGTGTAAGGTTTTGATAAAATACGACCACCATTGTTAAGTTCAATCTCAGTACGGCTCCAACTTTTTGATCTGTTCGGTGGAACTAACGTTTTTAACATCTTATTAGTTAAGATAGTTTCACGAATGTTACGCAAAACCCCAATAGCTTGTGGTAAAGTTTTAGAGATTATACAATATCCATCAGTGTGTATCATAGGATTAGTTACGGCTTTCCAAATAAAATAATTAACAAGTAATTGTCTTGTTTTTCCTGAATTGTGAACTAAAATGTTATTTGCAACAAACCATTGTTTGACAGGTACGTGTAAATCGTACACATCTTCAATACCTTTATAAGTAATTTTTTGTATCTGACACCATTTAAAGATTTCATTATCTGAACCTTTTTCAAAACATTGAAACTTATATTTTTTAAACTTATATTGGTCGGTGATGTCATAATCACAATTAAAAAACTTATTATTCTCATTAGCTTTTAGAACTTTGTTAACATCTTTACCGATAGGCTTAACCAATTTACAAAATTTAGTTTGTTGTTTGGCACGTTCAATCATAACATTAAATTGTCCTTTTGATTTCTTAACATAAGAATGAATACCTAACCTTTTCAGAAGTGCACAAACATACCTGGCAAATATCTTCTTCAAACCACAATGTAACGAGATAGAAGCATATTTACCTTCCCTTACATAAAAACAACCATCACTTGCATATAAACCTTCTAAAAACTTAATTATGTCTTTGTTAGTAGAAGTTAAGATGTCTAACGGAAAATAGTCATCAATCTTTAAAGAGCGTAACTCTGTTCTTAACCTATTAGGTTTAAATGTTTTTTTACCAGAAGTAACAACATAATCATACCCATTACCTTTCTTATATTTTCTACAAATAAGTTCTGGATATTCTTTAATTATTAATTCTTCAAATCTTTTTAACAAATCCAAATTTGTATTAATAAACTTGATAGACTGTCCTTTCTCTAAAGCTTTGAAACAATAAGAATCTGAGGATAACAAACCTAGTAATAAAGGATTAATTTTACATTTACTACCCCTTTTCTTTTTCTGAACTAAAGTTGCAACAATGTCACCCACATTTAAATCTTTAACTTGTTTCCAACCTTTAGTTGTAAATATTGGATGTTCAGCAGTTGCGTCTAAATAATTCTTATTATTAAGTTTAATCCTATAAGTTTTATTCTTACCCATACACCAAGCATCAGGATGATCTTTAATCTGACAAACTGAACCATCTCTGTTATGAACTACTGTATTACCTGATAAACATGACCTAAACGCCATAAGACTAATCCTTTTCTTAGTTTCAACTAACTTAAGCCACTCAGCTTGGTACGAAGTAAGTTCCATACCAATAATGTGTTTAATGAAATAAGAAGGATCACTTCTCAGCTTTTTCTTGTCCAACATCCTTTATCCAAGACGAAAAATCTTCTGGTTCTGCTGTGTCTTTTTTACGTGAATTGTGAAACAACCGATAAAACCTCATCAAATCGTTCTGTAAATTTCTTGCATAATCACACAACGGATTAATCTTCATAAGACCGTTAAAGTCATAAGTAGTCCCCTTCTGTTCAATCTTATCCTCAACACTCTGAAGTGTCATCCAAGTAGCAACCATCCTATTAGCCATCATTAAATCTGCTGGTTTTGTCAATTCCCAGTTCTTAATGACAAGACTTAATATCTTAGAAAATAGTTCCTTATCTTGAGAAGGTAACTTCCCACCTACTTTAACCAAAAAATCTTGTTCCATCTTATCTTCACCTTTCCCCTTGACAACTTTATAGCTTCCAAATGATTCCATTTGTCTGCTTGTCTTTGATTAATGTTATCTGGAGTAAAAATCATCTTTTCCTGTAAATATACTGCCAGTTTATACTTTAAAAATCTTATCATTTTAAATACTCTCCAACCATGTCAACCAAATCAGATGGACTGTAAGGTTTATGTAACGCACCAACAAACAGGTCAGGTCTGTACAATGGTTCTTTTGATGCAGCATGAAGGTTGCCACTACAAAGCATTATTGGCGTGTCAGGACTACTTTCTTTGACTAAGTCAGCCAACTCTACACCGTTCATTACAGGCATTTCATAGTCAGTTATGATAAGGTCACAAGTAACTGTGTTAATTGCCTTGTACGCTTCGTGTCCGTTACTAAAACCTACTACATGATATTTAGGTTCAAGTACCATTTCTACTAATTCTCTTACAGTATCGTTATCATCTACTACATATATTGTTTTCATTATTGATTTACCTCATAACCTAAATATTATGCGTGTCGTTAGACCAAAGTTTTGTGGTGGAAGGCTTGTCCTTCTTAACCGTGAAAGATTTATTAGGGGACTCTGCATTGGCAGAGCTTGAGTTCGAGAGGTTTTGTCCTATATCCTCTACTTCTTTATGTAATAATTTTACTTGTGATTTTGTTCTTTCTAAAGTATATAAGCATTCATCAATACTTCGATGTAACCATCTTATTCTATCTTTATTGTCTATCATTGTTAAAACCTCTCGAATTTTGCCTAATATTAGAGTAAAAGCGAGTGGCGAAGCCATTCGGATGAACGGAGTGAATGTTTTTACTCATATTAAATCCTCCGATTTATCGGACTGCGAAGCAGAGTCGGAAGGAGTTGCGATTAGTTGCTCAAGATATTCTGACCATTGTTTAGCCATCGCTTGTGCTATTCCTGGAAAGGTTTTGCTTCGCAAAATCTTAATCTCTTCTGAATTGTAAGGAATTTTTTTTCCGTTTTCATCTATTGGGTCATGCGACCATTTTGCCATTTTCTTACCAGAAGGGCTAATATAAAATTCTCCCTCATCAACAATTTTAGTGGGTTTTAAATTTGGAAGACCCTTTAGCCATAAGCAAGTTGTTTTTTTTGCTTTATCTCCAAATTGATATGGTTGAATAATTTGATTTGGTTTCCTCCATTTAGTAGACATAATTCCTACAGGGTTTTCTATGGCTACTCTCGGACATTTGCAGTTAGCAAACTTCATAAAAAAATTAATACCTTCTTGTTGCCTTCCATCTTTGATTTTTTGTGCGAAATGTTTTGCTCCACTAACTGCTAAATGTGTGCATGGAGGAAATGCAATAACCATATCCCACTCTTTTTCTAAAAGAGGGAGAACATTTGATTGAATATGCCATTCTGGATGACCTCCACTACAAGGCAAAATGTCACAACTATATGCTTCATGACCTAATTTTCTAAATTCCTTACAAACTGCCTGGCTTTCTTCACAAGCGATTAGTATTCTGAATTTGGTCATTGGAGCAACTCCTTCCGATTGGATTTAATATGCGTTATACGCAATTCTTTTCTTAACGTCTCTATCCCTATAATTATATAGTTACACAAGGTATATGCCTTGTTTATACCATTTCCTAAATGTATATGTTGTATATGGTTAGTTATCATTCTTTTTTAACCTCATTCACCTGCTTTGTTCCAGTGGTTATTAGCAAACCTTAATTTAATTGGTAACTTTTTCCTAATGTTCTCAGCAATTTCTATCCAATCTTCTGCACACTTCGGTTTATTTCTTTTATAGCTTTTTATACCTAAGTTCATAGTGTAATGTATAGCTTCAATTTCTTCTGCTGTGAATTGTAATGTTATTTTGTCTAATTTCATTCTTTCATCAACTCTTTCAATATATCTATAAATTTAACATCTTTATCATAAGCGTTTACAACATTACAATTAGTAGTAACATCAACATGGTTATTATTTATAGCATCTATTATTAAAATCTGTATTCGAGAATTGTAACCATCATGCAAATAATTTATGGTAAATGTATTAAAACAAACAAAAGTTTCTTTACCTTTAAGACAATCGTATTTATTAATAATCAAAAACAAACCTTTATCTTTAAAGATTTCAAACTCTTTTTCTATCTTTGGTAACAATTCATTAAACCTTTTCTCTCTTTCAGATACATCATCAATATCTTTTACTGTGACATCTAACTCATTAAGTTCATCCTGATACGTATCTATCAAAGTATGAAAATATCTAGTGTATAATTCATCTGTTTTCGTTTTCATTCTTTCATTAATTCCTCAATTAACTTTTGTTTTTCAAACAATCTGTTTTCAAGATACGATATTACATTTTTTTGATATGTTCTGTATTCTTTACGTTCTTTTAGACCTTCATCTATCAATCTTTCTATCTTTAATTCTAATTCTTTACAACGTTTGCATTTAGTCATTCTTTCTTATGGTCAGTTGAAAACTTGCGTTCAAAAATTAAGCCCGTCATTTTTTTCTCGTTTCTATCTTTACACCCATTACAAATTCCAAAGTGTTTTGCACTGAAACTTGACATATTTCTTCCACACTGTGGGCAAACACTCATTTCTACTCCCACATATCTATACGGTACACTTTTATCATTAAAATCTTTGTTACTCATTTTTCCTCCTTAGGGCTTAATTTTTGGTTGGATCTAACATAAATCAATATTATCTAATGCATTTGGGTATTTCTTTTGTAACTTTTCCATCTTTTTAATAGCATTATCTAATCTACTCCGTTCTTCTACACATTTCCTACAACTAGGTACACAACTATAAGTTTTTGTTTTCTTATTATATAACAATATCATTTCTTCATCTTGATTATGTTTGTTGCATCTTTTTAATTCGAATAGTGTCATTTCTTTTCTTTCTCCTACTTGCACAGTAGCTAACGTTTCAAATATAATCTTCGTTTATACCAACTCACTAGTTTCACGTTTCATACGTTCAACATCATCTTGCATGGACTTAACGTGTTTATGTTTATCAAAAAGTTCAGTTAGACTTTGTAAATTAACTACGTCACCCTTTTCAATCATGATTAAAGTAATATCTTTTTCTTCAGATCCCATGACTTTACGAACATCACTGTTAAACAGGATGTATGCTTGGGGATTACCACGTTTAATGTTTCTTAGTTTGTACTTTGTTTCTGTTATTA
>Ga0180433_10001955_pt1 | contig 33314 bp, 26 predicted proteins | sample SS_ome_8_FD_132980 | JGI IMG/M metagenome (GOLD analysis project Ga0180433, IMG submission 132980) | Hypersaline lake sediment archaeal communities from the Salton Sea, California, USA - SS_1_D_1 metaG | ecosystem: Environmental > Aquatic > Non-marine Saline and Alkaline > Hypersaline >...
ACCCCCAACCCCCGGTTCCGAAGACCGGTACTCTATCCAGTTGAGCTACGGGCGCATGGCGTACAACCAACAAGCCTCAATGGCTTGTTGGTGTACGTAGGAGTTTCATTTCATGAAACTCCCGGTCTGTTCCCTGCTTCGCTTCGATTTCACGGATGGCCTGCGATAGCTCATCCACACGAGTTCGTGCATGCACGAACTCGTCCGCGCGCGTAACGTGCGAGGAGGAGCGACGGGACTCGAACCCGCAACCCCTAGGACCACAACCTAGTGCGCTAACCGATTGCGCCACGCTCCCCATGCTTCTTCTGTACGCCCGGGAGGATTCGAACCTCCGGCCAGCGGCTTAGAAGGCCGCTGCTCTGTCCACTGAGCTACGGGCGCAGCGTGCTGCACAAGCCTCGACGGCTTGCGCAGCACGGGCGAGTTCTCGCCATCAGGGCGGCTGCGAGACCTCGCGGTGGTTCCCGCTTGCACTCAGCACCGACATCGCGGGCCGAGCACGCAGCGACAGTGTGCGTCGGACGCTGGATCCTGTCAACAGCGATCTTCCGGACGATTCGGAGTCTCCGTCCACGAGCCTCCGCCTGGATTCGGAGGACCGCTTGGAGCGGAAGACGGGGATCGAACCCGCATCACTGGCTTGGAAGGCCAGGGCTCTACCATTGAGCTACTCCCGCATTCGGAGAGGCCGGATTCGAACCGGCGACCTCAGCGTCCCGAACGCTGCGCGCTGACCAAGCTGCGCCACTCTCCGTTCGGCGGCTCGTTTCGCTACTCGATCGTCACGAAACGCAGGCTGCCTCGCCGCAGGACCGTGAGGCGGATCCGAGCCCCTTCCTGGAACTTGGAGATCGCCGACTCCCAGCCTTCGACCGAGTCCACCGTCTGGTGCTCGACTTCGAGGATAACGTCTCCCTCGACCAAGCCGGCCATGTCGGCGCGGCTCCCTGCGGCAACGTCCATTATGACGACCCCGTCTGTCGAATTCAATCCCAGATGCTGCGCGACGATCGGGGTGATCGGGCCGACGGTGATCCCGAGGGCCATGACGGTTTCCTCGGGCTCGGCTTGAGGCTGGCTCCCCTCGTAGGTCGCCAGTTCCGCTTCACTGGGACGCTCGCCGAGCGTGACGGTCAATGTGAGCTCGTCCCCGTCTCGGACGACGACGATGTCGACGGTCGTTCCGGCCGGAAGCCGTCCGATCTCGCGGTTCAGGTCCTCGGTCTCCTCGATCGGGATCTGCCCGCCGCGGACGATGACGTCTCCGACTTCGATGCCGGCGAGATCGGCCGGATCCCCGGGGAAGACGTGGAGAACGAGCGTCCCCGCACGATCCGGATCGACGCCGTACTCCGCTGCAATCTGCGCGGTGATCTCCGTGTGCTGCACGCCGAGCCAGCCGCGCTTGACTTCACCGAGCTCGACCAACTGCGGGAGCACCTCCTTCACCCCGTTGATCGCGATGGCGAAGTTGATCCCCTCAATCGACACGCCATTCATCGTCGTCCCGCGGGCGATGATCGTGTTCAGTCCGATGACCTGTCCGAACGCGTTGACCAGCGGGCCGCCGCTATTGCCCGGGTTGATCGCCGCGTCGGTCTGAATCAGGTTGTTGTAGTTCCCGATGCCGCTCGGCTTGGCGATGTCCCGATCGGTGCCGCTGATGATGCCGAGGGTAACGGTATAGGAGAGCCCGAGCGGATTCCCGATGGCGATTGCCCAGTCGCCGATTTCGACGGTGTTCGAATCCCCGAGCTCGGCAGTGGCCAGCTGCGAGGTGTCTCCGTCGAGCCGGAGGACGGCGACGTCGAGCACATCATCGGCGCCCGCCAGCACGGCGTCCCAGGTCGTGCCCTGAATGTCGGTGACGCTGATGGTGTCCGCATCGTCAACGACGTGTGCGTTGGTCAGGACGAGCTTCTCGCCCTCGTATTCGATCACCAGCCCGGACCCGAGGGACTGGGTCGTCCGCCGCTGCGGCTCGGAATCGAACGGATCGCCAAAGAAGCGGCGGAACATCGGATCGTCATAGAGCTCGAGGAATGGATTGGAGACGCTCACTGTTCCGGTGACGTCGATCCGGACGACGGCCGGTCCGACCTGATCGATTGCGTCCTTGACCGCCGCATGACCGGATTCGGTGATCGCCTCTCCGATGTCCGCGGTGTCGTTTGTTGCGGCTTCCTGCGCTTGCGCAACGGCTGGCACGACGGCCAGCTGGCTGTCCGAGGTCTCGATCCAGGCGAACGTGAGCCCCGCGCCGACGACGAGCGCAGCGACCAGCCCGATAATCCACGTCTTGCGCATTACTAAATCCCTCCTTCGTTGTAGCGTTTCATGAGGATTGCGGTAGGATTATAGCAGGGGATGTGAAGGCGCGATGAAGAAGGCGGGGCACGACCATGGATCCGGCGTTGAACGACAGGGGACGGAGCGTGTGAAGGCAATTGCGGCGTTCTCGGGGGGGCTGGACAGCATCCTGGCGGCGAGGCTGGTCTCGCGCTCGGGGGTTGATGTCACGCTCTTGCACGTCCAGCACCTCTTCAGCGCGGACGAGGAGGGGCGAGCGCGGATTCGCGCGGCGGCGGATCGGGCCGGTCTCCCACTGCGGATCGTCGACGTCTCCGCCGAGCACCTCGACGTCATCCGCCGCCCGAGACACGGGTACGGGCGAGGGATGAACCCGTGCATCGATTGTCGGATCTTCATGTTGAAGGTCGCCCGGCGCGTGATGGAGGAGGAGGGCGCGCAGTTCGTCGTGACCGGCGAAGTGCTCGGCCAGCGGCCGAAATCTCAGCACGATCGGGCGCTTCAGCAGGCGGCCGAAGAGAGCGGGCTGGGGGATCGGCTCGTCCGTCCGCTGTCCGCGAACCTGCTTCCCGACACCCTGCCGGTCAAGAAGGGCTGGCTGCGGAAGGAAGATCTGATGGCGATTCAAGGGCGCAGCCGCCGCCCGCAGCAGAGACTGGCTGCACAGCTGGGCGTGACCAACTACCCGCAGCCGGCCGGGGGGTGCGTGCTGATCGAGCGTGCGTATGCGGCGCGCGTTCGCGACGCGTTCGATCACATCGGACGGGAGAACGTTGACGTCAACGCGTTCCGTCTGTTCAAGCTTGGGCGGCACTTTCGGTTGTCGGAACGGACCAAGGTGATCGTCGGCCGCGACGAACGGGAGAACGAAGCGCTGTCGGAGCTCGCGGGCGCGCGGGTTCGGATCGATCCCCTCGGCGTGATGGGCCCGACGGCGCTTGTCGAGGGGGATCCGACCGAGGAGGAGATCCGGCTCGCCGCCGCGCTCACGGCCCGCTACTCCGATTGTGACGATCGGGCCGAGGTCCGGATGAAGGTTCTCGATGAGGGCGGGGAACGGGCAATCGACGTCGCGCCGCTGGCGAGCGATGACCCGCGGATCGAGCAGTGGCGGATCGGATAACCTCAACCAAAGAGGGGCGAAGCAGTAAACAGTGATGAGTAATCAGTGACGGGTGATGAGTAACAAGCGGGATTCTGTAACAATCTATGCGGGTGTCAAGGGCGAGTAGCGTCGCCGCTTGTCTGCGACGGCGGCTCCCGGGGCTGTCTATGCGATGAGTGCGTACGCCTCCTCCCGCTGCGCCTGATCGCCGTAGAAGCTGCCGCGGATCGCCGAGGTCACCATCTTCGTCCCGGGCTTCTTGACGCCGCGGAGGGTCATGCACATATGGGTCGCCACGATCCGGACGAGGACACCCTGCGGATCGAGCTTCTCCACCAGGGCGTCGGCGATCTGCGAGGTGAGCCGCTCTTGCAGCTGGGGGCGGGATGCGGCGACGTCGACGGCGCGGGCGAGCTTGCTGGCCCCGACAATCCGGTTGTCACTGGGAATGTAGACGATGTCCGCCGTTCCGACGAACGGGAGGAAGTGGTGTTCGCAGATCGAGAAGAACGGGACGTCCTTGAGGACGATCATCTCCTCGTACGGCTCTTGGTAGAGAACCTCCAAGGTATCGGCGGGGTCTTGATCGATCTTGTCGAAGAACTCCGCGTACATCGCGGCGACGCGACGCGCCGTGTTGGCGAGGACCTCCGGATTGAGACGATCCACCCCGATCCCTTCGAGGATCTCCTGCATCCCGCGCTCGATCCGATCACGATCCATCCTACATCCCTCCCGTGCCTCAGAGCATAGGGGACGGTCGACCGGCGGACAACAAGATGGAGGAGTGGGCTTGAGAATCCGCGCACCGTTTGCGCTTGAGGAAGTCGACGCGCTTTCCTACACTCTGCCTGGCAGCGACCGGAGCGGCTGCGCCGTGACGGAACGAGCGAGGAGGAATCGATGTCGGGAGCAGCGGGGTACCGGGTAATCGCGGAGATGGCGTACCAGCCCGAAATGGCCGATCGGGGCTACACGGGCCGTACGCTGTACGTGAACGTGGGGACGAGGGCCGTCGAGGTACGTCCTGTGACCGACCGGATGAAGGAGATCTTCATCGGTGGGCGGGGGTTTGGGCTGTGGAGGCTGTGGAACGCGGTCGATGGGTCGACGAGGTGGGACGATCCGGACAATGAGATCGTGATCTCCTCGGGGCCGGTCGGCGGGACGACGGCGTATCCGGGGTCCGGGAAGTCGATCGTCGTGAGCCTGTCGCCGTTGACCGACAACGTGATCGACTCGAACGTCGGTGGCTACTTCGGGCCGTACCTCAAGTTTGCTGGCTGGGACGCACTGGAGCTGCAGGGCAAGAGCGCTGAGAACGTCCTTGTCTTCATCGACGGGACGAAGGGCATCGTCCAGCTGCTTGCGTGTCCGGAGACCGATTTCAACACGCACATTCTGGCCGAGAAGCTGATGTATGAGTTCGCCGATTCGGAGACGCCCAAGGACGTGGCGGCGGTCTCAACCGTCACGACGGGAGCCGGGGCGGAGAACACTCGATGGGGATGCCTCAACTTCAGCTTCTTCGACATGAAGCGGAAAGGGATCCGCATCAAGCAGGCCGGCCGCGGGGGGATCGGGACGGTATTCCGGGATAAGCGGATCGCGGCGTTGATCGTCAAGAGCCCGCCGGTGACGGCGCAGTCGAACCGACCGGCCGATCTTGCGCGCCTCCAGGCCGCCGGGCAACGGATCAACAAGGAGATCCTCGAGCTCGACGCGAGCCAATGCGACATGCGGCATGTGGGGACGTCACATCTGGTTGAGATCATGGACGAGTACGACCTGCTGCCGACGCACAACTACAAGTTCGGCACGCATCCGGAAGCGGGCCGGATCTCGTCGCCGGTCTGGCGGGAGGAGTTCACGCAGGACATGCCCGACGGCTGTTGGCTCGGCTGCACGATGTCCTGCTCCCACGCGGTTGACGACTTCGAGCTGCGGACCGGCCCGTACCGCGGGCAGAAGGTGCTCGTCGACGGACCGGAGTACGAGACCGCAGGCGGCTCCTCGAATCTCGGCATCTGCGACCCCAACTTTGTGTTGGAGATGAACTTCTACTGCGACACCTACGGGATCGACACGATCTCGTTCACCACGGGGCTGGCGTTCGTCATGGAATGCTACGAGAACGGGATCCTCGACGAGGAAGCGACCGGAGGGCTCGACCTACGGTTCGGCAACGCGGATGCGGCCCTCGAGGTCCTCCATCAGATGGCGCGCGGCGAGGGGTTCGGCGTGGTCGTCGGACAGGGGATTCGACGGATGAAGACGCGGTTCGGGGATCGGGACGGCGTCGACCCGGGCTTCCTGCAGGACATCGGCATGGAAGCGAAGGGGTTGGAGTACTCCGAGTACGTGACCAAGGAGTCGCTCGCGATGCAGGGCGGCTACGGTCTCGCGTTGAAAGGCCCACAGCACGACGAAGCATGGCTCATCTTCATGGACATGGTCAACAACCAGATTCCGACGTTCAAGGACAAGGCGGAAGCGCTGCACTACTTTCCGATGTGGCGAACCTGGTTCGGCCTGGTCGGGCACTGCAAGCTCCCGTGGAATGACATCGAGCCGGCCGACAACGCGCAGACCGACGAGCCGGCGAAGGTCCCCGAGCACGTCGCGAACTACTGCGACGTGTTCTCCGGGGTGACCGGGATCGACGTCGAGCCGGAGGACCTCATCCTTCAGTCCGAGCGGGTGTACAATTTCCAACGGGTGTTCGGGGTGCGGATGGGGTTTGGGACGCGCGAGCACGACGCGATTCCGTACCGCTCTGCCGGGCCGGTGACCGAGGAGGAGTACGAGTCGCGCGCCGACCGATACGACGCCCAGCTCAAGGAGAAGGTGGGGGTCGATCCGAAGGGAAAGCCCACCGCGGAGAAGGTCGCCGCGCTTCGCGCCTATCGCGAGGACCAGTACGAGCAGCTGATCGACGCGGTGTACGCGCGTCGCGGTTGGACTCAGGATGGAATCCCGACGGTCGAGAAGCTCCGGGAGCTGGGCATCGACTTCCCCGAGGTCGTCGACGTCGTTCGGTCGAGGCAGTAGGGAGGAGGCCGCTCGGATGCGGCGGATCGGGATCCTCGGGGGGACGACGCCGGAGTCGACGGTCACCTACTACCGGCGGATCACGCGGGAGTACACGCGGCGGTTCGGCGACTACGGGTATCCGGAGATCCTGATCTACTCGGTGACGTTTCAGCGGTACGTCGACTGGATGCGAGCCGGCGACTGGACCGCGCTGGCGAACGGCGCGATCGAGGGGCTGTGCGCGCTGAGCGCCGCCGGCGCCGAGATCGGCCTGATGGCGACCAACACCTTTCACCGGGTGTTCGAGGAAGTCGCCTCGTCGGTGCCGATCCCGCTGATCTCGATCCTCGACGTCGTCGCGACCCGTTTGGAGGAACTCGGCTGCCGCCGCCCAGCGCTCCTCGGGACGAGGAGCACCATGTCCGGCGCATTCTACCCCGACTGCCTGTCCGCGCGGCGGATCGAGACGGTCGTGCCGACGGACGCCGACCAGCAAACGATCGACCGGATCATCTTCGACGAGCTCGGCCGCGGAACCGCTTCCGCGGGGTCGAAGGCGGCGCTTCTCGCGATCGCGGAACGCCTCGTGGAGACCGGCGCCGACGCGGTCATTCTCGGCTGCACCGAGCTGCCACTCGTCCTCGGGCAGGACGACCTGTCCGTCCCCGTCCTCGACACGACGGTCCTCCACGCCGACGCCGCACTGGAGGCGGCGCTCACCTAGGGCGACCGCGCCCTGTGTCTCCCGACGGGGCGGCCAGCACCCAGTCCTTCTCTCTCATGGGCAGCATCAGGATTTGGGTTGCCGAGAGGGCGAGGAGCACACCGGCCGACCCGAGGAGGACCGGCCCGGCTCCGGAGCGATCGACGAAGAGCATCGCCAGGCTGAGAGCAAGAGGCTGGAGGGCGCCGCCGACGAAGCCGGTGATTCCGAAGACCCGGCCGCGGTGCTCCGACGGGAGGATTTGCTGATACAACGTGCTCTGGTAGACGCGACCGCCGGTACAGCCGAGTCCGAACAGGAAGAATGCGATGAACGCCGGAGTCGGGTGGACGAAGATGCCGAGAGCGAGAAAACCCAGCGCGTAGAGGATCTGGCCGCCGATCCACATCTTCACCTTCGGCCACCGGGTCCCGATGCTTGATGCGAGGAGGCTGCCGGCGAGGACGCCTCCAAGCGTGAGGCTCTGGAAGAACCCGTAGCCTTCCGACCCCATGTCGAGCGCCGAAGCGACCAGCGGGGCCATGAAGAACAACGGGGCGAACACGAGGCTTCCGATCCGGCCGAGCAGAATGTAGCGACGCAGGAGCCGCTCACGGACGACGTATCGGACGGTCAACCGAAGGTCCTCCCACGGCCGCCATCGTTCGGCCCTCGCCCCGCGCGGCAAGACGCCGTGCGAAGCGGGAACGAACAGCGCCGAGGCCGACCCGAAGAGGTACATGACGGCGTTGAACAGGAAGATCGGAGCCGGCCCCCAGGCGGCCAATACGATCCCGCTGATCGCTGCCTCGACGAGGTTGTCGGTCATTCCCCACGAGTGAAGAAGGCCGTTGATTCGCACCAGTCGGTCCTTGCGCACCAGGTCTGGCAGGAGCGAGTCGAATGCCATGTCTGCGGGAACACCGAAGATGGACTCGCCGATCAAGTAGGTCCAAAGGTGCCACATACGGATCTGTCCGGTCTGCGCGAGGGCGAACAGCGCAAGGCTCAACAGCGCCAGGCATCCGTGCAGCCAGATGAGGGTGTTTCTCCGGTTGAATCGATCGACGATCGGCCCGGAGATCAACCCCATGACGGCCGACGCCAAGGTCCAGGCCCCGCCGAGCCCGGCGAGCGAGATGGCTCGTCCCGAGAGGGTCAGCCCGGTCCAGAAGATGGCCACCTGCGTGAAGAGGTCCCCGGCGTTGGCGAGGGCATACCCGGCAAGGAACGGGACCAACCGGCGGTCCGGCAGCTTATCGTCCGTTCGCATTGCCTCCGACATGGATAGCCCTGTCTGCATCCTTTTCTAAGGAGTTCCATGAATCTTACAGAGACCGGCGTTTCGACACAAGCGCGAACGCCTACGATTGAAATCCTAACCGCGTTTCGCTACAATTTTCATGGGTGGTGAGATGGCCAAGCAACCGCAGCCTACGCCGGCCTATGAGGCCGATCAGATCAAAGTCCTCGAAGATCTCGAGCCGGTCCGTCTTCGCCCCGGGATGTACATCGGGAGCACCGGGCCCTCCGGCCTGATGCATCTGATCGAGGAGGTCGTGGACAACAGCATTGATGAGGCTCTGGTCGGGGCGTGCTCGGAGATTCGGGTCACGGTTCATGCCGACAACCGGGTCACGGTGTCCGACGACGGTCGCGGCATGCCGGTCGGGGTCCATCCCGAGTCGGGGATCCCGGCGGTCGAACTGGTGATGTGCACCCTTCACGCCGGAGGGAAATTCGACAACAAGAGCTATCACGTCAGTGGCGGGCTGCATGGCGTGGGGGTCTCCGTCGTCAACGCCCTGTCGGAGCACCTGGTGGTCGAGGTGCATCGCGCTGGGAAGATCCACCGCCAGGAGTTCTCTCGGGGAGAGAAGCTGACCGAGCTGGAGGTCGTCGGCGAGACGAAGCGCACCGGGACGACGACGACATTCCTGCCGGATCACGAGATCTTCGGCGAGATCCAGTACAACATGCCCAAGCTGTCCCACCGGCTTCGGGAGCTGTCGTATCTCAACGGTGGGTTGACCATCATCCTCAAGAACGAGGGTGCCGACGTCACCCGCAAGTTTCAGAACAAGGGCGGGATCGCTTCGTTCGTCGCCGAGCTGGCGAGCAAGAAGGGACCGTTGCATCCGAAGCCGATCCACATCGAGGGGAGCGAGTCCGGAACCGAGATCGAGATCGCGATGCAATGGACGGGGGCATACGACGAGTCGATCCACGCGTTCGCCAACAACATCAACACGATCGACGGCGGAACGCACCTTACCGGGTTCAAGAGCGCGTTGACGAAGTTTCTCAACGACCACGGGCGCGACAAGAAGATCCTCCGGAAGAACGACCCCAACCTGCGGGGTGAGGACATCCGGGAAGGGCTGGTCGCGATCATCAGTGTGAAGATCCCGAATCCCGAGTTCGAGGGACAGACGAAGACGAAGCTCGGCAACCCCGAAGTGGCGAGCCTCGTCGGCAGTGTGCTTCAAGAGCAATTGACGCTGTTGTTCGGGAGGAAGCCGAAGATCGCACGAACGATCATCGAGAAGTCGGTCAGCGCCGGTCGGGCGCGCGTCGCGGCGGCGAAGGCCCGCAAGATCGCGCGTCGCAAGGGACCGCTGGCCGCGACCGCGCTCCCCGGGAAGCTCGCCGACTGCTCGAACCGCGATCCGGCGAAGTCCGAGCTGTTCATCGTCGAGGGGGACTCGGCCGGCGGGAGCGCGAAGCAAGGACGCGATCGCAACTTCCAGGCGATCCTGCCGCTGCGCGGGAAGGTTCTCAACGTGGAGAAGGCGCGCCTGTCCAAACTGCTGGACAACGCGGAGATCAAGGCGATGATCACGGCGGTCGGTACCGGGATTCGCGAGGAGTTCTCGCTCGATCGGCTCCGCTATCACAAGCTGATCATCATGGCCGATGCCGACGTCGACGGGGCGCACATCTGCACGCTCATCCTGACGTTCTTCTACCGCTACCTTCCCAAGCTGATCGAGGACGGCTACGTCTACATCGCGAAGCCACCGCTCTATCAGATCAAGAGCGGGAAATCGACCGTCTACCTCCACACGGACGAGGAGCTCGAAGGGTACCGAAGGGAACATGGTGAGAAGGTCTCGGTGAAGCGATTCAAGGGGCTCGGGGAGATGAACCCGAGGGAGCTGTGGGATACGACGATGAACCCGGAAGAGCGGATCCTGAAAAAGATCGAGATCCGCGATGCTCTGGAGGCCGACGAGATCTTCTCCACACTGATGGGAAGCGACGTCGCGCAACGGCGAGACTTCATTTCGGAGAACAGCGACAAGATCACGGCCCTCGACATCTAGCCGTCTCGCGTCGCGCGGGGGAAGCTTCCGGAGGGGGCAAGATGAGACGGATCGCGGTTTGCCTCGCAGTGCTTCTCGGGATGGCATGGATCGGCCCGGTGCTCCAGGCGGCGTCGGTCGGCTTCGGTGTCGGATACGAGATCTCGGGGTTGACCCTGTTCAGCGCACTCACGGAAACGCCGATCGGCGCATCGCTCGACATCCGCGCTCAGGTCGGGTTCGCCACCTCGGACATCGCCGGGCTGATGGTCGTGACGATCGACCTGTTGGCCCACCAGGTCGTTCCCCCGCTCGACCCGTACTTCGGACTGGGGATCGGCGCCGCCCTGACGCCGCCGCCGTACTCCTCCGGCGTGGTGCTGGAGGGGGTTCTGGGGTTGCGGGCGGAGCCGTTCCGGGTCGTGCAGCTGTTTCTCCAGGCGCGCTACCTCCTGCGCAGATCGGGCGCTGGCTGGAACGCCGGGCCGGTCTTCGAGGGCGGCTTGCTCGTCCGGTTCTAGATGGCATGGGCGATGGGCATTGCGGTCGGTGGCGTCACCATCCTTTGGATTGCGTGGAATCTTACGCTCGATGCACTGTGGCAACCGACCGACCGCGTCACGCTGCGCCGTCTGCTGTTCCTCGCGGAGGTCCGGCCGGGGGAGCACGTCGTCGATCTCGGGTGTGGGGACGGGAGGATCGTCGTCGCGGCGGCGAAGGAGTTCGGGGCCTACGCGACGGGAGTCGAGATCGATCCGTTCCGCGCCCTCGCGGCGAACCTCTGGATCCGGCTCGCCCGGGTCTCCGGCCGAGCGAAGGTCCGTCGAGGGAACATGTACACGGCCGACGTGGGGGATGCCGACGTGGTCGTGCTCTTCCTCTCCGCGACGTCGAACTTCCGGCTGCAGGAGAGGCTCCGCCGTCAGCTGAGGCCGGGCGCCCGCGTGGTTTCCTACTACCATCCGATGTGGGGGTGGCAGCCGGACGTCGTCGGAGAGGCGCGGGGAGGGCATCCGATCTATGTCTACCGGATGGGGGAGGACCTTGTCCGCGTCGCTCGCTGAGCTGACGGCGGCGCTCGGGATCAGCCCGCCGCTCGGCGCCGAGGATGTCACCGTCGATGCGATCTGCGACGATTCGCGTGATGTCGGTCCCGGCGCGCTGTTTGTCGCGATCCCCGGGGCGGTCCACGATGGGGCCGACTTCGTCGGGGAGGCGCTCGATCGGGGCGCGGTGGCGGTGGTGTCGGAACCGGAACTGCACCCCCCCGTGCCGCACGTGCGCGTCGAGGATGCCCGGGCCGCCCTCGCTCGGCTTTCGGCGGCGTTCTACGGCCGCCCGACGGAGGCGTTGTTCACCGTCGGGGTGACCGGGACGAACGGGAAGACGACGGTCTGCCAGTGGATCGCTCACCTGCTCGGAATCGATCGTACGGTGGTGGTCGGAACGGTGGCCAACGAGGCGCGCGGGCTGCGTGCGGTGACGACCCCCTCCAGCCGGATCGTTCAGCGAATCGCCGCAGAGGCACGGGACGGCGGCGCCCGGAACCTGGTCCTTGAAGCGTCGTCGATCGGCCTGGCACAGCGGCGCCTCGATGCGGTCGACTTCGATGTCGGTCTGTTCACCAACCTGACCCACGATCATCTCGATCTCCACGGCACGATGGACGCGTATCTCCGCGCGAAGCGGATCCTGTTCGAAGGCCTCAGGCCGACGGCGCACGCGGTGGCCAACGGCGACGATCCGGCGACGGAAGCGATCCTCGCCGGTTGCCGGGCGAAACCGGTTCGGTATGGCTTTGCACCGGGGGCGGACCTGCAGGGAATCGAGCCCGTGTACGACAAGCGCTCGGTACGATGCGATCTCCGATGGCAAGGAGAGCGGGCGCCGCTCGAGGTGCCGCGCCCCGGCCGGCACAGCCTGATGAACGCGCTCGGGGCGGCGTGCATCGGTGCGCTTTGCGGGCTGTCGCTGGGCGAGATCGTCGAACGGCTCCGCTCCGCGCCGCCGGTGGAAGGCCGGCTCCAGTTCTTCTCCCGTGGGGACGGGATCACTGCCGTCCTCGATTTCGCTCACACGCCGGATGCGCTGCAGCGAGCGACGGAGGCCGTTCGCCCACCGGTGGGACGGCTTTTCGTCGTGTTCGGTTGCCCGGGCGAGAGCGATCGTGCCAAGCGCCCGGCGATGGGGGCGGTCGCCGGCGAAGCCGCCGACCTTTCGGTGGTCACCTCCGACAACCCGAAGCACGAGGACCCCGAAGCGATCCTCGATGCGATCGAGGTCGGGCTCCGGTCGACGGGAGGGCGATGGGAGCGGATGGTCGATCGAGCCGCGGCCATCCGTCGTGCGGTCGACCGGGCAACGGCCGGGGACGTGATCCTGGTCGCGGGGAAAGGGCACGAGACGTATCAGATCGTTGGGGACGCCTTTCTCCCGCACTCCGATCGTTCCGTGCTGGAGAACCTGGGGTTCACGTCGGAGCCCTGAGCGGGCCCTGCGACGACGATCCGCCGCCCACGAGCCGGTCGACCAGGCGCTCCAGCTCCAGCGCGCGTGACCCCTTGACGAGGACGAGTGCCTCTTCCCCCGCCTGACAGAACCGCCGCACGGCGTCGGCCACCTGACCGCCCTCGACGAGGGCGACGGATGGGGAAGGGCGCTCGCGACACGCCGCGGTCGCTCGTTCCCCGACCGGGACGATGAGATCGACGTTGAGCTCGACGGCGAGATCGAGAATCTCACGGTGGTATCGGTCGGCGTCGAGCCCGAGATCGCGCATCTCGCCGAACACGAAGACCCGGCGGGTTTGGCGGCCTCCCAGGCGCGCGAGGGTGCGGAGCGCGCCGGCGGTCGACGCGGGGTTGGCGTTGTAGGTGTCGTCGAGGATCGTCCCGAACGGGGCCGTGACCGGCTGGAACCGGTGGGGCACGGGATCAAACGTTTGGGCTCGGCGTTCGATGGCCTCTGTCGGAACGCCGAGCTGATGGGCTGTCCCGGCCGCGAGCAGAAGGTTCGTCGCGTTGAGTCGGCCGATCAGCGGGCAGTCGAGGCGCAGTGGCGGGTCGTCGACGCCTACGACGAGTCGAGGGACCTCCCGCACGATCCGACCGCGGATCCGGCCGTGTTCGAGCCCGACGGTCAGGCAGCGACAGGGGGTCTCCGCCAGCCGGGCGCGGAGGTGAGGCGAATCGGCGTTCAGGACGGCCAACCCGTCGCTCGGCAACCGCTCGACCAACGCCCACTTCTCCGTCGCGACGGCCTCGACGGTGCGGAGACCGTCCAGGTGGCTTGGCCCGATCGACGTGATGAGCCCGATTTGCGGGGACAGGAGGTCGGCGAGCGGCGGGATGTCCCCCGGTCGCTCGGCCCCGAGTTCGAACAGGCCGATCGATGCGGTCGGCGGCATCGCGAGCAGGGCGAGGGGAAGGCCGATCTCCGTGTTGTAGTTCTTCGGGGCGCTGAACACGGTCGCTTCCGCGGGATCCTCGCGCAATAGATGCGCGAGGAGGGCCCGTGTGGTCGTCTTCCCGTTGCTTCCGGTGATGCCGACGATCGTGGCGCCAAGCGACCCCCGCCACGCCCCGGCCAGGCGCTGGAGGGCGGCGAGGACGTCATCGACGACGATCACGTTGCGCGCATCGGGGACCAAGGACGGATTGGAGACCAAGGCGCCGCAGGCCCCTCGCTCGAACGCATCCGTGAGGAACGTGTGTCCGTCGACCCGGCGTCCGCGGAGGGCGACGAACAGGTCTCCCTCGCGCACGGCTCGGGAGTCGTGGACGATCCGCGTCGGCGCCGTCGCGTCGCCGCGGATCAGGCGTCCCCCGACGACCGCCGCGATCTTTCCGACGGGGAACATCGCTCACCAGTTCGGCGCGCTCTGCGTCTTGTCCTCGGTGACTTGCCCTGCGTCCTGCGCCAGCGGCTCGGTGAGCAGCGCGGTCGCTTCCCGCTCGCTGTATACAACGTACCCGGGGAACTCGTAGTTCACTTCGGTGACCCCGTAGAGCGCGTCGGCGTACGGGGAGTACGGATCGATAGCGAACAGCTCCACGGTCAGTTCGGCGTAGCTGGGGAGCGTCTCGACGGCCTCGATCAAGTCCGCGAAGTCCTCGAACACGGCCGGGGTTTCCCCTCCTTCGAGGTATCGCGGTCCGCCGTAGGCGCGGACGATGATGTACTCCGAGTAGAGGTCCTCGGGAATGACGATCTCGCCCTCCTCGATCCGCATCTCGCCCTGGTAGGTCTGCAGTTCGAGGGTGAACCGAACCGTGTCGCCCGGCGTGTAGATCCAGTTGTCGAGTTCGAGGTCGTGGATCTGGATTCCCTTGATCTCCTCGGTGACCGACATCGAGGCGGCGATCCGCGTGATCTGCGGATCGTCGAACGCGTTGTACTGGAGGAACGAGACGATTCCCGCCAGCTGCCACGGCGGGTAGACGGCGATGTCGACGGAACTGAAAAAGATGTCGGTACGCTCCAACGGAGACGGCATTCCGTCGCCGAGAATCCGGTAAGTCACTTCGACCGTTCCTTGGCCGATCCGGTCGAGCGTCGTGTCGATCGCCTCGAAGCCACTAGCTAGAAGGAGCTCCGGCATCAGGTGCGGTTCGTCGACGAGCCCGATCTCGTAGGCCTCGGTGACGTCGCGATCGAGATCGCGAATGCCGAGGGACAGCTCGATCGTATCGGCCATCGGGCCGATGCGCCCCCCGATCGCCGCCGTGCGGTCCTCGAAGATCGTCCCGATCGTATCGCCGAGGGTCCCGAGTTTGAACGATGCTTCGTACGTCTTCATCGTGTCGAGGATGGACACGGTGGTCATCGGAAACCGGGACGCGCCGTTGGCGATGAACGGGTGGCCGAATCCGACGAGCGTGTCCCCGTCTCGATAGGTGAGCGTTCCGAGGGCTCCGATCATGACGTCGCCGGTCGCGAGGGCCACGCCGATCGAGCTTCCCGGTTCGAGGCCGGCTGCATCGACCGAAGATGTGGTCGGTTGATACGCCGCCATCGGGAGTAGATCCAGATTCAGCGACGACAGCCCGTCGAACGCCGGCGCGACGTCGACCGGGAGGAAGTCTCCGATCCATCCCTCGGGCGCCTGCTCCGCCGACGCCCCCTCCATCAGGAAGTCGCTGGATCGGCCGGACAGGCCCGCGGCGATCAGCGGCGTGTCGACCGGATAGGCGAAGATCGCATTCGGAAGCGCGGCGACGACGGAGGCCTCGGGAGGTGCGGTTCGATCGATGAAGGCGACGTCTCGGAGGACGGAGGATCGGTCCGGGGCGGCCGCCAGGCTCGACGTGCGAGCCGTCTCGACAACGTCGAGCATCGGCGCGATCGGGGTGACGAGACCGATCGGTGTGATCTCCTTCGACCAGTTGGCGGCCCGGCTGAGCGCCCCGATCAGCTTCCCCTCGATGTAGATCGGGCTTCCGCTCATCCCTTGGGCGATTCCGCCGGAGCGGCCGATCAGATTCCCGCTGACTCGAACGGCGATGAAGTCGGACAGGACCCCCGGTTGGTCGATGATGCCGAGGACCTCGACCGAGAATTCCTCGATCACGTCCTGTGCGACGATGGTCTTGCCGATCCCGGTCATCCCCACCTCGATCTCGTCGAGGAACAGGAACTCCGAGCGGTCGTAGGCCAGCGCGACGGCGCCCGCAGCGACGATCGCGACGCATCCCACAATCAGGGTTCTTCGAATCACACGCCCTCCTTCTCGTCCCGTTCGCGGATGACCTCAGTATACCGCCGAGGGCCGGCGATTTCGTGAAAGCGCCGTGTTCTCGTCTTCAGGAGGCGCACGGACGCGCGCGGATTACTGCACGCCGCGGAACAGCGCGCGCACGAGCATCAGGACCGGGATGATCTCCAACCGGCCGATCCACATGTTGAAGCAGAGGGTCAGTTTGCTGGCGAGCGACATCGTCGGCTGCGTGATGCCGACCGAGAGGCCGACGTTCCCCTGGGCGCTGGCCACCTCGAAGACGACGTCGGAGAGGGTGTACTCGCGCGAGACGGTGTGGAGGAGGACGATGATCCCCAGCCCGAGGAAGATCAGCCAGAGGAAGGTGATCAGCGAGGCGTCCTCGAGCCGCTGCCCGACCTGGGACTCGTCGATCGTCGACGCGCCGAGTCGGAACGGCACGATCGCCTTCCGCGGGGAGACGATCTTGCGGAACCGCCACTGGACCCCCTTCATCAGGATGAGCATTCGCATGACCTTGATCCCGCCGGCGGTCGACCCCGCGGCACCGCCGATGAACATCGCCGCCGCGAGGAGCAGCTTTCCGGTGGCGCTCCACAGCGAGAGATCGGCGGTCTGGAACCCGGTACACGTGATCGCCGAGACGAGTTGGAACGCCGATTGGCGCGGGGCCCCCGCGCCTCCGATCTCCAGGAGGTTCTCCAGGGTGACGAAGGCGATGCCGATCACGACGATCGTGAGGAACCAGCGGGTTTGGAAGTCCTCCCACAGGATCCGGCCCTTGCCGCGGATCATCTCGTAGTGGACCGCGAAGCTGATCGCCCCGAGGAGCATGATCGGGATCAGGACGAACTCGATCGCGATGCTGTTGTACGTCGCAATGCTGTTGTCGGTGACGGAGAACCCGCCGGTCGAGATCCCGGTCATCGCGTGGTTGATCGAGTCCCAGATCGGCATCCCGGCGCCCCACAGCGCGACGACGCTGATGAACGTGTACAGAAGGAAGATCCACCACATCGTCCGAAGCGTCGACGTGATGCTCGGCTGGATCTTCTCCCCCCGCGCTTCCACGTAGTAGAGGGAGTACCGCGCCGCCCCCGGGCGCGGCCCGGCCAGGATCGCCAACATCAGAACGATCACGCCCATCCCGCCGATCCACTCCGTGAAGCTGCGCCACCATTGAAGCGTCCGGGGAAGGAGGTCGGCGCGGGCAGCCATCGTCAGGCCGGTCCCCGTGTATCCCGAGACCGCCTCGAAGAAGGCGGAGGCAGGGTCCTTGAAGTACAGGAGCGTCTCGGACGCGGTGGAGCCGTCCGCGAGCATCGCGGTGAGAACGTAGGGGAGCGAGCCGAGGGCCGCGACCAACAACCAGCCGAATGCGGCGATGATCATCCCGTGCTTCAGCTCGGCCTCGCCGGCATTCCGGAACGGGAAGTACAGCGCCGCCCCGAGGGCGAACGAGACTCCGGCGGTAATCGCCAGGGGGGCGAAGGCGAACGTCTCCCCGAAGGTGAGCGGAACGATGAGGGAGATCGCGGCCATGATCCCGACCACCGGGACGAGGAGGCCCAGGTCCCTGAGGATGATGTACAGGTCCTGTCGCCTGCGGAATATGGAGGGGGTCATCCGGTCAGCTTGTCGATCAGATCATCGCTGACCGGTTCGAGCGAGAAGATCGTCAGGACGTCGCTCTCCTCGACGACCGTGTCATCCGTCGGGATCGATTGCTCGCCTTCCCGGTTGATCGCGAGGATCCGCATCGATGCAGGGATGATCTCCCGCTTGACCGCGTCGGAGATCGACCGGTCGATGAGCGGGGACTCGGCGGTCACCTGGAGACGGAAGATCTGCGCGTCCTGCGGCAGCATCGCGAAGTCCTGAACGCTCGGGCGCTTGACGGCGTTGTACAGGTGATGGGCCACGACGTCCTCGGGGTTCTCCATGACGTTCGCTCCGAGCTTGCGGAAGAAGTCGGCGTGCTCCTCGTCGTTGACGATCGACACGATGGACGGAATGCCGAGATCGGCGGCGATCGATACGACCATCAGGTTCACCGCGTCGTCGCTGGTGGTCACGATGAGGGCGTCCGCTCGCTCTGATCCGGCCTCGCGCAGGGTCTCCGCGGACGTCGCGTTTCCGGTCAGCACGGTGACGTCATATCGCGAGCTGATCTCGCGCCCCCGCTCCGGGTTCGAGTCGATCACCACGATGTTGTTCTTCTCCTTCACGGAAAGGTCGATCAGGCTCGTCCCGATGCTTCCCGCCCCCACAATGATCATGTACATACAAGCCCCCTTGGCGCGACCGATGGTAGCATAGACGAAATCCGTGGTCAAAGCCGAAAGGGGGCGAGAACGCGCAACGGGAAAGGGTTTCTGTTGAGCCGAGTCGTCGGACGGGCTACAATCGCGGCGATCATCATGAGGGGAACGATCCGTCGAATCATCGGATGTCTCGCCGTGCTCGCCCTCGGGGCGGCCGCCCTGTGCGGATGCGGCCTGTTCCCGCGGAATCACGCGCCGGTCGCGGCGTTGACCGCGATGCCCAAAGAAGGGTATCGTTCGCTCGAAGTTCACTTCGATGCGGCGGAATCGTCCGATCCCGACGGGGACGTCCTCACCTACGCGTGGTCGTTCGGCGACGGAGGAACCGAGTCCGGCCTGCGGGCGATCCACACGTTCGAGAATCCTGCGGACTACGACGTCGTCCTGCGGGTGACCGATCCGGACGGGCTGGACGATGCGACGATGACGACCGTTCGCGTCCGGGAGGTCCCCGAAGGACACGTCGTTCTCCGATTTCGATGGGACTGGCACGGCGTCGAACAGCGCCTCGAGGCGGCCGTTTGTTGGGATCTGTACCTGATGTACCGCGGGCGACTGCGGAGCCCCTTGGTCGACAACTATGACTACGGAGCGTTTGTCGCCGACCCGCTGGACGACCCGACCCTCGAGGATTTGGCGGACGCGCTTCGGGCTCGAGCCGGAGACAGCGCGCTCGACTACGCCGAATGCGTCCTTGCCTTCGTGCAATCGGTGATCGACTACGTGGCCGATCCTCCAGACCTCGAGTGGCCGTTCTATCCGTTGGAGACGCTCGTCGACGGCGAAGGGGACTGCGAAGACACGGCGATTCTTTACGTCAGCCTGCTGAAGGCGCGCGGGATCCCGTGCCAACTCGCGTTCGTCGATACCGGGGCCGACGGCTCGCCGGACCACGTCCTCGCTCTGGTGGAGGTCTCCGGCACGTTCAACCGACCGGCGGCGACGGTGTTCGTCTTGGATGGAAGGCGCTATGCTGTGGCCGAGACGGCGTCGGGAGGCCTGGAACTCGGTATCGAGCCGTGGGGGCTCGAAGTCGACGATCTGATCGAGGTTTGGCCGTTCCGGTGAACGTGGCGATCCGAAGGGAGTGTGGATGTCCCGCTATTGCTTGATCGACCCGACGTCGCTTCTGCGCTTCGACTTCGGACCGCACCACCCGTTCAAGATCCACCGGCTCGGGCTGACCTACGAGCTGATCCGGGCGTATGGGCTCATCGATCGTCCGGACGTCGAGGTGCTCCCGCCCCGCGAGGCGACCGAGGAGGAAGTGATGGCGTTCCACTCGCAGGGGTACCTCGAAACCCTCCGCGTCGCGAGCGACGGAATGTGGGTTCCGAACCTGTTCGTGCACGGCCTCGGTTCATCGGACAACCCGGTCTTCCCGGACGTCTACACCTGGGCGATCTGCGTCGCCGGAGCGTCGATCGTCTGTGCCGAGGAGATCCTGGCAGGGCGCGCGACTCGGGCGTTCAACCTCGCTGGGGGGCTTCATCACGCGATGCCTTCCCGCGCATCGGGGTTCTGCCACGTCAACGACGGGGTCCTCGCGATTCAGGCGCTGCTCCGCGCCAACAAGCGGGTGGCCTACGTCGACATCGACGCCCACCACGGGGACGGCGTCCAGCATGCGTTCTACACGACGCGCGACGTGTTGACGGTCTCCGTTCACCAGACGGGGTACACGATCTTCCCCGGAACCGGATTCGTCGAGGAGATCGGGCAGGGGCCGGGGAAAGGGACTTCGGTCAACGTCCCACTGGCCCCCGGGGCGGGGGACGAAGCGTACGAACGCGTGTTCGCCGAGGTCGTGCTGCCGGTGGTCCGCGCGTTCGCCCCGGACGTCCTCGTGACGCAGCTCGGATCGGACGCGATCGTCGGAGACATCGTCGCGAACCTTCGGATGAGCCTGCGGCAGTTCGAGCGTAACGTCCGGACGTTTCGCGATCTGGGGCTGCCTTGGCTGGCGCTCGGCGGCGGCGGGTACGATCTCGGCAACGTCGTGCGAGCCTGGACCCTCGCGTGGGCGACGATCACCGAGACCGAACTGCCCGATGAAATCCCCCCGGAGTGGCTTACCCGAGCAGCTCGGTATGATGTCGCGATCTCGACACTTCGCGGCACGGTCGACCGGACGCCCACCGACGACGCGGCCCTCGAGGATCTCGATCGCACGGTGGAGGCCCTTCGCCGGACGGTCTTTCCCGTTCTGGGCGTGACCGAGTAGACTACCGCCCCCCTGACGGGGATCAGCGCAACGGAGGGAACGACTCGATGAATCGACCCAACGAAGTGGTGCGCGAGGCACAGCTTCGCCCAACGGCCCAGATCCGGCTCCCGGACGATCGGGTGTACGAGGTCGAGCGCCGGACAGCGCTTGCTGAGGTCCTTCGTGTCGCGTACCCGGACGAGGACAACCCGGCGGTCGCCGCCATCGTCGGGGAAGAGCTTCGCGAGCTCGCCTGGCTGATCGAGCGCGACACCGACGCCGAGCCGGTCTTTCTCTCCGATTCGGATGGGATGCAAATCTACAGCCGCAGCCTCGCGTTTCTCCTCATCGTGGTCGTGTCCCAGCTGTTTCCCGACGTCCAGGTTCGGATCGAGTACTCGGTGCCACACGGCGGGTACTTCTGCCGCGTCGAGCAACGCAAGCTGTTCACCGCACGCGAGCTCGCCCGGATCAAGGAGCGGATGCTCGAGCTGGTGAAGGAGGATCGTCCGATCGTGAGGCGGCGCGCCACGATCGACGAAGCGCGGGAGATCTTCACGTCGCGAGGGGAACTGGCGAAGATCCGGCTCCTCGAGGCGAGGAACGTCGATCATCTCCACCTGTACGCGTTGAACGGAACCTCCGACTACTTCTTCGGCTACATGGTGCCTTCGACGCGATACCTCAAGGTGTTCGGGCTGGAGCCGTTCGCCGATGGATTCATCCTCCGTTTCCCGCGGCGGGAGGATCCGACCAAGCTGCTCCCGCCCCAGAAGTTCCGTGCGCTTCGCGACGTGTTCGATGAGTACGGCGAATGGCTTAGCCTGCTTGGCATGCGCGACGTGGCCTCGCTGAACGAGGCGATCCGATCCGGCCGTATCGAGCAGGTCGTTCTCGTCGCCGAGGCGCTCCATGAGAAGCGGATCGCCGAGATCGCCTCCGAGATCTCGGCGCGGCGGGGGAAGGGCGTGCAGTTGGTGTCGATCGCCGGCCCTTCGGCGTCGGGAAAGACGACCTTCTCGAAGCGGCTGGCGATTCAGCTGCTGGCGAACGGCCTCCATCCGTACCCGCTGGCGATGGACAACTACTTCCATCCGCGGAAGGTCCTCGTCGAGCGGTACGGCGACCACGTCGACGTCGACTCGATCGACGCGCTCGATCTGCCCCAGTTCCAGGAGGATCTGCGCCGGCTGGTCGCGGGCGAGACCGTGACCCTCCCTCGGTTCGACTTCCACACCGGGACGCGGCAGGAAGGTCCGACCGTTCGGCTCTCCGAGAACCAGGTCCTCCTCGCCGAGGGGATCCACGGATTGAATCCGCAGCTGGTCGCGGACAGCCCGGTGAAGGATTGCTACCGCGTGTTCATCAGCGCGCTGACCCAGATCAACCTCGACATCCACAACCGCGTGTCGACGACGGACACGCGGCTGATCCGCCGGATCGTACGCGACGCACACTACCGGGGGTACTCCGCGTCGGAGACGCTGATGCTGTGGGAGAACGTTCGGCGCGGCGAGAAGCGCAACATCTTCCCGTATCAGGAGGAGGCCGACGTGATGTTCAATTCGGCGCTCGGCTACGAGTTGGCCGTCCTCAAGCCGCTGGCCGAGCCACTGCTGCTCCAGGTCCAGCAGCCGCGGCTGCGGATCGAGGCCGAGCGGCTGCTCGCGCTGTTGTGGTGGTTCGATCCCTACCCGGCGGACAACGTTCCGGACAACTCGATCCTCCGCGAGTTCGTCGGCGGCTCGAACCTGCGCGACTTCACCCCGGTGCCGCACGGGCTGTGGGGCGCATCGAGCTACGAGGATCGAGCGCACGTGTCGGAGGGAGAGGCGTGAACACCGATCGTTTGATGCAGCTGGCGTTGGAGATGGCCGGGTTGGACGAGATCCCCGGGGACAGTGCGATCCACCATCCGGGCGACGGGATTGAGCGCGCCCTGTTCGGCATCGACCTGAAGGCGCCGGAGCTCCTACTTGCGGCGAATCGAGGGTACGACGCCGCGATCTCGCACCACCCGGTCGGCGGATCGTCAACGCTCCGGTTTCACGACGTCCTCCGTCGGCACGTCGACCAGATGGTCGCCGCCGGGGTGCCGAACGACGTCGCCGACGAGACGATGCGCGCGACGATCGAGGAGCGCCGGGTGCTGAGCTCGATGGCCAACTACGACCACGACCCATCGGTCGCACGCCTCCTCGGCATCGCGTACGTGAACATCCACACCCCGCTCGACGAGATCGGGCGACGGCGGATGGCCGAGGCGACGGCAGCGCTCGACGGGGACGCCACCGTCGCGGAGCTGGTCGATCTATTCTACGAGACGTTCGGGGAGTTCCGGAACGCCGCGACCGAGATCGAAGTTCGCATTGGAAGGCCGGGAAACCGGATCGGAAACGTTGTCGTGTCGCACGGCGCCGGGACGAACGGGGGGTACCCGGTCGCCAAGGCGTACTTCGGCCACGGGATCGACACAGTGATCTACATCCACTGCCGTCCAGCCGACGCGAAGAAGCTGGCCGAGGAGTTCGGTGAGACGAAGAACCTGATCGTCACCGGTCACATCGCATCCGACTCGATCGGGATCAACCCGTACGTCGACCGGCTCCGCGCCGAGGGGCTCGAGGTCACGACGTTTTCCGGGATCCTTGCGACCTAGCCAGGGCTAGGCCGGGAAGGAGCGCCATGTCGTTCACGATCGCCACGTGGAACGTGAACTCGATCCGCTCCCGCATGCACCTGCTGCTGCCGTGGCTGGAGACGATCGATCCGGACGTCGTCTGTCTGCAGGAGACGAAGGTCCAGGACGAGGGCTTCCCGATGGACACACTCGAGGCGGCCGGCTACTGCGCCGCGTTCCGGGGGCAGAAGGGCTACAACGGCGTTGCCATCCTTTCCAAGACGCCGATCGAGAAGATCCGATGGGGATTCGACGACGGGCCGTCCGACGAGACGCGGCTGATCGTCGGGGAAGTGAACGGGATCCCGATCGTCAATACCTACGTCCCCCAGGGTCGCGACCGGGACCATCCGATGTTCGCGTACAAGCTGGAGTGGTTCACCCGGCTTCGCGCGTTCCTCGCGACTCGCTTCTCTCCCGACCGGCCGCTGCTTTGGGCTGGGGACCTGAACGTCGCCCCCGAGCCGATCGACGTGTGGGAACCGGACCGCCACCTCGGTCACGTCTGCTTCAATCCGCAAGTCACGCAGGCGCTGGAGAGCGTGCGGTCATGGGGCCTCGTCGACCTGTTCCGGAGGCATGTCCCCGATCCGGGGCAGTACACATACTTCGACTATCGAACCAAGAACGGCGTTGCCGAAGGCAAGGGTTGGCGTGTCGACCATATCCACGCTACGAAGCCGCTCGCCGACCGTTCCACCAACGCCTGGATCGACCTGGAGCCGCGCCTCGCGGACAAACCGTCCGATCACGCGCCGCTGATGGTGGAATTGGAGATCTAGCCCTCGTCCGACGGCTCGGTTGAGAGCTACTCGCGCTCCTCCTCGACGTCTTCTTTCTCCGGTGCCTCCGGAAGCCGTGGTGTCGTCCGGATCTCGCTCGTTTCGGGGAGTTCGTCGCTCGACGCAGTGAGGTCCTTCATCCGATGGAGCGCCGGGAAGAGCCGGTGCTCGAGCGAGCCGACGGCCTGATCGTAGGCCTCCACCGCGCGCCCGAGGTGTGTGCCGGCGTCTCGGAACGGCCTGAGCACGTTGAGGACGCGCGCGTACAACTCCCGTCCCTCGCTCGCGATCTGACGTGCGTTCTCGGTGATCTGCTGCTGTTGCCAGCCGAACGCGACGGCGCGGAGCAGGGCGAGCAGCGTCACCGGCGAGGCGACGAGGATGTGTTGCCGGATTCCGTACTCGAGCAGATCGGGATCGCGCTCGAACGCGGCCGAGAGGGCCGATTCGAGCGGAACGAACATCACGACCAGCTCGGGCGCTGTCTCGAACTGCGACCAGTACTGCTTGCGGGACAGATCCTGGATGCGGGACCGCATTGCGCGGACGTGCTCGGCGAGCTTCGCGGTCCGCTGCGCTCCCTCGGTCTGCATCGCGTCGAGGTAGGCGGTCGCTGATGCCTTCGCATCCACGGGGAGGACGCCGCCGCCGGGAAGGCGGACGATCAGATCGGGGCGTCCTTCGTCGGTCGTCGCTTGCTCGTCGAAGTCGACGTGGCGGACCATCCCGGCGAGCTCGACGACCCGCCGGAGCTGGAGTTCGCCCCATCGGCCACGGGCGGTCGGCGACTTGAGCGCCTGTTCGAGCGAGACGGTCGTCCGCTGGAGCTGCGACTGCGCCTCGCCCAAGGACCGCAGTTGCTCACCGAGCTTCCCGTACGCCCCCTCTCGCTTCGTCTCGAGGGCCCGAACCTGCTGGTCCATCGTGTCGAGCTTCTGGTTGAGCGGGTCGACGAGCGTCTTGAGCTCCTTCTGCGCGTTCGTCAGGAACTGCTGCGCGTTCGAGGAAAGGGACTGACTGGCCAAGGCCGTGAACGCCTCGCGCAGCTTCTGTTCCGCAATCTCGACCCACTGGACCTTCTCTCGCTCGGCGCGCAGTTCCTGCTCGAGCTGGGCGTGGGCGACGCGTAGGTCGGCGGTCCTTCCCCCCTCGCGGAGGCGGAAGACCGCCCACCCGAGGAAGAACCCGGCGACCAAACCGACCAGCAGGGTCATCCACTCCATGCGAGGTACCTCCTCGGCGACCGCCGAACGACTGTACCGTGAAGGCGGGGGCCGACTCAAGCGGCGTCGGCTGTCAGATCGACGGTTCCGGTCTCGCCGGTGGTCCCTCGCAGGTAGTGCCCGCGGATCCCGTCGACGCGGAGGAGGACGTAGTCAGGGTCGGACGGTCCCTCCGGCCAGTCGTCGCGCCACGCATCCTGCCAAAGCGAATGCTCTCGCTCGGCGTCCACCACCACGTGCGCTTCCCCGTGGATCGAGGCGTAGTTGAACCGCGCCGAGTCGACGAACAGGACAGACACCTCGGGATTCCTCTCGATCTGGGCGACCTTCCGCGACGCGCGCGACGTGACGAACCAGAGTCTGCTGCCGTCCCGCTCGACGAGAAGCATCGGCCGCGACCAGGGGAACCCGTCCTCTCCGAGGGTGACGAGCAGCGGATAGGGAAGCGAGTCGACGATCTCCCAGAACGTCCGGATCCCTGCCGGGCTGGCCACGCTCGCATCGAGGGCATCGCCGACATCGAAGGCGATCGGCTCGTCGAGGGCGAAGGCGCGGGCGGCCTCGTTGACGAACTCGTCGCGGACGAGAAGGACCGGCACGGGCTCCGCGGCAAGGAGGCGGCGGATCGTCGGAGCGTGGCCTCGGCCCTCCAGCTCGAGCCGTCCGACCTCGTCGACGAACACCACCTGTGCGTCTTCGATCGCGGCGGTCACGGCGCGCTCCGCGATCGACAATCCCTCCTCCGAGAGGAAGAACCGTCCGGCGGGCACGCCGCCCGGCTCGAGGTCCGCGAACGGATGCGTCGTGTTGGACGCGAGATTGATCAATGAGTAGCCAATGGTCTCGTTCCCCTCCAGCACGCGCGGAGCGAGGAATCCGCCGACGGCGGTCCCCGATTGGCGCAGCAGGGACAGGAGGCGCAGCCCGGTCGATGTCTTCCCCGAGCCGACGCCTCCGATCAGCAGGACCGGTCGGACCGGAGCGCGACCGGTCACCATCGCGAGGATTCGGTCGAGCAGACCCTTCAGCGGGGAGGTACGGCGCGACTCCAGCTCCATGGTGGCTAGCCGTAGCCTTCCCGCTCGCCGAGTAGCCTGGTTTGGTCGCCGAATTCCGCGATTGGGCGGCCGATCGCGGAGATCACGGTATGAAATCGTGCGCGCTGGTCGCAGGTTCCCAGATCCATTCTTGATCCTCCCCGGACACCGCCAGATTGTACGACGGATGGGGTAATGCTATCATGCAGCTTGGCAGGTTTTCAACAACGCTGTTTGGAAGGGTGATTCGACGATTTCCAGGCACGAGCTTGTGGTCCGAGGAGGGACGGTCGTCACGCCGTGGTCGGTGGTCTCGGTGGACGTCGGGATCGACGACGGAACGATCCGGGCGATCGGCCCGAAACTGGCGGGGATGCGGACGATCGATGCGGATGGAAGACTCGTCTTGCCCGGCGTGATCGACGCGCACACCCACATGGCGCTTCCCGTTGCGGGGACCCGTTCGAGCGACGACTTCTATACCGGGACAGTCGCGGCGGCGTGCGGCGGGGTCACGACGATCGTCGACTTCACCGTGGGAACACCGGAGACCTCGATCCCGGACGAGATCGAGCGCCGCCTCGAGCAGGTCCGGGAAGCGGTGGTCGACGTGGCATTGCACGGTGAAGTCGTCGGTTGGGAGCCGGGGGCGGAGGACGAATTTGCCGAAGCGGTCCGACGCGGCGTGACGAGCTTCAAGTTCTACACTGCGTACGAAGGCTCCGGTCGCCGGACGGCTCCGTCGATCATGAAGCGAGCGTTCGAAGCGCTCGAGGAGCTGGGCGCTGTCGCGGTCGTCCACTGCGAGGACGAGGGGCTGATTCGCTCGATTGCCGAGGGCCTGACGCCGGCGGAGCTCGCCGAGATGACCACGCTGGCGATTGCCCGTCCCGATCTGTGCGAAGGAGCGGCCATCACGCAGGTCGGGCGACTGGGCGAGGAAACCGGATGCCGGGCCCACATCGTGCACGTCAGCTCGGCGCTCGGCCTGGCCGCGGTCCGAGAGGCGAGAGGTCGCGGTGCCCGGCTCACCGCGGAGACGTGCCCGCAGTACCTCGTGCTGACGGCGGGCAGCTACGAGCGGATGGACGGCTACCTGTTCGCGGCCAGCCCGGCGCTGCGGACCGATGCCGATCAGCGGGCGCTCTGGAAGGGGCTCCGCCGACAGGAGCTCGACTTCGTCGCGACCGATCATTGCCCGTTCACCCGGGAGCAGAAGACGTGGCGGGGGACGTTCACCGACCTGCCGTATGGGCTGCCCGGCGTCGAGACTCTCCTCCCGCTCGTCTATTCCGAGGGCGTCGGCAGAGGGCTTCTCCACCTGTCGGATGTGCCTCGGCTTCTGAGCGAGGGGCCGGCGCGCGTCTACGGGTTGTATCCAAGAAAAGGGGCGATCGAGCCCGGTTCGGACGCGGATCTCGTTCTCTTTGATCCGGACGAAACGTGGGAGATCAGCGCCGGAGGGCTCCACATGAACACCGACTTCTCACCGTACGAGGGGTGGAGCGTGGCCGGGAAGGTCGTGGCGACCCTTTCTCGGGGAGAGGTCGTCTATGCCGACGGCGCGGTGTCGGCGGACCGCGGACGAGGGCAGTTCCTGTTCCGGTTGCCCGACACGAACGGGGATTGATCGATTGCGGCTCTCAATTCGCCTAGCTATCATACAGCTTGGCCAGCCGCCCGGGAGGAGACAGTATGCCGTTCGAGAAGGTGCGACCGCGTAAGGTGACGGCCATCGCGGCGGAGCAGATTGTGCAGGCGATCCAGCGGGGGGATTACCCGGTGGGGAGCAAGCTTCCCTCGGAGTTCGACCTCGCGGAGCAGATGGGGGTCAGCCGGCCGTCGATCCGCGAAGCGCTCAGCGCGTTGGAAGCAATGTCCATCATCGAGGCACGGCCGGGCAGCGGGAACTTCGTACTACGCCTCCCGTCCTCAGCTGAGGAGGACGACGCGGTCCATCTGATTGAAAGCGAGGCGGGATGTCTGGAGGTGATGGAGGCCCGCGGCGCACTCGAGCCGGCCGTGGCTGCCCTCGTTGCCAGGAAGCGCTCAGACGAGGCGATCGGAGGGCTCCGCAAGGTCCTCGATCAGATGGCCGTGTTCGCCGCTGCCGGTGACTTCGATAAGTACTTCAGGATGGATAAGGCGTTCCATGCCGGCCTCGCGGAGGCAGCCGGGAACCCTCTGGTTTCTTCCGCCGTTGCCCCTCTGATCAACACCATGGACCAGAAGGTGTATCGCGAATTCACACGGCACTACTACCTCAAGAACGTCCGTGACCTCAAGATGGTGGTCGACCTACATCGGGAGATTCTCGAGGCAATCGAGAACGGCGACGACGAAGGCAGTGCCGCGAAGATGAGGGAGCACTGGTCTCGAATGCGCGAGATCTGGCAGGCATAGGCGGTGGAGCAGCGCATCGATGAGCGGGGCCGGCGAGGCCCCGCTCTCGATTCCGCGTTGTGTGAAGGACGAGCTTGTACCGGGACTACGTATCCAGCAGTCCCGACCTCTCGTTGAACGCCTCGATTCGTTTGTCGATCTGCGGGACAAGCTGGTGGAGGCGGTCCCAGTAGCCCGGGAAGTCGTACCACTGGTCGTCGAGCTCGTCGGCGGAGCGCCCCATCTGCTCGACCCACGTGTAGTACTTGAGATTGTGGATGCGCCTCCGCTCGCGGTACCCGAGTTCGAGCATCACGTCGGTCTTCATGCCGAGCAGGTGGGTGTGGTAGTCGACCGCGGCATCGGTCTCCGTGTACTCGCCGCGCGCTTCCCGCAGCTCGCGCAACCGGCTCTGGTACAGCTCCATCGAGTCGGTGAGCACGGTGAGAACGACGTCGGAACCGGACAACTCGTAGTACTTGGCGAACTTGATCGCCGAGAGGAGGTTGGCGATGCTCGAAATCCCCAGTAGATCTAGCTGTTCGACGAGATCCGACGGGACCCCGCGAGCTTGGAGGTAGGCGCGCCCGACCTCATCGTTGAACAGCCGGACGAGCGACATCGTGTCCTCGTCGTCGATCGCGATCACCATGTCGGTATTCCGCACGTTGTGAATCCACGGGACGTGCTTGTCGCCGATCCCCTCGATCCGATGCCCCCCGAACCCGTTCTCGAGGAGGGTTGGGCATTGCAGCGCCTCGGAGACGACGAGCTTGCTCCGCGGGAACCGCTCCTTCAGGAAGTCGCCGCAGCCCATTGTGCCCGACGAGCCGGAGGTGAGAACGACCCCGGCGTACTCCCCGTCTCGGAGCTCGGCCTCGAGCACCTCTTCCATCGCGTGGCCGGTGACGTCGTAGTGCCATAGATGATTGCCGAACTCGTCGAACTGGTTGAAGATGATCACGTTGTCGCGGGTCGCCTGGAGCTCCTTGCACTTCTGGAAGATCTCCCACACGTTCGACTCGCAGCCCGGGGTGGCGATGACCTCGCCGGCGACCTTGGACAGCCACTCGAACCGCTCTCGCGACATCTCTTCGGGGAGGATGGCGATCGATTCGCAGGCGAGGAGGTTCGCGTCGTAGGCCCCGCCGCGGCAGTAGTTGCCGGTGGACGGCCAGACGGCCCTGTGGAAAGTCGGATCGAACTGCCCGGTGACCAGCCGGGGGACGAGGCATCCGAACGTCGCGCCGACCTTGTGCGCCCCGGTCGGGAACCACTTGCCGACCAGTGCGATGATCCGTGCCGGGACCCCGGTCACCTCAGGCGGGAACTCGAGGTAGTTCACACCGTCGAACCCGCCCCCCTGGGGGACCGGCTCGTTCTTCCAGGTGATCCGGAACAGGTTGAGTGGGTGGAGATCCCAGAGGCCGACGTCACCGAGCTTGTCGACAATCCGGTGCGGGATGAGCGTGGGATCGCGCATCTGCGCGAACGTGGGGACGATGATGTTCCGTTCTCGCGCACGTTCGATGGTGCGATTCAGTTGCTGTTCATGGACTGTCAGATCAATCATTCGTGCCTCCTGCAGCGACGCGAGCGCGCTTCGCTGCCGGTAATGCTATCATACGGTCAGACTGATTCTCAAGGAGGTTCGTCAACGTGGGACCGTCTGTTGCGGGCGCCTACGTCTGCAGGAACGCGCCTCTGAACGCCTGTGTTATCGGATCGAAGTCAACTCTGCCTAGTGGTCGAACTCTTCGAGCTCGCATTGCTCAAGCGTCCGACGCGTTGGACGGCCTTCCCGATCCCAGTTGTGCAGTCGGTAGTTCTCATCCAGCATCTTGTCGAACGCATCCCGTTCGAGGCCGACGCCGGCGTACGGGCCGCGCCGGACCCTCGACGCGAAGAAGCGTTCGGGCGGGTAGTCGTCTGCTCGGTCGAGATGCGCGTACTGCGCATTGACCCAACGCTCCAGCGTATGGATGCGTTCCCCCGCTTGCGCCAGCTCTTGCTCGTCCATATCCCATCCGGTCGCCCGTGAGACGAGCTGAGCGAGATCCTTGAGGTCGAGGAGGTCGTAGCGTTGCCAGATGGTCATGAAGCCGCAGATGCCCAACGCGTTGTTGATCGAGTGCATGCGTTCATGAAATGCTACGAGCCTCCCCTTTCCGGTGTAGACGGACGGCAATCCGGCGGTCGGGACGCCGTATACGGCTTCGCCAATGTGATCATCTATGAGGCCCGGGTACGATTCCGTGAATGGGGATCCGCTGCAGTGACCCCCGCCGCGTGTGGCCAACGCCGCGCCTAGCCCGTACCCGCGAGGGATCTGAACCGCCTCGTACAGATCCTGTTGCTTCATAGCCGACACGAGGGCTTCGGTTCCGGCCCCGAGTACCTTGGCGGCGCGGTAGGAGCCCTCCGCCAAAACCGCCCCCAGGCCCTCTCGGACTGCTATCTGCTCGATCAGGCAGGCGAGCAATCCGGGATCGTTGAATACCGGCGTCAAGCCCCCGGTGTCTTCTCGCGTGAGCAGCTGTTTCTCGAAGCACTCGCACAGCCAAGCGATTGTCTCCGCCACAGTATCGATGTCCATGCCGTACTCGTTGCAGAGCATCTGCGCGTGAATGATGGTCGCGGGATCGACGATGTCCAGCTTGATGCCAAAATCCTGGATCGTATTCGCCTCGATGGCGTCTACTTGCGAACCAGCGTAGACTCCCCTCTCCACACGGTAGGTGGCTCGACACTGAAACGGACATCCTTCTGGCCCGAATCGCGAACGCTCCATCCGCTTGAAGGCCCGTTCATCGATTTGGACGATCCGATCGGGATCCATGTACCCATCCTGATAGTGCCGATACGGAGCCGCGCCGAAGGGGTTCTTGGTGTTGATTCCGCAAAGGGTTCCATGTTGGCTCATGATGCTTGAGGCTGGAGAAGCCATCACCTTATTCCACAGTTGCTGAGAAAGCTGGGCGAATCGAGTCGGCTCGGCGGCTCGAACGCCGGGAGTTCCTGGCAGTGCGACGATGGCCTTCACCTGCTTCTCTCCAAGCGTCGTACCGATCCCACACTTCGCTGCGGCACGCGATCGGTCGACCATGACACAGCCGGATCGCACTCCACGTTCTCCGGCCGGACCGACGCACAGTACTTGGCAGCGGCGTCCGTACATTGACTGAAGGGCGTTCGTGGCGTCCCCCACCCGAAGCCCCCAGACGTCGCGGGCATCGCGAAGCTTCGCACCTCCCGAGGTCAGTTCGACGTAGCATGGAGCTTCGCTTCGCCCTGTGAGGAGCAACGTGCCGATGCCGGTCGACTTCATCGCCCGGGCGAAGTCGCCCCCTGCGTTGGCCGATCCGATCCCACCGGAGAAGCGGTTCACCGAATCGAGGCTAATGCGGACGGCCCCGGGCGCCGAGGTTCCAACGAGCAACCCGGGGCTGATAAGGACCGGAATGGCCGAAGCATCAGGGCGCGAGGCGCCCAGGAGATGCCTGGCGAGCAGGTACTGGTTCACCCCCCGGCCGCCGAGAAAACGCCGGTACAACTTGGGGTCGATGGGGATCTCCTCGATGGAATGCGTGCTCAGGTCAATATGGATCACTCGCCCAGACAAAGCGCGAACGTTCTCGACCACCTTCTTGTTGCTGGACAACAATACCCTCCTCGTTTCTCCTTCTCAGCTACTCTCTGCCGGCGCGGAAGACAGTGCCGGGCCGCGCTTCCGTCAGCGACCCTGCTTCGAGGACGGGCGCGCCATTGACCACGACATACCTCATTCCTCGGGCATACTGGTTGGGCGTCTCGAAATCACATCCTTCCGAGATCTCATCCTCATGGAAGACCAGAATGTCCGCGGCCAGTCCCTCCCGCAAGATGCCTCGGTCTCGGAGTCCCATTCGTTGTGCGGGGAAGGACGTCATTTTTCGGATCATCTCCTCGAGTGCGATCGAATAGCGCCCGCAGTTCGTCTCGGCCAGGGCACGTGCGAACGATCCGAAGGTGCGCGGATGGAGTCGCTCTCCCGAAGCAGGGCGGATGTCTCCGTCGCTGCAGATCATCGACAGGCGGTGGCAGATGACGTGTGCGACGTCGTCTTCGGACATCTCAAACAGGACGACCAGCGTCCCCTCGGGCGATTCGGCGATCAGGTCGAACAGCGTCTCATGCACCGGTCTGCCGAGGCGGTCGGCGGTCTGCTCGAGCGATTGTCCCACGAGGTCCGAGTGGCCGGGACACGTGGCCAGGACGATCCGGTCGGGCCCGACGGCGCGGAACAGGTTCTCCCAGTCACAGGTCTCTTCCTCCAGCGCCTGGGTGATCCGAACGCGGCAGGAAGGATCGGAGAGGGATGCGCGGATCTTGTCGGTTCCTCCCTCCGCCGCCCACGGCGGGAGAAGCGCAGTGAGCGTCGTGCTGCCGGCGGTGTACGGGTACACATCGCAGGTGATGTCGATCCCCGCGGCGCGCGCGGTCTCCATGCGAGCGAGGGTCTCGCG
>Ga0180433_10001956_pt1 | contig 33311 bp, 25 predicted proteins | sample SS_ome_8_FD_132980 | JGI IMG/M metagenome (GOLD analysis project Ga0180433, IMG submission 132980) | Hypersaline lake sediment archaeal communities from the Salton Sea, California, USA - SS_1_D_1 metaG | ecosystem: Environmental > Aquatic > Non-marine Saline and Alkaline > Hypersaline >...
AAAGGGGATTCCATTGAATGCCCATTTCCCTTACGAGGAAGCCTACGACACCTTCGTAGAAAATATAGTCCACATAACAGTGTTGGCCAAGTCGAAGGGGGTGCGATTGTTGATTGAAAACAATGTAGTCTCGCACGTCTATGCGAGAGAATACAATCGCAATACATTACTGATGGCGACTGCTGATGAGATTGTTCGGCTCATGGCTGACGTTGATGATCCAGCACTGGGAGTATTGGTAGACGTAGGACACGTGAAGGTGACTGCCACCGCGCTGGGCTTTAGACGCGAGAGGTTCGTCGAGGCCTTGGCACCGCATATAGGTGCATTTCATCTAAGCGATAATGATGGCCAAACAGATCAGAATCTTCCATTTACCGAGGACACGTGGTTTTGTCCACTGTTGACGGATTTTCCGCATGTCCCTGTTGTGATTGAGGCATATAACCTGACATGGAGACAGATACAGGAGCAATTTCAGGTTCTGGATGTTTTAAAAGCTTAATGCTGAGGTCCGACCGGAGAATTTCATATGGCTAGAGACATCAGTGCCAATCTACTTGACATGACAGCCACACTGAGGGATGTGCTCACTGTGCTTAACAGAGGTGTGTTTGGGGTGGTATTTTTGGTGGATGACGATGGTGTCATGCAGGGCCTTCTAACAGACGGAGACATCAGAAGAGCATTGTTGCAGAAGGCATCGCTTTCCGATGCTGCTGGACGTTTCATGACTCGGGACTTTGTTGCGGGGAGCGATGCGTTCAGTCGGCAGGAGAACATCCGGCTGCTGACGGAACATGTACGACACCTGCCCATCCTTGATGGACAGGGGCGACCAGTGGACATGATTTCCTGGGCTGAGATCTGGCGTCTCCCCGTGATGGAGCCCTCGCTGGGTGGCAATGAGCTGAAGTATGTAACCGATTGTATCGTTTCCAACTGGATTTCCTCTCAGGGCGAATACGTGAGTCGTTTTGAAGAGATATTCAGAGAGTATGTATCGACTGATTATGCTCTGAGTACCAGCAATGGAACAACGGCACTTCATCTTGCGTTGGCAGGGCTGGGAGTTGGGCCTGGTGACCAAGTCATTGTGCCGGATTTGACTTTTGGCGCGTCGGCCAACGCTGTTGTTCACTGTGGAGCCAACCCTGTCTTTGCAGACGTGGATAGAACCACATGGACCATCGAACCGTCGGCAGTTGAAGCCAAGATCACAGAACGTACGAAGGCCATCATGCCAGTTCATCTCTATGGACAGCCCTGTGATATGGCCCCAATCAGGGAGATTGCCAAACGCCGCGGCCTATTTATTGTAGAAGATTGCGCCGAGGCGTTGGGTGCGGAGTACAAGGAGCAAAAGGTGGGCAGGCTAGGAGATGCTGGTTGTTTCAGTTTTTTTGCGAATAAGGTCATCACGACAGGGGAGGGCGGGATGGTCACGACAGATGACCGGGCATTGTACGAGAAAATGGCCTGCCTGCGAGATCACGGCATGTCAAAGGACAAGCGGTATTGGCATATATACGCTGGATTTAACTATCGGATGACCAATCTCCAGGCTGCCATCGGGCTCGCCCAGATGGAGCGTGTCGAGGACTTCCTGACGTACCGACGGACCGTGGTGGAGAGATATAATGAACATCTGAGTGGGGTGGCGGGGATCATTCTGCCACCTGCCGCCACGTGGGCAAAAAACGTCCACTGGCTTTACTCTATCGTTATAGACGAGCGGAGAAGCGGGGTGGACCGTGACAATATGGCCGCAGGGCTGTCAGACAGGGGTATTGAGACCCGTCCCTTCTTCTATCCGTTGCACGGACAACCCCCATATAGCTCTGATGAAACAGACCGGTATCCGGTTACAGACTGGCTGGCACCTCGTGGGCTCAGCCTGCCAACGGGCAACGACATCCGGCTTGATGAGGTAGACCGGGTGGGCATGGCAATAAAGCGAATTGTCAGTGATGCCAGGCTAATACGACGACATATGACCGCACCTTAACGGGAGACTTGGAGGGTTGAATTAGTGACCAAAACGCTTTGTTTCATCCCGGCCAGGGGTGGTTCCAAACGAATTCCTCGGAAGAATTTACTTCCCCTTGGCGGTAAGCCCCTTCTGGCCTATTCGATTGAAGTGGCAACACGGGCGGACCTCTTCGAGGACGTGGTCGTTTCCTCTGATGACAAGGAAATCCTCGACCTAGCCGATTCGTTGGGGGTTATTGCAGACCCTCGCCCAGAAAGATTGAGTGGCGATGCAATCCGTTTCGTAGAGGTCATAGAAGAATACTTGCTTCGGCCGGAAATGAAGAAAACATACACAAACATTGCGTGCATGTTGCCAACCTGTCCTTTCCGTACGGTAGATGACATACGTGCTTCCTATCGCATATTCTTGGAACAGGCCGGCGATGTCTTTCTTATTGCAGTAAAAGAATATGATTTTCCACCCCAGCTCGCCTTGAACCTAGCTGAAGATGGCATCACACTTTCGATGAGAGAGCCTGATACCTATGGTCACACCACGCGCAGCCAATCCCTGAGCAAGGCCTATCATCCCAACGGGGCTATCTACCTGGCCACGGTTGAAGGCTTCCTTCGTGAACAGACGTTTTTTGCCGATCCAATGATAGGTTATGTGATACCCCCGAGTCGCTCTTTCGACATCGACTATCCTCACCAGTTTTGGATAGCGGAATGCATGATGAAAGAACTGGAGAAAGACCAATGAGGTGATGTCCGCATGCCTTCTAAGCTGAAAGAGAAATTTCTTCAAGAAGTAAGGGGACCGATTTTTCCTATTCCAACCCCATTTACTAAACAGGGCGATATACACTACGAAGGCATTGAGAAATATGTACGTTTTCTCTTGGGGAAAAAAGTCCGGGTACTTATGGTGACAGTGGGCACTAGCCGGTTCGATGTTCTGACGGTCGATGAGATGAAGAAGGTCAACGAGAGGGTTGTCAAGGCTGCTGGGCGAAGAGCTGTCACCATAATGACTACGCCCACAAATGGTCCCACGTCTCAAAGCGTTGACTTCGCCAGACACGCTGAAAACATGGGTGCCGACGGCATCCTGGCTGTTTATCCGGAACGATACTACACAGATGATGACGTGTTTCATTTCTTTGAGGATATAGCCAGCGCCTGTTCCATCGGCGTTTTGATTCACCTTATGCCTATCCGGTCCGGACGTTCCGGGGTTGGGCCACAAGTGCAGTATTCTCCTGATCTGGTGGAGCGAATTGCTGCCATCGACAATGTGGTCGGTATCAAGGAAGAGAGCCACGACCGAGGGCTCGCTTACAAATATAACCGCCTGATAGGCAATCAGATTGTTGTCATCGGCGGGGCTGGAGGAATGCGCGCATTCTTAACAGCATATGAATGGGGACAGCCGGCGTACCTGGTGGGCGTTGGGAATGTTGTACCGGAGATTGAATTGGAATTCTTTGCTGCCCTGAAAAGAGGTGACCATGAAAGAGCACGTCGGATTGTCTTTGAAAAGGAGGAACCTTTTTTCGAGGCGGCAGTGGAAGTTGGTTGGCATCTTGCGCTGAAGGAAGCCATGGAGTTCAAGGGGTTGATGGAAGCTTGGGAACGACGGCCCATGGCGAGGCTTTCTGACCATGATCAGAAGCTAATCCATGGGAAGGCATCTTCTCTTTGAAATGGCAATGGAAGCACACACCCAACACCTTGTTTGGGGGGGAGCTTCAATCAGGATGGGAAGAATGCAATGCGTGAAACAATCAGAATAGGTGAGAAGCTCATAGGTAGCTCTGAAACCGTCTACGTTATCGCCGAAATGGCCTGCGCTCACGACGGGGATGTCGACAAGGCCAAGGGACTGATTAACGCTGCAGTTTCCGCTAAGGCTGATGCTATCCAGCTGCAATTCTTTTCGAGAAAAGACCTAATGACGCCTTCCCACGAAGCCTATAATTTGCTTGGAACGCTTGAGTTTTCTCGACAAGAATGGAAAGAAATCTATCAATATGCAAGACGAAAGGGCATTCAGATCTTTGCTTGTGCTTATGATGTGCCCAGCGCTGAACTTGCCATTCAGTTGGGTGTCGATGGCATCAAGCTCAACTCATCTGATCTCTCCAATCCCGATCTTCTGGAAATAGTAGCGCGGTCAGGCCTCCCATACACCATGGGTACGGGCGCTTCCACAGTTGAAGAGATTGCCGAGGCGGTGAAGACTTGCCTGAGAAACGGTGGGGACCAAATTATTTTGATGCACGGGGTTCAGAACTTCCCAACGGCAATCGAGCATGCCCAGATCAACAGAATCAGAATGTTAAAAGCCCTGTTTCCTTTCCCGGTAGGGTACCAGGACCACACTGATGCTTCACACCCGTTTAGCAGGGTGGTCGATTTACTGGCCATAGGCGCTGGGGCATGCGTCATTGAAAAACACATTACCCTCGATCGTTCCGAGACAGGCACCGATTACCAGGCGGCATTGGAACCAATGGAATTGAAAGAATTTGTCCAGACAATCAAGAGAGCAGAGCGTGCTATGGGGTCCAACAGGATATTGCCGTTGAGTCAAAACGAGAAGAACTACCGAAAGTTCCAGAAAAAGAGTATTGTTTCGGGCTGTGAAATCAAGAAGGGACAATTGGTGACAAGAGGAATGTTACAATTTATGCGCTCTGAACCGGGACTATCGCCTCATCAGGTAGGCAAGATTGTTGGTAGAGCCACAAAAAGAAATATTAGACAATTTGAAAACATCCTTCCTGAAGACCTAGAATAGACACCCCTTGACCGACCTATATTTCAAACAGAATAATAGTTTTGCATATTGTCTGTACGCCTACCAACGGGGCTCTGTCTCATGTTATTGCTTTGGATCGCAGAAGGCAACGGAAGAAAATCAATGAATATTTTGCAGTTCCATTTTGGGACTTGTTGAAGATTAAGAGAAAGGGATCCGAAGGAATCGAACATCCCATTAAACAAACTGGGTGGCCTCGCGACTTTCTAGTAATGGAGAGTAAAGCTATTGTTGGGCTGTAAACTGCAGAAGGCAACTACTTGGATGGACAGGTGACATAGAAATGAAGGTTCTCTATATTGCCCGTGAGCCCAATGTTGCTAATCTGTTCTTGCCAATTGCTAAGGCTTTCAGGAAGATGTACCCCCACAGTGAACATGTTTTGGTTGATCCATCCCGAGTATTCCAAAAAGGCAGACTTGAAGGTACCGTCTCGCCTGCAGAGTATTTCCTTCGGCACGGTTTTCAAGGGGAAATCCTTAATCCCTGTGATTTTCACGATCTGGAAGGCCTTGCTGAAAATCACAAGCTCTACCTGTTTCATATGAGACTGTTTGAGCACCATCAGCCGTCCGCTATTGTAGTTCCCCATGAAATGGGGCCATCGTTCTATGCTGTCCAGGCTGCAAGGCTTATGGAAATACCAAGCTGTCACGTCCAACACGGCATCTGGGGTCCCATGAAATACCATGGGTATTATGACCTTCCAGAATATATTCCCAAGAAAACACGGCAACAGCATCTTTCGGTTCGGTTGCTATTAGGGAAGCAGTTGCAGATCCTGTCAGCCGAATACGACCTTATCAAACAAGCGTCAGCGTTTGTGAAAAAGCGATTGGATTCCATTACGAAAAAAGAAGCTAGCCATGCCGGGGAATTGAAGACTCCAGAGAAACTCGTCCCCTACAGAAATCAGTTGATAAGCCCTCAAGGTGATTATCCCATCCATGCGGATCATATGCTGGTCCACGGCCCTTACTACAAGAGACAACTGAGCGAAAAGCGGCCTGATGTGGATGAGGAAAAAGTCCATGTGATTGGCTATTTGAGAAGTGATTTGTTTTACAACAACCCTCCTGATTCACGAGAGACAGTCTATGAGAGATATGGATTGAATATGGATGGTCGCCTCGCGTTGTATTTCTACTCTCCTTTTCAGGAACTCCCACAATATTACCGGGTCCAATATCATCCCAATGATGCCCTGATCGATGCGATAGGCATGTTGAAACAGGTCGACGACAGAATAAATGTTCTGGTGCTCCTTCATCCTAATTTACGATTTGATCATTATCGGAAAGAAATCGCACAGCTAGTCAGGAAAAACAGGTTCGACAGAATAAGAGTAGACAGGGCCCACGACGATCATTTTTCACTCTTTAAGCTGGCAACTATTGTTATCGGGGTCAAGTCGGGTGCACTATACGAGGCTATGTTGGCCAATGTGCCTGTGGTGGCTCAAACATATGTGCTTTCCAAGATCTATGATCCTCAGCACGTAGAAGGGGGGGCTGTGGCCCCTGTTTTTTCGTCATTGCACCTAGGCTTACAGCTGGAAAGAGTGCTTAAAGACAATACGTTCCAGGAGAGAATGTATGAGAATCAGAAGATGGTCTGCCGTGATGTTTTGGGACCGTTTGATGGGAAGTGTGGAGAACGAGCAGCGACTGTTTTAGCAAACTTGATTAGAAAAGCTTCTGATTTCCGGCCGGACAAAGCTACCAGTGAGCTTATTCGTTAAGCTTGCAACCATGGCCCCACCTGGCGGAAAAAATTCTGACGATTTGAACAAATTGTACGGAACCACAATATCGGTTTTTTTCTAACAACTCGTTTTGACATGTAAAGTTCTGGGGACATGGAGAAACTCCCTTTTGTATCGGTCGTAGTTCCCACTCTGAATTCTCCAGAGCGCACCAGCACATGCATCGAGGCGCTACTTGCACAGACTTATCCCAAGAACCAGTATGAAGTCATAATCATTGACAATGGTTCTTCTGATCATACCCCCAATATAATCCAAGAATATCCAGTCATATTCTTAAAGGAAAGCGGCATCAAAAGCCCTTACGCAGCTCGGAACCGAGGCATCAGGAGCGGGCGAGGGGAAATCATTGCCATGACTGATGTGAATTGCACACCTGTTCCCACATGGCTTGAGGAAGGCGTCAAGTCCATGAAGATGGCAGGCGCAGATCTTGTTGGGGGAAAAGTCACCTTCACTTTTTCGCCAAAGAGGACAGTGGCAGAATGTTTCGATTCGGTCAGCAATGTGAAGATGAAAAGCAGCATTGAAAAGCGTGGGGTTGCCAAAGGTGGAAACTTGTTTGTTCACAGGCGCGTTTTTAAAAGCCTCGGCTTGTTCCCTGAGTACATGCGGTCGGGAGGCGACGTATGGTGGACAGGGCGAGCCACAAAGGCAGGTTTTAAGCTCATCTATTCGCCAAAGGCCAATGCTTACTATCCAGCCCGAACGCTGTTTCCACTTCTGAAAAAGAGCTGCCGAGTTGGAAAAGGACAGATGGCCCTTTGGCTTGAGCAGACGCCTTCATTGTTGTCGATTATAATAAGTGTGGTTCGGGGTTTTCGTCCTCCGAAGTATTCCTTCATAGGCAGAATCGTCCGGGAAAGAGGGACAAAAGAGATGCTTAGCAGGTTGCCAGCTATTTGGGGCGTTAGCTGGATGTGTTCTGTTGCGTCCAACACTGGTCGCATTTCTTGTGTTCTTCGGAGACTGCTTTAGAAAAGCGACTGGGATCCTATGGGTATCTATGCCAGTCGAGAACTGATATTGTCCCACCATGTCTTCCCGTGTCTAATGTCATGAACCGATTAAGCGAGCGCATTCCCCGCTGCTTGCAGCGGGGTTAGCGAGCGTATAAAAAATTAGGGTTCTTCTCCAATTTAGTTGGAGAAGAGGGTCCAAGGATTCAAGGGGTCAAGGATTCAAGGGTTTGTTTGCTAAAGACTTTATCAGCGCTTTCAACATTGTTTCGATTTCGACGATATCTCTAAACAGAGTTCGTATGACTTTTGCCAGACTTTGAAGACCCTGCAGCTTGCTGTAGGGTCTTCAATATTGTATTGAAAATGGTTTTCGTTGTGGTTGACAATTGTCGTTGGCCTGTGAGTACTTCACCACTGTGAAGGGATGAATCTACAAGAGCTTATTCTGCAACTTGCAGAAGACGCCTTAGGGCGACCTGAAAAATACCTGCGACCTGGCCACAACGGACCATACAGGGACCCAGAAACACCCGTCCGCAATCTTGGCCATTGGTTGATCACTTTTGCCAAATGCTATGAATGGACAGGGGAAAGACGTTTTAGGGAAAAGGTTTTAGAACTCGCCGAATACCTTTGTTCGGAGGAAGTGAGACCCTATGGGTATTCGTTTCATCATCGAAGTAAACCTGATAAAGATCGATGCAACGGGCTGATCGGTCAGGCTTGGACCTTTGAGGCCCTGGCTGAAGCATCTGCTGTCTTGAAGGATGAGGGTTATGGAGCCCTAGCTGAAGAAGTCTTTTTTCAACATCCTTTTGATTACAGGCTAGGCCTGTGGAGATGCCTGGAAATTGACGGCAAGGTGCTGGATCTTGATCCTACTTTCAACCATCAGCTTTGGTTTGCTGCCTGTTCTTCTCTGATCCGATCAAAAAAAAGTGATGAGATTCGACAGATGATTGAAAGGTTTTTCGAATGCATTGAGACGAATATGACCGTTATCAAAGATGGACTTATCTATCATCCTATCGAACATCTCCTTGAGTCCCATCTGGAAAGGAAGCAAGGGGGCACAGCAAAGAAGCAAAGAAGTTTTAGGCGCCTTTGGCCTTTCGTGGGATCAGAAAAGCGTTTAGAGGGAAGAGAGAGTAATGACGAAAGAAAGGCAGAAATGCCAAGGAGACTGGTACTTAAGTCCATGGGATATCATTGTTTTAACATGTATGGTTTTGCCATTCTTCACGGATCTTTTCCCAGCCACTCTTTTTGGAGATCGGGCACTCTCTTGAGCATGGTAGACTATATGCAAACGGACGAATACAGAGAGGGACTTAAAGGCAATCCTTTTGGCTATCCATACAATCCTGCCGGATTTGAGGTGCCTTTTTCTTTGAATAGGTTCAATAGAATTCCGAAGAGTGAAATGTTAAAAACATGTTCCTGGTGGGTCAATGAACAGTTGAAGCACTGTTTTGATCGGTACGACCAGATGATGAGTGAATACACTGAAGACGCCCTGACCCTTACAGCAAGGATTTATGAAGCGACGAGGCTGCCGAGGTCCTTGCTGGAAGGTGTTCGGCTGGTTTGGCATTAAGGAAGGTCCAACCAGCTTAAATGCACGCATTTGTTTCCGCAATTGTGCCGGTTTTCAACAATGCGGCGGGAATCCGCAATGCGCTAGACGCGCTTGTTGCCCAGTCTTATCCGAGACGTTTGTATGAAATCGTGGTGGCTGACAATGGTTCCACTGATGGCACACAGAAACTCGTCAAACAGTATTGCGAGGTCTATCCGGACCTCGTCCGCATGGTGGTCGAAGACAATATGCAGAGTTCATATGCGGCACGCAATAAGGGCCTGCGATTGGCGCGGGGTGAGATACTGGCCTTTCTGGACTCCGATTGTATACCAGAAACCCATTGGATAGGATCAGGCGTGAGGGCGTTGCTTGAAACACCCGCATCATGCGGTGGGGGCGCCTTAGTCTTTTTTTTTAGATCAGAGCAGCCCAACATCTATGAGAGTTTCGACTCCATCCGAAAACTCAACCAAAAGGTTTACATAGAGAAGGCTGGCTTTGCTGCGACAGCGAATTTTTTCATCCGTCGAGAACTGTTTGAGAAATACGGCCTATTTCGATCCGATCTGATATCAGGCGGGGACTACGAATTTGGACGACGTCTCACCAAAGCGGGTGAGAAAATGATTTTTATCCCAAAGGCCGTTGTTCGGCATCCCGCACGAGCCACCTTCGGCGCCATTTTGAAGAAGAGCAAACGCATTGCTTTGGGGCAAAAACAACTGCATGAAATGGGACTTCTTGAACACGGAAGACTGTCATGGAAGAGTCTAAATCCGGAACGCCGATGTCCAGAATCGGACGGAGTCGCTTTGACAACCAGACAGAAAGTCGGGCTCATTATCCTGATGAATGTCTTCAAATACTATAACCTGGTGAAGCGACTATAGGGGAGAAATGAAAGGTCCCTTGGTTTCCGTAATAATCCCGACGCACAACCGGGCGCACTTATTGCCGCGGGCGATTTCTAGTGTTTTGGGACAAAGCTATCATCACCTGGAGTGCATCGTAGTGGATGATGGATCTACTGATGAGACAGCACGGGTTGTGAAAGAACTTACTGATCATCGACTTGTCTATCTATGCCACGAAACGAATCGTCATGCGTCCGCCGCACGCAACACAGGCATGGCTCATTCCAACGGTGAAGTTATTGCCTTCTTGGACGATGATGACGAATGGCTTGCCAATAAATTGGAAAAACAGGTGGTTTTTCTATCAGGACTTCCTGAGAACGTGGGCATGGTCTACTGCTGGATGGACTATTTTGACCAACACGGTAACCTGATTAGGGAGCATCATCCCAGGCTGAGAGGCTATGTTTTTCCCCATGTACTGGACGCCCAGCGCTTAGGTGGTTGTCCCACCCTGCTGGTGCGGCGAGAGGTAGTTGTGGATGTTCGGGGGTTTGATGAGTCTCTGCCTCGCGGTAATGATGGGGACTTCATTCGTCGGGTTTGCCGCAAGTATCTTGTCGACTTCGTGCCAGAGGTGCTTGTTCATGTACACGTGGGGCACAGAGGAAGGATTTCGGGCAGTTCCCCACAAGACTTATATAATGCCATCATAGGAGGGGAGACCAAGCTACAAAAATTCGGGAGAGAGTTGAAGAAACTGCCAGAGGCGCACACAAATATCTTGTTAAAACTGGCTGTTACGTATCAGGGGTTGGGGAACAATCGTCGAGCCCTGTTCTACATTTGGAGAGCAGCTAGAGTTGGCGCCTGTGAAATTCGAGTATGTCGTACGGGAATCAATTTAGCTGTCAGAGCGATGAGAAACCGACTAAAAAACATCATAGGTCGAGGTCTGTACAAATCATTATCTGTGTCCGCATTAGAGTCCATTAAAAGAATTCGCCGTGAGTCTAGTTATCTGCTTGGAGTAAAACTCCCTGTATGGAGACGACATTTTCACGAGAACTGGGCGGCACTCAGCCGAGTGGGACGACAAAGTGATGCCGATCGTCCACATGTTGTTTACATAACCGGAATGCCTCGCACAGGAACCAGTCTAGCAAAGAATTATATGGGTGCCCATGAAGGACTCGAGGTCATGAGGTTCCAACCGCACGGTTTTGTGCATGCTTGGCAATTTTCAAGGAGAACTGAAAACATCGTGGTGGATAAGGCCACACATTATATCCACAGTGTTTGGAAGATCTATCGTGCCTATGGAAACTCTGTCGCTTTCTACTGTCTGGTTAGGGATCCCAGAGATGAACTAGCGAGCCTCCTTGAGACTGATAAACACCGAGAGGTTTACAGAGACCAACGTTTTTGGAAACAGTGGGCCAGGACTTATGAGAGATACTTGGAATTTGCTGCATCTCAAGGAAGCCCCAGCCTGTGCTATCTCATCCGTTACGAGGATTTTGTTCGATGGCCGATAGCCGCAAAGATCCATTTTCTGAACTGGTTGGGCTTGGTGCCTGATACCGAGACCATAACGCCTGATTATGGGATCATTCACGAGGATGACATTCAGGACTGGAAACTGAAAGACAGACGAACCATCACAGCAAACTCGGTTGGTCGCTGGAAAAAGGCCTTCGGGGAAAGCCACCAAGCCTTGTTTGAACAATGGAAGCGGATAGACCGGGTAGCTTCCCTCATGGAGCGCTTTGGCTATGGGGAAGAAGGGTGTACTGGTCAGTCTGCAAGCATGTGCGGATTGACAATTTTTCACGACAAGGCGTTGTAAAAAGGAAGATGAGCCACGGGGAAGGACCATTAGTGACGGCTGTGGTTACAACGTTTGACCGGCCTTCAATGGCTAAAAGGGCAGTCCAAAGCGTTTTGGCGCAGACCTACAGGCCTATTGAGATCATCGTCGTGGAAGATGGGTCTGAAAGTGGAATCGACAGGTGGTTGCAAGGCGGAAGCCTGACCTGCATCCAATACATGCGCCATAAAAACAACAAAGGACTGGCTGCCTCAAGGAACACTGGACTGCGCAGTGCGCAGGGTAAATATGTAGCCTACCTCGATGATGATGATGAATGGCTGCCAGAAAAACTCGCCAAACAGGTTGAGCTATTTGAAACCAAAGGAGAGATCGTTGGAGTGGTTTACTGCGGCGCACTTAGGATTTCTCCTCAGAAGCCGATGGGGAGGGAAAAGCGGCCAAGGCTCAGGGGAGACATCCGCAAAGCGATTCGTGAGAAAGGCTTGTCCACTATTCCTTCAAGTTGCCTGTTTCGAAGAGAAGCACTAGGGCGAGTCGGCGGATATGATGAGAACTTGCTGTCTCATGTGGATTTCGATATATGGCTGCAATTAGCTGGTCAAAAATACGCTGCCGAATATGTGGATGAATGCCTGGTGAAGGTGCATCAGCATGAGAGTTACAAGATGACTAAAGATGTTGAGTCGAGAGTTCAGGCTACACAGTTATTTTGTAACAAATGGCAATCTGAACTTCAGACATGGTTTGGTCGAAGGGGCGGGCAAAGATTCTGTTTTCAATTTAAAGCTCAGGTAATGGGGATGTTGGGTTGGACATGTTTTCATAAAGGAGACAGGATGCAAAGTGCAAAATATTTCTTGTTGGGGCTTCGTTATAATCCGGCGAAACGTGAAAATTATGTTGGTTTAATCACTATTGGTAGGAGGTTTTGTGACGGCCTTGTCCAAATCGGAAAAAGGTCCAAGAGGAGCGAGGATGTATAAAAACCCTGCGATTGCAAGGTGTTGTCCAAGTTTGATGGAACTCCCGCCAGCTCCACGGAACAGGGTCGGCTGGCCATGGAGTGAAGAGAGCACGCAGCTTCCCGAGACCATGCCCGATGGCCGTCTTTGGCCCCGCGTTACCATTGTTACGCCGTCATACAACCAGGGCGAATTCATCGAAGAGGCCATTCGATCTGTATTGCTACAAGGGTATCCAAATTTGGAGTACATTATCATTGATGGCGGCAGCACCGACAGAACCGTTGACATCATTCGCAGATACGAAGATCACCTCACGTACTGGGTCAGCGAACCTGATCAAGGACAATCTGACGCGATCAACAAGGGCTGGAAAAAAAGCAGTGGTGAAATTTTAGCGTGGATCAACGCGGACGATACGTACTGCCCAGGTGCAATTGCAGCTGTTGGGGGAACCTTTCTGGAGAAAAACGATGTTGTCCTGGTAAGTGGAGCAGCCAATACAACGGATGTTTCTGGTGAAACAATCCTGTTTACGAAAAGACCTCCTGACATAAATCCATATGAAATGCTGAGACGCAGCGGAGGAGTTCCAACGCAGCCATCTGTTTTCCTCAGAAGAAGGGTGGTGGATGAGATCGGATTCTTGAATACGGAGCTTCACTATGTGATGGACTGGGAATTCTGGATTCGCCTGGGCCTCTATTACAGACCAGAACAGTTTCAAAAAACGAACAAGGTTTTATCCAATAACCGGCAATGGCCGGAAACTAAGACTAACAAGGGCTGGAGAGAAATATGTCAGGAAAACAGGCTGGTTCTTGATTACATATTCGGGACGTTTTCTGGTGACAGAGCGTTGCAACGGATAAAATGCATAGCCCATAGCACCAGTTACCGAAAACAGGCTTCTCTTGCGAGAGAAAATGCTGCCCCCGGCTTAGCTATAAAGAGCTTGTTCCGGGCCTGGTGCATGGCACCGTTAGCCTACAATCCAGCAAGAGAATTTGCCTTTTTGCTTTCGGTCATATTAGGGAAGGAAAAGACGGACAGGCTGAAAAGCTGGTTATCAATTGAAAGGGACAGGCTTCCCGATGATCAGGTGGATACTGGAGAGGGGTCAGAATGTTCAGAGGAATTAATGTTAAGAAGGTAGGGAGCATAACCGGCCTTTTGAGAGCGATAATCTCTGAGTTGGAAAAGAAGTTTTATGTGTCCACCTTCCCATTGAGAAAGGAAAGGTATCTGTCGAAAAAGATCGTTGCTTGTGTTTTTTCAGTAGGTGAATTGACGGAAGAGAGATCAATTTTGAGTATCAAACGCCAGAGACTCCCTGTATCGAGAATTGAGGTGATCAGAAACGTAATTCCCATATCTGCTGCATCGAACCGAGTTTTTGATGTGGCTTCTGATGCGGATTATGTTTTGTGGGTGGATGCAGACATGATTCTCTATGAAAACTGCTCATCGTATTTGATACGTTTGGCCAGAAGAAATGCCTTATTTACTGCCGGAGGATTAATTGATCCAGTTTTTGGTGTCATCGGTTGGGTAAAGCTGTTGAATATGAATTTGGCCAAGGCATTGGAGATTCGCTTTAGAAATGTCTTACGATGTGATCTTGATTTTTGCAGCAGGGCAACACGCAAGAATGATAATGTAATTCCAGTTTATGGAACCCATAGAAAAATCCTTGGGACTCACCACGGTTCGTATACTGCTAAAGACATTTTCCGGAAAACTCAAATATGGAGAAAAAAGGCGAATAACGTCCTGGATAAAGATCTCTTATTGTCCCTGACGAAAAAATACTTACGGACAAGCAATACCGTTTTACTAGCCGGAATACTCGGTACCATACTGCCCAATCCGGATGATTCGCAGTGTGAGTCATCTCCTGAGAGTGGCCTCGAAAACTGGGATGCTGTGTCCATGTTGCTTGAACATGGCTTACAACATGAGTCGTTCGGACTTAGCTACAAGTAATGTTATAAGCGTCTGTCTATTTTTTACTTTTGGTATGAATCTTCGCCGTTGGGACGAAGCGGGAATTCTCGACCGAGAGGTTTGTTTTTACAAGAAATTGGTGGAGCATGGCGTGGATGTGACATTCTTCACTTATGGGGATGAAAGTGACCGGGGTTATGCAGATCGTCTTCCGGGAATAAAGATTATCCCTGCGTGGAGCAAAGGGCCGACCCCAAAGGGCAGATTGGCAACACTGGCAGCCTCTTTGGCAATTCCGTGGATTTGGAAGCACGAGCTGGCCCAGCACCAAATATTGAAGACTAACCAAATGTGGGGAGCATGGATACCCCTGTTGGCCCAATATTTGACAAGCAGACCTGTTCTTTTGAGATGTGGCTACGAGGCATACAAGAATGTGACAAAAGGCCAGGCCCCTGCGTTGATGCGATTTGCAACCTACTGGCTCTCTCGATGGGCATATGGCTCTGCGGATAAGGTGGCTTTCACTTATCATGGGGCAGCAAATTTTGCTAACACGATTTTTGGCCCCTCTCCAGACAAGGTGGTTATACAACCTAATTATGTGGATATAGAGAGATTTTCCCCTTGCTCGCAAGATATGCGACACCCGGAAAGGGCCTTGTTCGTGGGAAGAGTGGAGAAAGAGAAAAACCTTTCTTGTCTTATCAAGGCTATGTCCAAGATCGGACTAGGACTTGATATTGTGGGAGCTGGAAGCCTTGTTGCCCCTCTTAAAGCTCTGGCAAAATCGTTGGGAGTTGATGTGCGGTTCCTCGGCATTGTTCCTTACGGAGAGCTTTCAAAAATCATGGTCCAGTATCCTGTTCTTGTTCTTCCTTCCTGTTATGAGAATCATCCCAAAGTTCTGCTTGAAGCTATGAGCTGCGGGATGGCAGTGGTCGGAACAGATGTGGATGGAATCAGGGAAATGATTGATAATGGCGAGAATGGATTGCTTTGTGAGCCCTCTGCCGAGAATCTTGCTAATTGCATCGAAAGAATTATGCAGGATAAGAAATTAAGGGAGAGACTAGGTTCTGCGGCAAGAAGTTTTGTGGTTAAAAACTTCTCATTGCATAGCATCGTGAAGAAGGAAATCGAAATATACCGACAGATTCTTGGAAAGAAAAAGCAGTGTCTCCACTTGTATCTGTCATAATGAGTGTTTACCAAGAGCCGGATGGCTTTATCAGGGCAAGCATAGAAAGCATACTTCGGCAGTCTATGTGTGACTTTGAGTTCATCATCATTCAAGATGACCCTTTAAATAAAGAGGTAGCTTCGTTACTTTCGGAATATGCAGGAGAGGATAAAAGGATTAAATGTTTGAGAAACAAGAAAAATTTGGGGTTAGCTCTTTCACTAAACAGTGGACTTCAAAAGGCCCAAGGAAAATACATCGCTAGAATGGATGCAGATGATATATCGCTACCAGAGAGGCTGCAAAAGCAGCTGTCTTTTTTGGAGAAAAATCCGGAAATATCTCTGGTTGGTTCATCAGTTTTTGTCATTGATGGTGGAGGCAAGACATTGCACCATCTCACTAACCCTGATGATTCAAAGTCTCTCAAGATGTCTTTTTTAAGAGGTGCCACCCCCTGTTTTCACCCAACATGGTTTTTCAGAAAAAAACTTGTGAATATTCTTGGTGGATATCGCAACCTGCCCGTGGGACAAGATTATGATTTTTTGGCTCGACTAATTGCTAGCGGTTTCAAGATATCAAACCTGAATGATCCCCTTGTTGGATATCGAGACCACCCTGACAGGATAAGATACAAAAAACACATATTGCAAATACGGTTTGGAGAATATATTCGACGGGGGCTTGAGAAGAACCTTATTTGTAATAAATCTTACCTTAATGAAGAAGTTATTAATTCTAAGTTAAGGGTGCCTCCCTGTTTGAATATCTTGCACAGATTATCACAGCGATTGTCAAGAAAAGGACGGTATTTTAAGAGAAAAAACAGACTTGTTTTCGCGGGTCTTTTGCTCTGGTCAGGACTGGTTTCTCCTTTTCAAATGTATTGTATAATTAATGAGGTAAGACGACATTTCAAGTATAAAAGCAAAAACCAGTGCGATGGAGTATCTCATGTGCCCTGGAGATAAGAAGTCTACGGAAGAATAACGTTGGTGGGAAATAATAAATGTGCGGTATTTGCGGGGTCATAGACTTTAATCCGGAAAACCAGATCAGAATACAGTCAATTCTTCCAGTGGTTCAGGCCCTTCGTCATCGAGGTCCAGATGACGAAGGGCTTTTTTGTGATGGCAACGTGGCCCTTGGACATCGTAGATTAAGCATTATCGATCTTGCCGGGGGACATCAACCGATATTTAACGAAGACAGAACGGTTTGTGTCATTGTCAATGGAGAGATTTATAATTATCTAGAGTTGAGAGAAGATCTAAAGAATAAGCACGTCTTTTCGACACAATCTGATTCAGAAGTCATTGTGCATCTTTGGGAAGATTTTGGAGAAACATGTGTAGGCCACCTGAGAGGGATGTTTGCCTTTGCCGTGTATGATATGAACCTCAAGAAGGTTTTCCTTGCCAGAGATCGATTTGGCCAAAAGCCGCTCACATATGCGATGACCCCCCATGGGTTCTACTTCTCGTCAGAGATCTACCCGCTAACCCAGGTCCGTCATGTTGACACAGGACTGTGCCATTTTGCCCTTGATGACTTTTTATCCCTTCATTACATCCCTGCACCAGACACGATTTTTAAAGGTATTAAAAAATTACTTCCGGCCCACACACTGACTCTTTCTCTCGAGGGTATAAAAATCAATAGGTATTGGTCCATAGATCCATTCAAAAGGAATCCAGATTCCTATGATGTCGCCGCTGTGAAAATCCGTGGCCTCCTTGAAGAGTCGGTCAAGTATCGGATGATAAGTGACGTGTCGGTGGGGGCATTTTTGAGCGGTGGGGTGGATTCAAGTATTGCTGTGGCCTTCATGCGACAGATAGAGCCTGTCGGAAATGTACAAAGCGTGTGCATTGGATTTGACGAGCACGGTTATGACGAGCGAATGTTTGCAAGACAGGTGGCTGATAGGCTCAGGACAATGCACTATGAGCATTTGGTCAAAGCGGACGTTGTCAGAATCATTCCAGATCTGGTGCGTCATTATGGGGAGCCTTATGGGGATTCTTCAGCCATTCCGACATGGTATCTTAGTAAGGTTACTTCAGATCACGTTAAAGTTGCTTTAAGCGGAGACGGTGGAGATGAGATATTTGCAGGATATAACCGTTTGGACAGCACCAGGTTGGTTGAAGCGTATCAGAAACTCCCTTACCCTCTCCGTAAGAGGGTAATAGAACGTGGTGTAGAATGGCTGCCAGACATCCCCTGGGGTGAAGGCTATGTCAGCCAACTGAAACGGTTCATGAAAGGGGCGAGCCAAAATCCAGCACAGCGTTTTGTCCTCAGAAACTCCGTATTCTCCCAAGACATGAAAGAAAATCTGTATACAGAGAAATTGAGGGGGGCTCTTGCTGGCCACGACCCGGCACGACGTTTTCACGGGCCTCATGGCAGTCTGCACGGTTTGTCGGAGGCAGAAAAGCTCCAGCACATAGATTTGGGAGTTTTCTTGCCAGATGATATCCTGGCCAAGGTAGACATTGCTTCCATGGCTCACGGCCTGGAGGTTCGATCTCCGTTTTTGGATCATGAACTGGCCGAATACGTCCTGAGTCTGCCGCCGACGCACCGGCACCGCCTTTTCAGGAGAAAACGCCTGCTCAAGACCGTGGGAGCCTGCTTCTTTCCGGTCTGTCATCTGCACAGGAAAAAGAAGGGCTTTCGGCTTCCGATCGGGCACTGGTTCAGGACATCGCTCCGGGGATCGCTTCTCAACGGGCTGACAGAAAGCCCCATATTCGCGGACGGCAAGTTGTTTGATCAGAGGTATGTCCGGCGACTCTACGAAGAGCACCAATCCGGCCAGATCAACCATACGGACCGCCTGTGGAACCTGTGGTTTCTGGGCGAATGGTCCAAGGGGGCGAATATCAATGGCGGATAGGAGTTTGAGGCACAACGTTGAAAAACACCAGGCAGGAGGCGTCCGGGTTCAGGGTGTGCTCTTAAGTCGTCCCGGTCCTAGCCCACGTAGGCTTCTAGGTCAAAAGAAGGTCGCTCATGACTTTGACGAAAGAACATCTCATGCCATATGTGAAATCCCACCATCATCCAGAGCGTGAAGTAGTGCCACCGCAGCCGGGGGTGGGGGCTATGTTCCAGGACTTTTTTGACAAAATCATAATTGAACAATCCTAATTCCTTGACCCGGCGGGGGGTTAGAACCTGTTGGGCTGTTTCTCTCAGGTCCTTTTGAAATTCATAGTAAGGATTGAAGGCAAATCCCCATTTTTTCTTATGCAAGACAAACTCAGGAAGCACGCCACGCATGGCTTTCTTGAAAATGCTCTTGGTTTTCATGCCGTTCATCTTCATCTGAACAGGTAGTTTGTTTGCAAAGGAGACCAAATCTCGATCTAAGAACGGCACACGAACCTCGAGGCCATGTGCCATGGATACCCGGTCCTCATTTAAGAGGAAGTCATCAACCAGCTTAGTCTGAAATTCTGCTGTGAGTGCCTGTTCGATAAAGCTTTGGTGCCTATCGGCGAAATAGGGCTCAAACACTGTGCGTGTAGGGGCAAGCTTCTGTTTTAGCATCCTCGGCCCGTATAGCTGTGACCACACCTGGTCGTCATAGTCCCAAACATTTCTTATGATGCCATAGTATTGGCATTTGTCGCCGAGACTCAAAAACAGTTGTGCGCCGCGGCGATATTCGTCTCGCGTCATATTCGTCGTCCGTCTTTGCGCGTTCATGAGATGATTGAAAACCGGTTGCAGAACTCGCCCTATGAAAGTGGCGGTCATGAACCGGTGAAATGGCTCGCTCGGTTTCATGTACTGGTAAGCCAGATAACCGGCAAAAAGCTCGTCCCCCCCAAGTCCGCCTAGGGCTACCTTGATGAAACGTTTGGCATATTCAGCCAAAAGGAAGCCTTGGACGACGTTGATTTTTGGTTCTTCAACATGCCAAAGCACCTTGGGAAGGCATTGCAAAGGCTGAGGATCGAGGTTTAAAGCATGGTGCTGAGTGTTGAAGTGTTCAGCAACCCTCTTGGCATCCTCAACTTCGTCGGTCGGTTCATTAAAACCCACGGTATAGGCATCTATGGACGCGTCCACACATCCTCTGCGGGCCATGGCCAAGATAGATGAACTGTCCATGCCGCCGCTCAGGTAAATGCCGACCGGCACATCCGAGACGAGTTGTCGGGATACGGATTCTTGCAGATGGCACCTTATTCCGTCAACGGCTTCAGCTTCGGTTAGTTGAGAGCTGGCTGGTCTGGGCATTCTCCAGTACAATGCCCGGCGTAGGCCCCTCTGCGATACAACAGCATATTCTCCAGGCAGGAGTCGTTTCACGCCCTTAAATAACGTTTCTCTTCCAGGGACATAACGCAGGTTCATGAAATAATGAACCGATTGCTTGTTGATGCTTGGGGTTACATCTTCAGCTGCTAAGATGGCTTTGATTTCAGAGGCAAACAACACCCGGTTTTTGTCCTGATAGATGTGAAAAGGCTTAACCCCGAAGTGGTCTCGGGCCAATATCAACCTTTCTTTCCGGTTGTCCCACAAGGCGAAAGCAAAGATCCCGTTTAGCCTGTCGAACATGTCCAAGCCAAGGTCTTCATAGAGGTGCACCAAGGCTTCTGTGTCGCTTGACGTGGAAAATATGTGACCACGAGCTTGAAGGTCTTTGCGAAGGTCTTTGAAGTTATATATCTCACCGTTGCAGGCAACGACGATTGAGCCATCCTCGTTTGACATGGGCTGGTGTCCTGTTTCAAGGTCAATGATACTCAGACGCTGATGAGCCAACACGACACGTTCGTTCTCAAAAACCCCCTTGTCATCCATGCCGCGATGGGCGATCGCTGCCGCCATGGCGTGAGCCGTTTGCCTGGCGTCAGATGGTTTTTTATCAAAAAAATAGATGCCAGCCACACCACACATACCTAACCTGCCAGCCTCTCTTCTGATTTAGTCTCCCTAAGAGCCCAGTCTGCTGCAACGTCAGCATTACGGGTCTCTCCGAAGCGTTCCACCAGCCGAACAAGCCACCCAGTCACATCGATCGTGTCCTCCAAAAGGCGCTGGCGCTTTTTCAGCCAGTGACCTTTGGGATAGGTTCTGCGGACAAGTTCTTTCACCGCATTTAAGACTCTCCCCTGCTGGTTGTCCCTAAAATTAGACACGAGCCCATAGGTATGTTCTTGCACATCGGTGTAGCCTCGCCCTGTGGGACTCACGAAGATGGCGGGGGTGCCAAGCACGGCAGCTTCGCTTGCCATGGTGGTCGATTCTCCGGCAACCAGCGACGCATAAAACATGAAATGATGAATCCGCTCAACCGGAATGGGACTGGCATAGGGTTTGAGCTCGGAGGGCAAAGGTGCTTCGCTTGATACAAGGACCCTACCGTGTCGGCACAGTTCCGAAACGAGTGCGATTTTGTTTGAGATGCTGAAGCCTCTTTGGTCTCTATCATGGGCGGATTTCCATGCCACGAATCGCAAGATGAAAAAAGGATCTCCCGGTTTCAGCCCAATGGAGCCCAGTACTGAAGGGTCAGGTACAAATCGGCGAGGGTGCAAATAGGCGAGCTCATGAAAGCCGGCATATCGCCGGTGTTTGGCTCCATGGTCCAACGTGTAACACTGAGGGGTAAATACCCTTTGGACTAATGGAAACGTGATAGAGTTGGAGAGTGTAGCGTTTTCCGTATCCGTAAAGGCCCAAGCTGGTGTGCGAGTCAACCATCCCACTGGAGCCACAAAGGTGCCGCCTATTTGAAGCATCACATGAGGTTTGAAAGCCAAGACCTCAGCCAGGAGCCGCAGTGAGTGAACAAGCATCTCCACTGTCCACCCCACCACGCCGGTCCGTGCCTTGCTTAATACCTTATGGGAGATGTCAAACCTCCGCAAAAGATCGAGCGTCATATCTTTGTCACGTGCCATGGCCTTTACGGTATGGCCGTGCTCCTGCCATATGGACACAGCATTTCGAAAAAAATGGACGTGAGCAGGATGGGAAATATCGACGAGTATTCGCACTGTCTATCTGAGGTTTTTGTTGTAATCCATGTCAAACCACATGCCGAAGAACAAGGTCTGAAGACCGCTGATTATTGTAAAAGCTAGCGCCAGGGCATTTATATCAGGGATATCACCAGTCGTGGCCCAGATGTAAAACAATCGAATAGTGAGAGGAACACTGGCGCTGATTAGAAGAAAGGAAAGGAGATAAAAGAATACAAGAGGATGAAAATCCCTTATCACATACTTAAGGAACAACCTTTGCCAGAAGCCTTTGAATAAGATCCAGGTTATTTTCGGAGCTACTTGCATTAACCTGATGCCTGATTTTTCTCCCACATTATAGACAGGTCTCACATGTACATCTTCCACGCGGAAGTTATGTTCATTAAGCTTGATCAAAAGATCATTTGGCATGCCGTAGCGTTTGTAAACCTTGTCCAGGTTGATTTTTTGGAGGGCAACCAGTGAAATGGCCGTGTAACCGCACTGGGAATCAGCAATGTGCCAGTACCCTGAAGAAAACTTGGTCATCAAAGAGAGCAGGGCATTACCCAAATACCGATGGTGGGGCATCATATTCCAAGCGTCACCATAAAAAAGTCGGTTGCCTTTTGTGTAGTCTGCAGTGCCCTGAGCTATGGGCCCAACAATGCGAACAAGATCCTCTGGATCCATTTGGGCATCCCCTGCCATCACTGCGGTAACGTCCATGTTCATGGCTGAGGCTTTCTTATAGCCGCTGACAATAGCCCCTCCTACACCTCGGTTGTAAGGATGAACAATCAACTCGATCCGTGGGTCTGATTGCATTATCGTCTTTACAACACTGGCGGTTCTATCTGTGCTGGCATCATCAACCACGATGATGGTCTCCACAAATGCCGGAATAGAAGAGAGGGTCTTTTCAATCAGCGGCTCTTCGTTATACGCAGGAACAACTACCGCTACCGTCTTGTTTGAGTACATAATCGGTTCCAGACTGGATAGGTCGGAGCTTTTCGCTCTTTTCCGTTCTATAATATTGACTGTGCCATAAAGCAAGTCATGTGCCAAGGTTATTGCACGTCAGGCTGGACGGATAGACGACCTCCTAATCCTTGAGACAGCTTAAACTCCTCAGCGTTTCTGCCTTCCGGGATCAAGCGTCGGGCAAAGAACGTTTCGGGCGGCTTACCCACAGGCCAATAATGACCAGACAGAGGCTGATCAAAGAGATACAAAGTCCCCATTCGAAAGATTGGGGTTCGAATACAAATACAACTTGATGGATGCCTGGATCCAAGAACACCGCTTTAAATAGCCCGTTGGCTCGTAGGAGTTCTCGCTCTTGACCATTGACGAATACTCGCCAGCCAGGATAAAAGGAGTCGAGGAAAATCAGATAGCCCCCAAGAGACTGGGCCTTTATTTCGGTCCTACCAGGACCTTTACATAGGATATTTAAGACTTCGCCCCCTCCTCGGTCCTTAGGCGGGGGGTGGGAACCTTCCTCTAAGACCACATACCGCTGCGAATCAAAATCATCCTTCAGAATCTCTTCAATAGCTCTGGTTTGGTCCGGCTCTATTACGGCATCAGGTACTATATAAGCCCTTGGAAGGACATGGGAAACTTGATAGAGGTTGCATTGAATTTTTTTCAGTCTGCCCGCTTTCACCTCTGTGTCAATCTGTCCGGATTCCGATGCTATCAGATGCCCAGTATTGCTAAGTTCAAGGAATCGAATGCGCTTTCGGTAATTCAACTTTTCAAGAAGCTCCGTTATAAGCCATTGATATTGGGTCTCAACACCTCCGATGCCGTTCACATAGGAAATGTCGTATAGTGTTGCTGTATTAGGCCAAAGATACTGACGCCAAAGATGTTGAAGAACAAATGGCGACAGCCCTTGATCCTGAAAATCCCCCAGGGAATATCCTTGAACAAATATGCGTTCCGAGTCTTGGGTTTCTTTTATGCGATGAACTAGTTGGGGTTTTTCGGCATAGAAAGCTTTGGGTACTACGGGATTGACGGACATGTGAGCGAGTACAAGATCAACGGTACAGAGGAGGACCAAAAGTACACTCAAGGTAACCCTTCCGACTCTCTCTTTAATAAAAAGCGCGATGCACAATCCACTCATACAGATGATGAGAAGCGTCCTGGAACCCAGTGCGACGTAAGGGCCCACAGAAGAAGATCGAGTCAGTTGGAGGGTCAGTATAATACCGGACGTCATGATCAACAGGGCAAGGATGGCATTGAATGTTTTTTTATTACGGGCCTTCCTTTCAAGGATAAAGTCAAAACCAAAGGCAGACAGAAAAGCCATGGCATAAGCAAACACAAACATGAACTTTTCCGGAAAACGGAATGCTTTAAAGAAAGGGACCATTTTGTAGACCAGCAAAAACAGTGGTGTATGTTTTCCAAGGGCGAAGAGGATGCCTATAATGAGACATGCCGTCCAGAATCTCACACGATTATCTCGTGCAAAAACGATGGCTGTTGCAGCGCATATCAGGGGTATCCAGCCGAAATAATGACTCAGGAGCCAGGAAAAGGATTTATTCCCGCAGTGATAGATATCAAAAGGGGCGGGACCAAGAAGTTGCAAAAGCGCCAGAGGATTCAAGGAGTGTCTGGTCGCCTCCTGAAAGGTAAAACCTGAGGCTCGTATCGAGTTTCGAAACATCTCCCAAGTGGGAAGCAATTGAACCATGACTAAAGCGACGCTGACGGCGCCGATGCAGGCCAGTGCCACGCTGGTTTTTGAAAGATGCTGAAGCCATCTTGTTTGCTGATTGACGATCAGGTTATGGGCAAAAAGCAAGATCAGTGTGAACAAGAGCAATTGCGGTTCCCCTGCCAAGAACTGGATAGCGAGGAATATGGCAACCAGAAGATGATAAAAGAAAGCATGGCGACTGCGACTTTTTTCAAAACACAAGAAAACGACGGGCAACCAGACGGCGGACTGGAGATTATTCAGCACGTTGGCTGTTGAGACAAGATAGCCCCCCAGGGAGAAGCACAAAGCCGCTAGACAGGCTCCTGGAATGGAGCGATTCCAATGGCGCATGAGTGCGTACACGAAACAGGAAGCCAAAATGTAGTGGCTGATCACAAAAACATTGAAGGCATAGGGCATGGGCACCAGATAAAACACGATAGACAAGGGATAGAAAACACCGCTTTGGATATCGGCGAGAAAAGGGGCGCCACAAAAAAGTCGAGAATTCCAAAGGGGGAGTTGGCCTTGGTTCCAGCACTTCGCCAAAAAGTGCTTCATAGGCATGAAAAGCAGTTGAATATCCCTGAAGAAAAGGGAATCCCCCCATAAGAGTGGGAAAAACAAAAAAAGAACGGAGATGGTGAGATAGAGGAAGGCGAAGATTTCCAAACGTTGTTTCATGGTGCATGTCTGATGGATTGTTTGCTGCCTCGCCTGATGCAATGATCCTGTGCGCTGTTGGTCATCTGCGTCAGCGTGGCCACGAGGACAAGCTTCAAGAGTCTCGCTTCGTCATGGAGTCACTTTTTTTGTCAGTGCAAGTCTCCAAAGCCTCGTCAGGACGTCCCAATGTTGCCAAAGCACGTAATATCATCAGGCGAGACTCTTCTTTGTTGGCGCCTCTTTCCAAGGCGCGACTGGCATAAAAAAGGGCATTCTTCCAATCGTGGTTTTCTGCGAACTGTCTATATGCCTTAACATCCGTCAAGCCGGTTTCGTCCAGGTAGGCCATACCCAGGTGAGGATTTTCGACCCAATGGTCCATGAAGGTGTAATAGTCAAGATCGGCCCGACATGGGCTCTCTACCGGTTTGTACGAAGCAACGTAATTGTAAAGAACAAAAAAATTGATGGGAATCAAAACAGACATTAGTGCAACAGAGGTCATGCTAAGAATCTTGTCCTTGTTGACCTGTCTCAGGAGGTCAAACGCTTTTATGGCAAAATAGGGGGCCAGCAACGTCATGGGCCAGAGATTCCAGACATGGCGAAATTGCATGCCAGTCCAATTCATTGAGATGCGGTATAGGGCCAGAAACATGAGGACAAATGAACCCAGTACCAGCACCGAATGCAGCAGCTCTTCGCGGCGGCGTCTCTTGTAAAAAGGAAGCGCTGTCCGAACGCCCAGGCCCACATTAAAAACGGCCCAGAGCGCAAAGAATGGCAGCGAAATAAGAGGCAGTGTTAGCTGTTGCCAGCAGAGGTCGGCCAGGAAAGTGCCTGGCAATATCTCCCCCATGGCCTTCACATTGGCCAAAAAGGAGCGTGGCGATGCCCGAACCCATGCTGGGGTCAATATTTCCAGAACGCTCTCGCGAGTTGGACTGCCATACCATATGATGCCAGAAACAAAAAAAGGACCGGCCAGCAAGACAACGGGTAGAAGAACAGCTGGCAGCATTTTCAGATAGGCCCAGCCTCGCGGTCTGTCCAGAGCCGTATCTAATAAGACAACGACAAATAGGGCTGCCGCTGTCAGTAGGACAGTCATTTTAGTCAATAGCCCCAGAGCAAAGATGGTGCCGACAAGTAAACCTTGTTTCCAAGACGGCCTGTCGGCCTTGACGCAATGAAGAACGGCGAGGACAAGGCAAAGGCTTAATAGACATAGAAGCCCGTCATTTGAAACGACAGAAAATATCTGAAGATTGTTCGGCCAAAGGGCTGCTACAAGGAGCACAATCGCCGACGCCCGCGGATTTTCTGGCATAAGCAAACGCAAAATTTGTGCAAAAATGAGAAATGCGGCAATCCCAAATAAGACGGATATTGCCCGAAAAAGACGAAGGGTCCTCCGAGACGGATCAAAGGGAAAAATTGCACCTGGGTCATCATGGACCACGAAAGGGAATCTGGGGTTTTTGTCAGGATTAATCGCCAAGTATTCGGGAAAGACCACTGGAATGATCCGGGCAACGAATGCGCCCAGGTAATAGTATAGAGGCGGCTGGTAGACTTCAATGCCATATTGCCGAGGATGAGAAAGATCGATGGGGTGAATTTTCTCACCCTCAAATGCTGCTTCAATATAACGGAGGTGGTCGGGCTCGTCAGCTCCTTCAAAGGCGGGCATCAATACGGCGTACGAGACCAAGAAAACAATATGCAAACCGAGCAAAAAAGGGAATAAACCTGTGGATGAGTTTCTCAAGCCTTCACCATACCGATAATCCAGAGTGCAAAGAAAATAAGGGCAGTGCTGCCCCACCGCCAGCCTCGCGAAGTCAGAAATGTTGCCTTTCGATCATCTTTCCATGCAAATATGATCAAGCCCAGAGTCGATCCAATCCATCCCAGAAAGCCGATCGCCACAATGATACGCCAGAACGTGCTAATAGGTTTCGCCTTTTGCCTTTCAGGGGATTTGGCAGCGCCTTCGGGGCTGAACGACGGCAAGCCCCTGCTGCTCCGTTCCAGTCCTATCAGTTCTTTTATTCGAAGATCGCTTTTCCTGATCCAGTATTTGCCTGGTGTATAAAAACTTTTTGCCGAGTAGAAACCGCGCCTTATGGTTCTGGTAGCAATCAGGGCCAGATGGATGTCGCCCTTTTGTTCGGCCTCCATACTGATTTGCCACAGCCGTTCGGCCGATTTACGAACATAGGGATTGAGGGGCGTGTACCAGTGGATGGAACGGTCGAAGAAAGTGATTGCTTTAATCTGCTGATTCTCTACTAGGTGGGCCTCTGCCCGCTGGTACGCCCGCATGGAACCAAAGAAGGCTCTCACCCACACCATCACTAAGGCTACGGCAACTAAGCCTAGGATCATGAGGCCTGTTCTCATACGCTTGGTCCGGATGACATCTGTTGGGAAAAGAGCCATGGATTCCTCAATCAACCCTTTTTAGGGCCTGCAACAACATCGTTTTGACGAATACCGCCGTCCGATTCTGAAGCTTTCCACGCCTGGTTCAGCAGCCGGTTGAGGCCCATCTCTTCCCGTTGGTGATCGGGGATGACCTTCAGAACCGAGATGGCTTGGGCAGGATGACCCATCCGACAATACACAACGGCCAGATCCTTTCGTATCTCGGCAGAATCTGAAGCCAGCTCCAGGCCTTTTTCAAAAGCAGACGCAGCATTCTTGTAATCTCCAACCGATGCATGAGCAGCGCCCAAATTGCACCAAAATTGACATTCGCTAGGCCAAAGATGAACGGCCTCCTTGAAACACCCTAATGCTTCTTCATAGTCCTGTAACTGAAAATAAGCCGTTCCAGTGTTGTTGAGCGACTCAGCTCGCTCTTTACTGGTCATGGGCGGGGATCCCGCTTCATTCAGCAAATCAATCGCCGCTCTCGGTCGATTGGTATTCAGTAATAGGGCAGAATAATTTATATAATTCTTGCTCACCTTTGGATACTTTTTGACGGCTATCTGGAAATATCTTTCCGCATTCAGGAAATCTCTTTGATTTAGAAGATGCTCTGCCATGCCACCAGCATGAAAGAAGTTATCAAAACGAACGACCTCTTGCCTAAAAAAGGACGCCTCATCTTTCCATAAGTAACGATTCAGCACGTATGAATAAGTGCCAAGATACAATATGATAGAGCAAAGAATACTCATGGTGAACATGGGATTTATTTTCATAGGACGCTTTATAGCCTGCGTGAGGCCCAGTGACACAAAAATCATAGGAAGATAGAGCCATCTCATGGAAATCAGGGTGATGGCCGAAATCGGGACAATATTCAATACGGGAAAAAGGGCGGCACAAAAAGACAATACCGAAAAGCTTAACACCCTGTTTTTTCGCCATTTCCATGCGAAAATGCTCAAAAAGGCAACACAAGCCAAACCCGCAAAAACTCGCCAGTTCAAATAATTAGAGGGATAATGGACAACGAAATTGTGAAGATTGTAGGGCAAAAAAATAAGCTTTAGGTTCAAGGCTATCAAGTAAGGAGAAAAATAGATCCTTTCCCACAATTTGAAAACTTCAGACGGCGTCAACCACCAGCCCGTCGCCATTTTTCTGAGCATAAAATACCCAACGCCCAAGAGCAGAAAAGGAATATAACTGACGATCTCATTGCGAAACCTCCCTTCCTTTCTGGAAAGAAACCTGTGGTACAAAAAGATGCATGGGAGAACCAGCAGGCCGAACTCTTTTGAAAGAACAGACAGTGCAAAGAAGAGGACAGATGCAATGAAGCTCAGATGGCCTGCGCCCTCCCAACGTTTTACATAAAAATAGAAAGACAATAGGAAAAAGAGGGCTGAAAGAATGTTGTTTCTTCCAGAAATCCAGGAAACGGCCTCGGTGCTGACAGGGTGGACGGCACAAAACAGGCTGGCCCAGAAAGCCACGTGACGATTGTTGACCAATAATAGAATAAGGCCATATAAGAAAAGAGAGGTTAGAAGATGGAGGACAAAGTTTGTAGCCCTGAACCCTTGGGGCTTCATGCCCCAAAACCTATAGTCCATCCTGTAGGTTAAATTCGCTAACGGTCTGTAATAACCCGTATGTTCCTCGGGTCTGTTCTCGCTCTGAACGATGCCATCCTCTTGACTGAAGTAGGAGATCAAGGAATGTGGCTCCCGGATGTATGGATTGTTTTCTATCAAGGCATGGTCGTCCAGAATGAATCCCCCTGAAAAGGAGGGAAGGTAGATCAACGTGACCAGAAGGCCTATGATCACACAGGGCCACCAGCGGGACATGGTCGCACTCTCTTTGAAAGATTTCATGACCTGATTTTTCGATCGACTGTCAAAGATATTTACATCCCCTGCGGGCTATCTGAACCTATTTCTGACAAGCGCCCAGGCGAGCAACAAAGCAAAGCAACATAGCGTAACGGCGCTGACAATGATACCAACCCTGAACGAACGGGGTTCGAATCTTATAACTATGTCATGGTTCCCCTTGGGTAAGGGCAGGACTCGAAAGATGTAGTTGCCTGTAAGCAGAGGCCTTTTCCTGCCGTTTACATAAGCTACCCAGCCCGGATAATTGATCTCGCTCAATACCAAATACCCATCATGGTTCATTGTGGCGCTTAGGGCAATTTCTTCGTTTTTGTATGCCTGAACCCTGCAATATTCGGTCCCATCCGTTATACTGCACTCAGGGCTGCCGTTTTCTCCCAGGCCGAATGCTGCCCTTGGTGACCACGAGAATGCTTTTTTCTGCTGGTCGTCTTCAAAGACCACTGCTTCCTCCGGATTAAAATCGTCTGTCATCATGAAATCAAGGACTTTTCCCGATGAAATCGTCATGGCGTCGTGGACGATGTAAGCTCTGGGAAGGGGGTTGTTGGTTTGCAAAAGGGCTGTGTTATTTAAAATCGCATATTTCACATTCAACATGCTAATGAGATGGTTGTCCAGATCTCTGACATGACCGACGTTGACAGCCTCAGAGGTCCCGAGGGTATTCTGGCTCCTGTTGATATAGGATAAATAACGCTTCAGTATGAGGGGATCGTATCCCTGAATATCCTGGTAGCGATACACAAGCCCATCATTAGGCACTCGACTGTCATTCATTACAGCAATGCGGTGAATCTCTAAATCACTATTCAGATCGCTGAGCAACGTCATCTTTTTCTGGTCCAGACCCAAATCGGTCGTTTTGATCAATGTGTTTGAGAAAGTCCAAAGGTCAAGCGTCATAAGGGCCAAAAAGATAGCGATGGCCAATGAATGGCGTGCCAGACGCTTATGAATCAGATGAATGAGGCCTGCGGTAACCACGAAGAAACCTGCCCCAGTGAAAAGAGAGACTTTCAGAATCGCTTGCAATCGAGCCATCAAAGGCGGGCTGAACTCTGGACGGTGTATGAGCTTAAATAGGTAAGAGAAGAATAAAGAGGGTTTGAACAAGAGCATTCCCAGCAGCCCGGCAAAGAAGAGAATCCCAAGGCCTAGTATTATCTTGTACGACGTTGAATACGATTCCACCTTGGTGACATCTTCTAAGCCCATTCCCGCTAGGATTGATAGGGAGAAGACGTAGAGATAGAGTATTTGCGCGGGTATCCGAAAATGATTAAAGCCGGGCAGGTAATATATTAAGCGATAAACAGGATTGTATTCTCCGAGAGACAGAAACAGAGACAAAAATAAGGCTAAGATAAAAAACCTTCTCACATGTGGCGTTCTGGCGTTCTTTCTCAGAAAGCCAAGTAGCAACAGTGGCCCCAGGCCTGCATAAGCACCCAGCTCCCAAAACTGGCATACCTCCGTACTTTTCCAATAGGTATTGTTAACCGGATTTCCAAAAAAACCTGGAACCAGAAATGTCACGAGATTCAAAGGGTCGAAGGAATCAATTGTGGCAAATTCATAGGTCATGCCCCCCGAACGGGACGACAAGTGGGCAAATTCATAGGTTGGAAAGACCTGAATGGCGGCCAGACACAAGCCGGAGAGCAGAATGATGACAAAGCCACAACCAAGTCTGAGAACAATATCCATAGTGCCGTGCTTGAGCGTCACAACGACATGATAGGTGACAAAAAGGATGATAACCAAAATAGTATAAAAGGCAATCTGCGGGAAACCACCGAGGAGCTGTAGGCCTAGCATGAGGCCGGCCAGAATCGCATATTTTAGATAGCCCTTTTCAACGAATTTGTGGACACATTGAAAGATGAGAGGGATCCAGATATAGCTATGAACGAAGGTGAGATGCCCGGCATAGACATGACCCATGAAAAAACCATTATAGCTGAAAATGACTGCGGCTATGAAAGCGCCTGATCTCCTAATAGCAAGTGAACGTGCAAAGGCATACATGAAGATCGCCCCAAGTGCGCAGTGCAGCATGATGGTATATCCGTAAGCCTGCTGGGTGGGTATCAGATAAAAAAGAAAGCCCAGGGGATAGAACATGGCTGCTTGAATATTTCCGATCAGGGGAGTGCCGGAGAATTGGTGGACGTTCCAGAGAGGTACGGCGCCGTGTGTCACGAAGTAATCGTAAATGAACTTTTTCAGAGGGTGAAAATAGAATAAAAAGTCGGAGCCAAAAAGAGGTTTGCCAGAGCCAATAACACGGCCAAAAAATACGGGTACGGATATGGCCAGAAGCGCAACAGAAAGGACGTCTAATGATTTTTCTGTATGTTTGGTCATGCCACTGATAATTTCAAGCCCGGTCTGATTTTTGAAGAATGAAGAGGAGCGATACGCCAAAGGGCAAATTCAAATATTTGAGTAAAGAGATTTCGCAAAGAAAGAAAAGACAGAGCGTCCTGTTCAGCCAAGCCGGGAGATTAATAAAAAAGTCTGATCGGGCCGGATTATGTCTCGACAGGCATTTTTTTAGCATTCTTATGCTTAGAATAGGGCAGAAAAGGATGCCATTGTAATAACTGCACTTGATGACTTTCCAGTTGAATTGACTAATCATACTCAGCATCTGTTGTTTGGTGTAACGTCGCTTATGATGCAGGGCGATATCGTGAGAACTCCAAAGAATCCCAAAGGCAGGAACCGTGAGAATGACGTAACCTCCTGGCTTGCATACTCGTCCTATCTCTTTTAGAAGCTTGAGGTCATTGTCAAGATGTTCCAGCACGTCAAGGCATGTTATTGCGGAGAAGGTATTATCCTTAAAGGGGACTGATTGGTCGACATCCGATCGTACGATAAGATTCAGGCCACGGTCACTCAGGAATTGAATGGCATCTGCCGAGCATTCTGCCCCGTAGGATACGCCAAAATTTTCCAGCAGTTTCAGCATAATCCCGGTGCCGCATCCGATGTCGAGTATCCTGTCCTGTCCTGTCTTGTTTAGGGGAAACTGCTGTAGGATTCTCCTCACTAGAAACTGTTTCCCAACAAACCACCAGTAGGTCTGTTCAATGTCGTGCATTATTCTGTATTCGTTTTTTTCCATGGCGATGCAGACCGTAACTCGTTGTCAGACGAAGGTGATATATCTGTATAGTCTGGCTGACTGTGACGACATATGTTGATTGTATCTGAATACTTATTCAGATGGTCCAAACAAATAAAAACGAGCAAGAAAAATGCCAAGGTTTATAACAATCCACAGCTCGATATGGGCCAATTTGCATGGGTATGCTCTGGCGTTGGAGCTCATCGATCCTGTCTCCTTTGTGGAAACCACGATCCACCATTTAGTGCAACCAGAGGAGATAGAGCTACGGTTTAATAAGATACCTTAGCGAGGTCTACGTGCCTTCTGCCTCTTTGAGGCAAGCATCAGATTGTGACGCGCCTCCGCAAAGTCCGGCCTTATGCGGAGTGCCTCGTGAAAATGGACCACCGCATCTGCTGTGCTCTCCCGTGAAGCCAACGCGATTCCCAAATTGAGCCTGTTCAATATTAGACGTTGAGTACGTCGCTCCATTTTCCGGTTTTCTTGTGCTCATAAAGGATATCCAGGGTTGCGACTATATCATGCTCGATGACATGAATAAGGACATTG